>ENA-OQVM01001488-OQVM01001488.1-marine-metagenome-genome-assembly--contig:-NODE-1488-length-30858-cov-16.935447_pt1 | contig 30858 bp, 27 predicted proteins | sample MGYA00237776_ERZ505498 | MGnify/ENA primary metagenome ERZ505498 (study PRJEB26159, sample SAMN06265151) | marine metagenome | isolation source: Helgoland LTER site | place: Germany:Helgoland, sampling...
CCAGAACAAATCATTCCTGTGCTGGTGTCCAAGTTCCAGTTGAGCTTGAAGAGTTAATCGTAAAGTTTCCATCGAGAAATAAGTCCTAACTTGTGAATATTCAAATCGTGAAGGATTTGTGCGCCTATCCCAAAATCTTTGGAATCCATTCCAATACTTGGTGCTTTGGTGATGGTTCCTTTTTGTTGGGTATTTTTCACAATCTCTAAGCGCTTTAAAAGACTGGCAGGTTGGCTTACCTGATTGATAAAAAGAATAGCCCCTTTTCCATGCTTATTAATCAACTTAAACATACCATCCAGCTGTTGGTCAGCATCATTGGTCAGCGTTCCTAAAACATCGTTGTTTACAAGCGATGAATTGATACGTGTTGGAACCGTTTCGTCCGTACTCCAAGTGCCTTTGGTTAAAGCAATATGAACCGAATCATTTGTGGTTTGTTGATATGCTCTCAGTCTGAAATCTCCAAACCGTGTTTCAATTTGAAAATCTTGTTTTTTCTTGATGAGAGAATCGTGTTCCATCCGATAAGCCACTAGATCTTCAATAGAAATTATTTTTAAGTCAAACTTCTCAGCAACGATCCTTAAATCAGGTAAACGTGCCATGGAGCCATCATCATTCAAAATTTCAACCAAGATTCCTGCAGGCTGTAAACCAGCTAAGCGTGCCAAATCTATGGCAGCTTCTGTATGACCTGTTCGACGCAGTACACCACCATTTTTAGCTTTTAAAGGAAATATATGACCAGGACGCCCTAAATCGTGCGGCTTGGTATTTGGATCGACTAAGGATTTAATCGTTTTAGAACGGTCTGACGTAGAAATTCCAGTTGTACAACCACTTCCAATCAAATCCACAGAAACTGTAAACTGAGTGTTGTGAAGCACTGTATTATTTTGAACCATCATGTTAAGACCTAACTCATCACATCTGGTTTCAGTAAGTGGTGCACAGATCAAACCACGTCCATGCAAAGCCATGAAATTGATCATTTCAGGCGTTACTTTTTCAGCAGCAGCAATAAAATCACCTTCATTCTCTCTGTTTTCATCATCAACCACAACAACAACTTTGCCTAATCGAATGTCATTAATAGCATCTTCGATACTATTTAATTCAGTTGTTGATTGTGGTTTTTGTTCTGTGATCGACATTGTATTTTTATTTTTTGGTAAAGATATTATAAGTAATTCAATCGTTATGATATTTTTAATAAATCTTCTTTCATTTTTTTAATGAAAAAAGGTCTGTAAAGAAAAAATAATGGAATCCCCAAAATGATGAAGACGAATGAATTTGTCAAAAATTTAATGGATAATAATTTATAAAAATCGGATTGATTTGAAGTTGTTTTTTGAAAGACGACCACAAAAAAGATAAGACTTAAAATAGCGATTCCACTCAAAATTTGTCCGAGTGTTGGAAATTCGTTGTTGCTTAAAAAGGAGCCTCCCAAACCGAGTACGATTGTGAGGACATTTAATACAAGTGCTAATTTAGAATTTTCTTTAAAATCAATATAAAGTCGCAATGCATTTTCATAATTTTGGTTGGACAAATTACCCGCCATTTTAAGTTCTAGTTCACTTATGCCTCGAGTATTCAGAATTTTCAAGGCTGTTTGTTTGTAATTTAAAGAGAGTCCATATTGACGAAAATTTTTCACGATATCAATCAACTTGTCATTTTCAAACTGATCTAATTCAGAGGTGTCTTCTGAAGTCAGTTGTTGTACATCCACAATTTCACCATCTGATTTTGAAGACACCAAACGTTTCAGGGGGATCAAAACACTGTCAAAATCGATCAATGCGCGGTCTTTTGTAGCCCGATTGGTTAGGTAAATACTGAAGGGCAACAAAATCAAAGAGGATAGCCAGGCCGCTACTACGGGGTCTACACTACTATCTTCCGAACTGTTTTTGGCGAAGAGACCTATAAAGTGATAGGTTAAAAATATAAGTATCGCAATGATCAACGGAAGACCAATACCGCCTTTACGAATTAAGGCTCCCAAAGGGGCACCTACAAAAAACAAGATTATACATGAGAGCCCTAAAGCAAATTTATCATGAAACGCCACAACGTGTTTATTGACAGTCACCAGTGAATCTAACATGGTTTTTGACTTCGCTGTTAAATCTTTTTTAGCAGTTTTAGTAGTATTCAACGCTAAATCAATCAATTGAATCCTTTTTCGCTCTTCATATAAGTTTAAAATATCCACCGTTTCAGTGATGGAGTCCAGTTCACTTAGTTTGTAATTAAGGTTTAATGTATGCTGATTGGTACGCTTTAGCATCGTTTCTGAAAACGTTGTTAACACGTCACTTCTTTTAATATTCAAAGAATCAATAGCGGTTTTTAAATCCACCACATTTAACATCGTATGTTTTGTGATGGTTTCCTTACTTTCAAAATCAATGTCATTGAATTGAGACACATCAATATTGATAATGTATTTTTCAAACGTACTTTTTACTTGGGGTCTGTTTTTGGTACGCTTTGTATAATCTTTAGACTGAATTTCATCATAATAATTCCCATCAAAGAGTACAAGCTGTAATATATCTGATGTTTCGTCACTGATAAACTCACCCGTATTTGCTTTAATGACGGTAAAATTCCCTGTAAACGTTCCTTTTTTCTGATGAATAATAACGTCTCTTAGATACTCTCCATTTTCGCCGCTTTTTTCAGCAACCTTAATGTTAATATCGTTTAGTTGATTGAACTGCCCTTCAGCAATGGCCATGGCAGGTTTTACTTTGGCGATGTTTCTACGAAGGCTGTAAAAATTAAATTCAGCAAAAGGAATGACACTATTGGCAAAGAAAAAACTAATCACCGCAAGAAATACAATAAACACACTCAAACTTTTCATGGCACGTTGCAGTGAAATCCCTGTAGATTTCATCGCTGCAAATTCATAGTTTTCAGAAAATCCTCCAAAAACCATTATGGACGCTAACAGAATTGTGAGGGGCAACACCAAGACGACAATTCGAGGGGAGACGTAGAGTAAGAATTTAAGAACGATTTCAATTTCTAAATCTTTCCCTGCGAGTTCTGATATATACACCCAAACAGATTGTAATATAAAAATCATCATCAGAATCGTGAATACACTGAAAAATGTTTTTAAATAAGTGGTGAGTATGTAGCGGTCTAAAATTTTCAAACGAAAGCTTAATCTAAATTATTGATAAAATAGTCACTGTATTTTGAAGCATCAAACGTAAATAAGGTTTCAGACAATGGTTGATTGGTTTTAAAAGCATTGATCGTTAAGGTTGTTTTTGTAGCATTGCTCCCAATTTCGATCAAATTATACACATGTTTGGTATTTGTATCGATGCCTAACAACACATAGTTAATTTCAGTATTTGAATCGATGGGATCTAATTTGATGTATTGAATTTTTCGACCTCTTATATTTTGAATAATATCCATTTTATAATTGTAGCCCTCTTCATAAAACGAAAGCAATTGACTCGGAGTGATGGTATTTTCTTCAGCCGTATTTTGCTTTGAAATTGTTACTTCTTCGTCTTCAGGACTGATGGTAATTAGTTTCTCACCGTCAAAAATCCTTGTGATTCCTAGAATATTCAATACATAGTTGTCGCCTACTAAGGTGACATCGCCGCGTGTTTCTTGATGTATATTTTCTTCGCTATTGTCCAAGACATACTTAAACTCCAACACCATATTGTCGTATCCATTCACCTTAGCACTCACTTGATCTAAGAGTTTTTGTGCTTCAGGATCGCGGTTTTGTGCTTGACACAACCCGATGCTCATGGTTAATATTAATACTAATAAATTTTTCATTTGTTTATACTTATTGCTTTTTAACGGTCAAATGTTTTCGCTATTCATTATTCTATTGAGCAATGATTCTTTGGACACGCTCGGTTCATATTTTCATGTAATTTCTTGATCTAATAATTGATTCAATGCTAGAAAATCAGGGACGAGTACTTGCCGTGCTTTACTGCCTTCAAATGGGCCAACAATTCCAGCGGCTTCTAATTGGTCAATCAAACGTCCAGCTCTGTTGTAGCCTAGTTTTAATTTTCGTTGTAATAACGAAGCAGAACCTTGTTGAGCGGTTACAATTACTTCGGCAGCTTCTCTAAACAATTGATCTCTTTCGTTGATGTTGTTATCAAGACTTGTGCCAGACTCTTCACTTATGTATTCCGGCAACAAATAAGCACTCGGATATGCTTTTTGAGACCCAATATAATCGGTCAGTTTTTCAACCTCTGGAGTATCTACAAAAGCACATTGAATACGAACCATATCGTTTCCTTGGGTGTATAATAAATCTCCACGTCCAATCAACTGATCCGCACCAGAACTGTCTAAAATGGTTCTAGAATCAATTTTTGAAGTCACTCTAAATGCAATACGTGCAGGGAAATTCGCTTTGATAATTCCTGTGATCACATTCACCGATGGACGTTGGGTAGCTACAATCAAATGGATTCCAATAGCTCTTGCCAATTGTGCCAATCGTGCAATAGGAGTTTCAACTTCCTTCCCAGCAGTCATAATTAAATCGGCAAATTCATCAACCACCAAAACGATGTATGGTAAAAATTTATGCCCATCATTAGGGTTCAGTTTTCGAGCCTTGAATTTCTCGTTGTATTCTTTAATATTTCTACAAAATGCATTTTTAAGCATTTCATAACGGTTGTCCATCTCAATACACAACGAATTTAAGGTATTGATAACTTTCGTATTGTCGGTAATGATGGCATCCTCACTATCAGGAAGTTTTGCTAAGTAATGACGTTCAATTTTATTAAAAAGTGTCAGCTCTACTTTCTTTGGATCGACCAAAACAAACTTAACTTCTGCAGGGTGTTTTTTATAAAGCAAAGACGTAAGAACGGCATTCAGTCCAACCGATTTTCCTTGTCCAGTCGCACCTGCCATCAAAAGGTGAGGCATTTTAGCTAAATCCACTACAAAGGTTTCATTGCTAATCGTTTTTCCTAAAGCAATCGGAAGTTCCATTTCTGATTTCTGAAACTTCTGAGAGGCGATAACAGAATGCATAGATACAATCGTTGCATTTTTGTTAGGCACTTCAATACCAATTGTACCACGTCCAGGAATTGGAGCAATAATTCGAATGCCCAATGCAGAGAGTGAAAGCGCAATATCGTCCTCTAAATTTTTTATTTTTGAGATCCGTACTCCAGCCTCCGGAATGATTTCATAAAGGGTAACCGTCGGACCAATCGTTGCTTTGATATTTGCAATCCCAATTTTATAATTGCTGAGCGTCTCAACAATTTTATTTTTATTTTCTTCTAATTCTTCTTGATTGATGGTGATGCCTTCAGTATCGTACTTTTTAAGTAAGTCTAAAGAAGGAAATTTAAACTTCGATAACTCTAAAGTAGGATCGACTTCCCCAAAGTCTTCCACTAATTTCGCCGCAAGGTTATCGGTTTCAGACAGTTCTTCAACACTGGCTTCAATTTTCATTTCTAACGGTTCTTCTTCTTCCTCTTCGATACTGGGTTCTTCTGTAGGGGTATTGACTTCTAAAGTGCTCGGAGAATCAATACTTGAATGGTTTGAAATTGTAGGTTCTAGGTTTTCTAAAGGAACTTCAAACGCTGATTTTGTTGGTTCATTTTCTTCAGTTCCGAGATCGTCAACCAAGGGGGCAGAAGGAGTGTCATCAACAGATAATTCAGATTCAAGTTCTTTTTTGGTACGCACAAAGAGGCGGGCAATTTGTTGTGGACCAACCTTGAAACGCAAGGCAATATAGACGATAAAACAAAACACCAATAGTAAGGCAGTTCCTATTTTCCCGACATAATCTTGTAGTAATATATTTAATTCATATCCAATAACGCCGCCTAATTTTGGAGCCGTTTCAAATGCAAATCCAAATAACATAGATCCCCAAATAATGACCAATGTTCCCCAGAACCAATTTCGCCATAAGCGTTTTTTGGAGGAGTTTGCCAAGACAGAAATTCCAGATAATAATAATAAACCTGAAAATATAAATGAAGAGATTCCAAATCCTTTGTAAATAAGTAATTGACTGATCCAAGCACCTACTTTGCTAAGCCAGTTGTTGGTTTCTACAGTTCGATTGGTGAAATCCCCAAGAACACTCTGGTCACTTTCTCCTGTAAACAAGTAGGAGAGGAGGGATATAAATAATAAGATTCCAAGAATCACTAAAAAACTCCCAAGCACCAATCGTTGTGAATTGGTAAGGGTGAACTTAAGTTTTGAGAACCGTTTTTGGGTAGTTTTAGTCGTTGATTTTCTAGCCATTGCTCTTTCGGAGGTTTTAACAAAAATACAAATTACTTAGGTTTTTCCTATCAATGGACGCTGTTTTGTTTGTAACAATATTTTAAGGGTAATTTATTTAAGGAATCGGTTTTTTACTGCTTTGCTTTTAATCGATTGGACTGGATAATTAGAACCGCAACGCCAAATAGAACGATTCCACAGACCACATACAAATGTATTTTTTCATGAACCTTTAAAAGCGATAGAATCCCTCCAGCGATGAGAACACTTAGCCCTGTTAAGACTAAATATTTACGTGACATCTGTGTCAGTTTATCCGTATCAATTTTCTCTTTTTCTTCCTTAGACAGCGAGTTATATCCAGCGATCAAATCGGGGTTATTCTTAACAACAATTCCTGTTAAGATTAAAATCACAGCTGTAATCAGACTTCCATAGATCATAATACAATAATTATTTAGCACTCAAATTTAATAATTCAACTTCACAAAAACTGTTTATATTTATGTAAATTTGAGCTAGAATATTAGATTATGGAAAAAGACTTAGGGGATTACCGAAAATCCTACGAAAAAGGAGCACTTTTAGAAACGGCTATTTCTGACAATCCAATGGAATTGTTTCAAAAATGGTTTCATGAAGTGGATGCTCATTTTCAACAAGACGAAACCAATGCCATGACCATTTCAACGCTTGGGTTGGATGGCTTCCCTAAAAACAGGGTCGTGCTATTGAAGAAATATACTTTTGAAGGCTTTATTTTTTATACAAATTACGAAAGCGAAAAAGGAAAAGCGATCACTGCCAACCCTAATGTATGTCTCTCGTTTCATTGGGCAGCTGCCGAACGTCAAGTCATTATAAAAGGAACCGCCGAAAAAATAGCTAAAAACCTTAGTGACGGTTATTTTGAATCGCGTCCGAAAGGAAGTCAATTGGGAGCAATTGCCTCAAATCAAAGTTCTGTAATAGAGAATAGAGAAGTGTTGGAAACAAAATTAAAATCCTTAGAATCGGAATACGAAACTAAAGAAATTCCACGTCCAGAATTTTGGGGTGGATTTATGGTGAAACCCATCGAAATTGAATTCTGGCAGGGAAGGGCCAACCGACTTCATGACCGCATTCGCTATCAATTACAAGCAGATTATTCTTGGAACATAGACCGTTTATCGCCTTAGCCATCTAATCGATAAAAGACAATATTTATAAATAGATGAAGACAATTATTTTTATTCGCCACGCAAAATCGTCTTGGAGGTACCAACTTTCAGATGAAAAACGACCGCTTAACAAACGAGGCCTGCTTGATGCGGAATTTATGTCTTCTCTTGATATTGTGAAATCACTTCAACCCGATGCTGTGTTTTGTAGTACAGCCAAACGTAGCCGTGAAACCTGTCGTTTTTTCTTAAAAAATGCGATACCTCCAGAAACCGAAGTGCATTATTCCGATCAATTGTATGATTTAAGTGGGGCGGGTTTAGAAGCATTTATTAATACGATGGATTCTAGCCTTTCAAACGTATTTATTTTTGGACATAACAACGCATTAACGGCCATTGTAAATGCTAAAGGTGATCAGTATATAGAGAACATTCCTACCTGTGGGATTGTTAAAATTAATTTCAAAACCAACAGTTGGAGTGAGTGTTCTAAGGGTATTGTGGAATTAAAATTATTTCCTAAAAATCTAAATCCTTAAGAGTTAACTACCCGTGAATGGATTCCTTGACACTCAATGTTTTCATGATTTCGGCTTCGAATTCTAAGAGAGCCTCCCATTTTTCATCCACTTCTTTGCGCTCGCCATATTGTCTTGCAAACCCTAAAAATGAGCTGTAATGATTCGCTTCGCTAATCATTAATTTTCGGTAGAATTTAGCGAGTTTTTTATCTTCTAAATGTTCAGACAACAGTCGGAAACGTTCACAACTTCGAGCTTCAATCAACGCAGCAAGTAACAAGCGATGTACCAATTGCGTGGTGCGACTGCCGCCTTTTGGGAAAAACTGCAATAGTTTTGATACATAGGCATCCTTCCGATCGCGACCTAAAGTAAAACCGCGCTCTAATATCAGATCGTGAACCATTTTAAAATGACTCATTTCTTCTTCTACCAAAGCAATCATTTCTTGAACCAACTCCGTATATTCAGGAAAACTCACAATTAATGAAATGGCAGTACTGGCTGCTTTTTGTTCGCAAAAGGCATGGTCTGATAAAATTTCTTCTAAATTCTTTTCAGCGATGTTCACCCATCTTGGGTCTGACGGTAACTTTAATCCAAGCATAATTTATAAATCTAAATCAAACGTTTTGCGTAACAGTTCAACATGTTTGTTTTTTTCTACTAATTTTTGATACTTATCTTCTGGAGTGTAAGCATATTGTTTCTCGAGCGTTTCATTGACACTAATGTCTAATGTAAGTGAGAAATTATTGACGGATTTTCGTAAGTACTGTAATAATTCGAATTGTTGACGTTCTACTTCAATTTTATTGGTTGTATTTGGAAATTCCAATCGAATTGTATTTTCATTGATGAGTTTTGGGGTGTCAATTTGAAGAATTGCCGCAAGATTGTATTTACCGTCGGCTTCTAATTTAGTGACAAAAATATTCCAAAACTTGATAAGTGTTTCTAAGGTAAACGGATCATTTGGCAGATCTTCTTCGTCAACGGTGACTTCCATTAGTTTAATTTGGTGCTCTTTTTTCTTTCGAATACTACTGAGCGACAATCCGGAAGTGGGACGTTGTGTACTTTTAATGATGGGGGTGGGCAATTCTTTTTTTAAATAAGTGGCTTTGGGTTCTTCCACTTTTTCAACAACTTTTGGAGTTTCCTTGATGGGTTTTTGAGTCGGAGTTGTGACGGGGGGTGTGACCTTTACTTCTGGAATATTTTTAGACCTAAAGTAAGACGCAGGAATTATGAATCCGCTAGGCTTTTTTTTTTCTCCATCAAAAGTGATAGAGGCAAGCTGCATTAAACAAAGTTCGACCAACAGCCGCTGGTTTTTACTCGTTTTATATTTGAGATCACAATCATTTGCCAGTTCAATAGCATGAATTAAAAATGCTTGTGAAGTGGACTCAGATTGTGTTTTGTAGGCTGCTTTTGTGTCTTCACCAACTTCGAGCAATTCAATTGTTTGGGGTGTTTTACAAACCAATAAATCTCTAAAATGAGATGCTAAGCCTGTAATAAAATGATGCCCGTCAAATCCTTTGGAAAGGATTTGATTAAAATGCAGAAGTAAATCAGGAATTTTATTAGACAAAATTAAATTTGTTGCTTCAAAAAAGGTGTCGTAATCTAAAACGTTTAGATTTTCTGTCACTGCTTTACGTGTTAGTTCTTTCCCTGAAAAACTAACAACTCTGTCAAATATTGAAAGAGCATCTCGCATGGCACCATCTGCTTTTTGAGCGATGATATGCAAGGCATCGTCTTCTGCCGTTATACCTTGTTCTTTAGCAATTACCTTTAAATAATTTTTAGCATCTGTGACATTGATTCTTTTGAAATCAAAAATCTGACAGCGCGAGAGAATCGTTGGGATGATTTTATGTTTTTCGGTGGTTGCTAAAATAAAGATACAATGCTTTGGGGGTTCTTCTAAGGTCTTCAGAAAGGCATTAAAAGCCGAAGCGGTCAACATATGTACTTCATCAATGATATAGACTTTATAGCTCCCCACTTGTGGTGGAATCCGAACTTGTTCGGTCAGGCTTCTAATATCGTCTACAGAATTATTGGACGCAGCATCCAATTCAAAAATATTAAAGGCAAAATCTTCATTTTCATTGTTAGTGCCATCACTATTAATCATTTTGGCAAGAATCCGAGCACAAGTAGTTTTACCAACCCCTCTAGGGCCAGTAAACAATAAGGCCTGTGCAAGGTGGTTTTGATCAATAGCATTTTTTAATGTATTGGTAATGGCAGACTGCCCCACAACATCTTCAAATGTTTGAGGTCTGTATTTTAATGCCGATACAATAAAAGGTTCCATAAAAATCTTATTAAAACAAATTTAAAAATTCACAGCCGACTGCGTAAATTAAACCCAGATAAATTAAAAGGAGTTATTAACAATTTATGTATTTTTGCCGCAAAGCAGATCGCCTTATCGCTGTTCGTTTTAAAACGAAGGGAGGAAAGTCCGGACACCATAGTGTATTATAGTGGCTAACGGCCATCAGTCGTAAGGCTAGGAAAAGTGCAACAGAAAGAATGTACAGGTTAAGCTGTAGTGAAACCAGGTAAACTCTATAAGGTGCAATGTCATGTATATCAGTGCTTGAGCGCGACACGTGCGATGCTGAAGGGTAGGCAGCTAAAGTTTACTGGTAACAGTAAACGTAGATAAATGATAAGGGTCACATTTTTGTGATACAGAATCCGGCTTATAGATCTGCTTTTTTTAATTTTCAAAAAAACTAAATCGGTTACCACCATATCCTTTTACTTCTGTAAACTGAGGAGCAGAAGATAAATCGGTGTGTTTGGAATGTTCTATAATTAGCACACCCTCAGTTTCTAAGAGTTTATTTTGAAATACAAGTTCAACGATTTTTAAAAACCTTTCAAGTTCAAGTTCATAAGGAGGATCGGCAAAAATAATTGTTTGGGGTTGTTTTGTTTTTTCTAAAAATCCAAAGACGTCTGCTTTTATAACTTGGATAGGCATGTCAAATCCTTCAGAAGTTTGAGAAATAAATTTTGTACAATGAAAATTTTGATCTACTGCCACAATAGATTCCGTTCCTCTTGAAGCAAATTCATAGCTAATATTTCCAGTACCTGAAAATAAATCCAATACAGAGATGTCATGAAAATGATATCGGTGGTTGAGGATATTAAACAGTGCTTCTTTTGCCATATCAGTTGTAGGACGTACAGGTAGTTTTTTTGGTGCCATAATTCGTCTGGCCTTAAACGTTCCTGAAATAATTCGCATTATAAGCTGTTTAAGAGTGTGAAATGTTTAGAACTCGAACCGGTACTGTAAAGCATTGCGTCTTTTGATAATAGACTGACGTGCCTTACATATTTGTATGCAATCTTAAAAAGGGGGTCATTTTTATCAACGGGTCCCATTAATACTACTGGGAATTCTTCTGGGTTGAGCTGTAATTGCTCGGCAGTGAATAGGAGGTAATAGATAAAATCTTCTTTAGTGTTGTATTCAAAACGGTTATAAAACTTTAATTTATTGTTGTCAACGACAATAATTTCAAAATGTGAGTTCTCAATATTGAGATACATTTTCAATGATTTTGAGTTTTTTTCAAGAGTTAGCACACGATTTAAAAGGATGGTGGCACTGTGTTTATATACAAAACTTCCAAAACGTTCAAATATAAAATTATTGATATTTACAAGTGGTACATATACAACCATAAGATCTTCAATTGAAAGAGGATCGTAAGTGATAAAATCTGTTTTTAATATTTTGGTATTAAATTTAAGATAATCCACTAGGTTGGTTTCGTCAAACAAAGGTTTAGGAACTAGGGTCGCTAATTCATTATCGTGAATGACAGTAACACTTCCAAATGGTTTTTGGAGGTCTTCAGTGCTATTGAAACTATGTGTAAGTTGGTCTAAAAGAGCTTGTGGGGTTTGTTTCTTATCAAAATTAACCGACTCCAAAAATTCAATTTTTGAGTCCATTGTGTTTAAAACAAAAAAAGAAAGTCCATTCAAGTTTACCTGAATGGACAATTCATATATAGAATCTGATATGTTATTGTTGCTTAGAATAATTTTTTGGCCAGTTTCCATTAGTATTTATTTCATCCATAGACCCTACTTTAAGAGTAGGTCCATTAACGCCTTCTACAGATTTAACTTCAGATTCAAGTTCAACAAAGTTTTTATCTTGGTCAAATAAAAGTATTTTTTTAGAAACGGAAGCTTCAAATACAGGAATGTTAATTCCATTTTGTTCTAAAAGTCCTGCTTTTAGTTCAAATTTCTGACCATCATCTAATGTAGGAATATTCATCATTGTTTTGTAACGTGGATCAGCTCCAAACAAAGAGTCTTTTACAGAAACAAATCCAAGTGTATCAATGATTACTATTTCTTTTGTGGTGTCAACACCATAAAGACGTGTTAGTTTTTCATCAATTATTGTAGAATCTCTTCGTTGTGTAATCGTGAATTTTTCAGTTTCAATGAATTTCACTAAACTATCCCAATTTGCTTGAAATTGACCAGTTACAGTTCTGTGCGCTAATTCAGAATCTCTGATATCCTTAAGGTTTTCGATGACTACTTTATAACGCTGCTCTTTTATTTTATTAAAATTAATTTTCCCATAAATAGAAAAAATAAGTATGTACCCTAAATAAATACTAAGCCCCCAAAGACCAGCAAGAATTAAGGGTTTGTATTTTTTTGGATTGTATTTATCAATAAGATAAATAATTCCAATGGCAAAAATAATAGCAACAATGATTATTACAAAAGATTTCATATTTTTTTATAAGTTGTAATGAGACTTCACAAATCTACAATTTTTTTTTATTCAATAAAGTGAATGTTACTAAAAATCATTTCTATATTTGAATAAAATAATATCTGCGATATAATTCAATGGATTCAAACGAATTTTATAAACTACTAAAAACCAGTTTTCCCTTTACGCCAACGGCTAAGCAAAACATTGGTTTACAACAACTTTCAAATTTTATTTTTAGTAAGGTTGCCAATGAAATATTCGTTTTAAAGGGTTTTGCCGGTACTGGAAAAACAACGATTATTGGGGGCATCGTAAAAAATTTATGGAACGCTCAAAAAAATGCAGTTTTACTAGCACCAACAGGGCGTGCAGCGAAGGTTATTAGCAATTATTCACAGAAAGAAGCCTTTACTATTCACAAAAAAATTTATGTGCCACGTTCCGAAAAAAATGGAAAAATCTCTTTTGTACTCGCTCCAAACAAGCATAAAAAAACACTTTTCATTGTGGATGAAGCCTCTATGATTTCAGACATATCCAATCAAGCAAAATTATTTGGAACAGGGGCATTGTTAGACGATTTAATTCAATATGTGTATTCTGGTTTTCAATGTAAGTTGTTATTAATAGGAGATACTGCACAATTGCCCCCAGTCAAGTTAGATCTAAGTCCAGCGTTAAATGAATCTAATTTAGAACTCAATTACAACAAAGAAGTTATTCGTTTAGAATTGGATGAAGTGGTTAGACAAGGGGAAGACTCTGGAATTTTATTTAATGCAACCCATTTGAGGGAAGCCATCTCCAACTCGTATTTTGATTCTTTTGAATTCAATCTTAATGGGTTTAAAGATATTGTACGATTAAATGATGGTTATGAAATTATGGACGCCATTAATGATGCTTATAGCAATTTAGGAAATGAAGAAACAGCTTTAATTGTACGATCTAATAAACGTGCAAACCTATATAATGAGCAAATCCGTTCGCGTATTTTGTTTAATGAAAACGAATTAACTGCAGGTGATTTTTTGATGATTGTTAAAAACAATTACTTCTGGTTAAAGCCCACAAGTGAGGCTGGGTTTATAGCCAATGGAGATATTATTGAAGTTTTGGAAGTTTTTAGTGTTAAAGAACTCTATGGTTTTCGTTTTGCAGAAGTTAAAATACGCATGGTAGATTATCCTAAAATGCGTCCGTTTGAAACCGTTTTAATGTTAGATACAATCACTCTAGAAACGCCTTCATTACCCTATGAAGAATCCAATAAATTATATCAAGAAATTTTAAAAGATTTTGAAGATGAACCTTCTTCTTATAAACGTTTTTTAGGAGTTAAAAAAAGTAAATATTTGAATTCACTTCAAGTGAAATTTTCTTATGCAATCACCTGTCATAAGTCACAAGGAGGGCAGTGGGATACTGTATTTGTTGAGCAACCCTATTTGCCCAATGGGATCGATAGAGACTATTTGAGATGGCTTTATACGGCTGTAACACGCGCTAAAGAAAAGTTATATCTCATTGGTTTTAAAGATGATTTTTTTGAAAGTTAAAACATATTTTTTTCAATAACGAATCAAAAAAATTGTACTTTTGAGTTTGAAATAATTTTAATATCAAATGAAAGTAATAGCAATGATTCCTGCCCGTTATAGTGCGTCTCGTTTCCCCGGAAAATTGATGCAAGACCTTGCAGGCAAAAGTGTCATTCTCAGAACTTATGAGGCTACAATTAAAACTAATTTGTTTAGTGCTGTTTATGTTGTCACTGATAGTGAGATTATTTCAAATGAAATTACTAATCATGGTGGTAATGTTATAATGAGCCAAAATAAGCATGATTCAGGGAGTGACCGAATTGCGGAAGCCGTACAAAATGTAGATTGTGATATCGTGGTTAATGTTCAAGGTGATGAACCGTTTACCGAACGTATGAGTTTACAAAAAGTTTTAAGTGCTTTTGAAAATGATCCAAATGAAGAAATTGACTTAGCTTCTTTAATGGTTCACATTACCGATGCGGATGAAATACAAAATCCTAACTCAGTAAAAGTAATTGTTGATCAACGCAATTTTGCATTGTATTTTTCAAGAAGCCCCATTCCTTTTCAAAGAGATAAAACAATAGAAACGAAGTATTTTAAACACAAAGGCATCTATGCATTTAGAAAAAAAGCCTTGCTAGATTTCACAAAACTACCAATGCAAATGTTGGAAGCCTCAGAGAAAATAGAGTGCATTCGTTATTTAGAGTTTGGAAAGAAAATAAAAATGGTAGAGACGGATATTCAAGGCATAGAAATTGATACGCCTGAAGATTTAGAACGTGCCAAGGGTTTATTGAAAAATAATTAATTTAATAGAAATTGAAGAAGAAGTTAGATTTAGGTAGTTGGAATCGCAAACATCATTTTAATCATTTTAATGCATTAGCAGACCCGTACTTTGCTGTAACAATTCCCTTTGATGTGTCTTTAGCTTACAAAAAATCAAAGGATACAGGATCAAGTTTTTTTGCAATCTATCTTCATGACTGTATGAAAGCAATTAATGCTGTTGAAAATTTTAAATACAGAATTGTTGACAACGACGTTTTTGAGTACGATGTTATTCACGCTTCTGCAACCCTGTCAAGAGCTGACAATACTTTTGGCTTTAGTTTTATTAATTTCTCAGAGAGCTTTCAAGAATTTAACACAAACATTCAAAAAGAAAAACAACGCATTAACGATTCTACAGAACTTTATCCTCCAGTAAATGGATTAGATTGTATTCATTGCTCTGCATTGCCTTGGTTTTCTTTCACCTCCCAAAAAGAGCCTTTTTCAGGCGTTAAAGATTCAGTGCCCAAATTCGCATTTAGTAAAACCTACAAAAAAAATGACTCACTCATGATGAATGTAGGAATCAATGTAAATCATGCCTTAATAGACGGATATCATGTTGGGCAGTTTGCTGAGCTATTTCAAAAAAATCTTAACCACTAATAGAAAATTATTATCAACTAATTTTAACTCATTATGAAAATGAATTTTAAAAATTTCCCAATGGTTTCCAAAGTTGTCTTTGGTCGTGGAAGTTTTACCCAGTTAGTTGAAATTATATCCCCAAAGCGTCAGAGTGAGAGTGCTCCTTTTATTTTTCTTGTCGATGCGGTATTTGAAAATAATTCTTCTTTAATTTCAAAAATCCCATTACTTTATAAAGACCAAATTATTTTTATTTCATCCAATGAAGAACCCAAAACTTCACAAGTAGATCGTTTGGTTGAAGATATTATTTTAAGCTCGAGTGTATTACCATCGGGAATTATAGGAATAGGAGGGGGAACCCTTTTAGATTTGGCCAAAGCAGTTGCTTTGATGCTTACCAATAATGGATTAAGCCATGAGTATCAAGGTTGGGATTTGATAAAAAATAAAGGAATCTATCATGTTGGTATCCCTACAATTTCTGGTACAGGAGCCGAAGTTTCTAGAACCACCATTTTAACAGGGCCTACCATGAAATTAGGAATTAACAGTGATTTCACCCCTTTTGATCAAGTAATTTTAGATCCAGAGCTTACCGAGGGTGTTCCAAAAGAACAATGGTTTTATACAGGAATGGATTGTTATATTCATTGTATAGAATCGCTTAATGGTAACTTTATCAATTCCTTTAGTAAAATCTACGGAGAAACTGCTTTGAACCTTTGTAAAGAAGTCTTCCTAGATACATTAAGTCCAGAAGAAAATCAAGATAAATTAATGATGGCTTCATGGCATGGTGGAATGAGTATTGCTTATTCTCAAGTTGGTGTTGCCCACGCCATGAGTTATGGTTTATCCTTTTTGTTAGGAACCAAACATGGGATTGGAAACTGTATTGTATTTGATCATCTGTCCGAATTTTATCCTGAAGGGGTTAAATTATTTAAGCAGATGAAAGCAAAGCACAACATTTCATTACCGCAAGGAATATGTGCCAACCTCACAGATAAACAATTCGATATTATGATTGATGTTTCTTTAAGTTTAGAACCCTTATGGGAAAATGCCATTGGAAAAAATTGGAAAACCAAAATAACACGATCTCGTTTGAAAGAACTTTATTCAAAAATGTAAGAATGCAGATCATATCAAAATTTATATACCATCGTCTTTTAGGGTGGAAAGTAACAGGGTTTAATGACTATGACTCCGTAAAAAAAGCGGTGCTTATTGCTGCACCCCACACTAGTTGGCATGATTTTTATATAGGGGTTCTTTTAAGGTCTTGTCTAAAGATACAGGCTAATTTTGTTGGAAAGGAAGCATTGTTTAACCCCTTTACAGGTTGGTTTTTTAGAATGCTTGGTGGTGCTCCTGTACGCCGAAGTGCAAACGAAAAACAAGTAGATGCCATTGCACGATTGTTTGAAAATAGAGACGTATTTCGTATGGTATTAGCTCCAGAGGGTACCCGAAAAAAAGTAGATGCTTGGCGAACAGGGTTCTACTACATAGCCAAAACCGCCAAGGTGCCTATAGTGATGCTGTCTTTTGATTTTGAAAATAAAGAAAATTGCTTCTCAGAACCTTTTTACCCTACGGATGATATTGAGGCTGACTTTAAGTTTATGCGAGCATTTTTTAAAGGGATTAAAGGAAAAATTCCTGAGTTCTCTTAAAGTTACTCTTGCATGGTGTGATACACATTCTGAACATCGTCATCTTCTTCTAGTTTTTCTAAAAGTTTTTCAACATCCGCAACTTGCTCCTCGTTTAGAGCTTTAGTTACTTGAGGAATTCGTTCAAATCCAGAAGATAGAATTTCAATTTCTCGAGCTTCTAGAGCAGATTGAATGGCTCCAAAACTTTCAAACGGTGCATAAATCAGAATACCATCATCATCGGTAAAAACTTCTTCGGCTCCAAAATCGATAAACTCGAGTTCAATTTCTTCAACATCCAATCCTTCTGAATTGATTCTGAAATTACAAGTATGATCAAACATAAATACAACCGACCCAGAAGTTCCTAAACTCCCATTACATTTGTTAAAATAGCTTCGAACGTTTGCAACGGTACGCGTGTTGTTGTCCGTCGCTGTTTCAACAAGAATGGCAATGCCATGAGGAGCATAGCCCTCAAATAAGACTTCTTTATAATCTCCTTGACTTTTGTCACTCGCACGTTTAATGGCACGCTCAATGTTGTCTTTGGGCATATTAACAGCCTTTCCATTTTGAATCACGGCTCTTAAGCGAGAATTACTATCTGGATCAGCACCACCTTCTTTAACAGCCATGACAATGTCTTTTCCAATTCGTGTAAACGCTTTGCTCATTGCTGACCAACGTTTCATTTTTCTTGCTTTGCGAAATTCAAATGCTCTTCCCATGGTAGTATCTAATTATATATGTTTAACAAAAATAAAAATGCTGGAACGAAAAACAAGTATAAATCGCTCTAAAACTTCAAAATAGAGAATCAAAGAGTTCCAAACTATACATTTGAAGGTGTTTTGGGAGGGTGTTTTCTTTTGGTAAAACTGCCAAATACCGCTCGTCATTGGTGGTATAAACCAATTTAAATTTTGGATTTTTAGCACCAATCTTAGAAACTAAATCTTTTATAAAATCGTCGTGATGCACCAAATCCTTACTTCCTACATGAAAAATACCATATTTGTTTCGATTAATGATATAATGCAATTGTTGAGTGACCTTTCTATCGGATACGACATTCATAATTAGATTTGGAAATAATTCAATTGGAACGTCTAATTCCAGATGTAATTTAAGCTCATTAAGTCGTGGAGAGGGGGCTCCAAAAACCATAGGCAGCCGCAAGATGGCAACTTTTTTAGGGGGAAGTTTTAAAAATAAATGTTCAAGTCTAATTTTAAAATGACCATAAACACTGTTGCTCAGGGTGGTATCACTCTCGTAACTCGGGTATTTACTGTAAGCATCAAATACATTTGCGGAGGACAAAAAAATCATCTTACATTTTTTTTCACATGATACATATTCAAAAACATGTTTATGTGCTGTCAATTGTGCTGCAAAATCTCCTCTTAGTGCAGAAATAATAAGTGTAGGTTTTACCACATTAAGAATCTCAAAAATGTCATCAACCTCAAAATCATAATGATAAAATTGCTTGTTATTCTCAAATGCCAAAAGAGGGGTTCGATAGGTGCCAAATGTTTGATAATAGGGGTGGAGTTCTTTGTAAATGGCACTTCCTAAATAGCCACTGACACCCAATATCAATATGCGGTGTTTTTTTAGTGTGGCCATGTTTTAATGTTTATTATTTTTTGTAAAAAGGAAGTTTTACAATTTTAGCACGTACTTTTTGTTTCCGAATAGCGATGCGAATTTCAGATTCAATACTGGCGTGATTGGATAAAACATAACCCATTCCAATTCCTTTTCCTAATGAGGGTGCCATCGTTCCAGAAGTTACAATCCCTATTTCATTTCCAAAAGCATCCTCAATCGTGTAATCCTTGCGAGGAATGCCACGCTCTAACAACTCAAAACCTACCAAACGTCGTTTAGGACCTTCTTCTTTTTCTTTTTTAAGTGCTTCAGAATTTGTGAAGGGTTTATTAAACTTGGTGATCCATCCCAATCCAGCCTCGATAGGAGAGCTGTGGTCATCGATATCATTTCCGTAAAGACAATACCCCATTTCTAATCGTAAAGTGTCACGGGCTGCCAATCCGATGGGTTTAATTCCAAAAGATGCACCCGCTTCAAGTACTTTATCCCATACTTGTTTGACTTCTGAGTTTTTACAATAAATCTCAAAACCACCACTTCCAGTATAACCTGTTGCAGAAATGATCACATGTTCAATCCCTGCGAAATCAGCGACCATAAAATTATAGAATGCAATGGATGATAAATCGACACTGGTCAACGCTTGCATCGCTTCCACAGCTTTTGGACCTTGAATTGCTAATAAGGAATAGGCATCGCTTATATTTTTCATTTCAGCACCCATTGAATTTTTAGAAGAAATCCATTCCCAATCTTTTTCAATATTACTGGCATTGACGACTAATAAATAGGAGTCTTCTTTAATTTTATATAGGATTAAATCATCTACAATACCGCCTTGGTTGTTTGGTAAACAACTGTATTGTGCTTTTCCCACAGTAAGTTTTGAAGCATCGTTTGAAGACACGGATTGAATAAGTTCTAAAGCATTTGGACCTTCAATAAGAAATTCCCCCATATGAGAGACGTCAAATACACCTAGATTGTTTCTAACGGTTTCATGCTCGGCATTCACCCCTTCGTATTGAACGGGCATCATGAATCCAGCAAAAGGAATCATTTTAGCGCCTAGAGCTTCATGCGTTGATTGCAGTGCGGTAACTTTCATAGTTAATTAAATTTATAGCAAGACAAATCTAATCAAAAATAGGAATCGAAACGGATTAAAGCTGTGTTAAAAATGCTTTAAATTCGGAATAGTCCTTAATATCCGTAGCTACTTTTTGTTTATCGATAACGGCCTTTATTTGTGGAGGCAATGGAATATCGGTACTAATAACTTCTTTAACAACATCTAAAAACTTGGTTGGGTGAGCAGTTTCCAAAAATACACAATGTGCCTGTGGATTGGTTTCTAAATACGATTTGCATCCCAAATATCCAACGGCTCCATGTGGGTCGGCGATATATTGAGTGGTTTTGTAAATCTCATCCAATGCCTGTTTTGTTTCGTCATCTGTAAAACTGTAAGAAGAAAGGTTTGATTTTAAGGTTTCAAAGTTATTATTATAAATGGCTTGTATGCGTATAAAATTACTAGGATTCCCAACATCCATTGCGTTACTAACGGTTTGAACAGAGGGTTTTGGTTCGTAAGAATTGGACTTTAAATAACGGGTCACTACATTGTTTTCATTATTTGAAGCGATAAAATGTTTGATAGGCAGTCCTAATTTTTGAGCAATCATTCCAGCACATACATTTCCAAAATTTCCGCTTGGAACCGAAAAGACAATCTCTTTTGAACTGTTTTTGAGTTGTTTGTACGCAAACATAAAATAAAACAGTTGGGGGAGCCAACGTGCTACATTAATAGAGTTTGCAGAAGTTAATTGCATTGTGGATGTGAGTTCATCATCAAGAAATGCTTTTTTAACCATGTCTTGGCAATCATCAAAAGTACCATCAACTTCAAGTGCGGTGATGTTTTGACCTAAAGTTGTTAATTGTTTTTCTTGGATATCACTGACCTTTCCACTGGGATATAAAATCACGACTCGAACTCCTTTAACTCCAAGAAATCCATTGGCGACAGCCCCTCCAGTATCCCCAGAAGTTGCAACCAAAACGGTCACTTCATTGGAGTTATCTTTATTAAAACAACCCAAGCAACGTGCCATAAATCGTGCACCAACGTCTTTAAATGCCATCGTAGGACCATGAAACAATTCGAGGGTTGAAATGGATTCTGTAAGGTTTACAACCGGAAAATCAAAACTAAGCGTTTCTGAAACGATGGTTTTTAAAACATCTTCAGGGATTTCGGGACTTATAAATTGCTTGATTGCTTCAAATGCAATAGCTTCATTTGAAAGCGTTTCAATAGTCTCAAAAAAAGAAGCCTTTAAAGGTGTAATATTTTCAGGAAAATACAAGCCTCTATCTGGGGCAAGTCCTTTGATGACTGCATTTTCAAAAGTAGTGTTTGGAGCTATATGATTTAAACTATAATAGTTCATTGTTAATTTTAGTTTAAGTGTTTGATGCCATCTAAATTTATTTTTGACACATAAATTTCAAACGGAATATTTTGATTTTGATAGGTTTCTCTAATGGTTTTTTCAACTTTTAACGCTGTGGCTTCAGATTTACACAAACTAAATACAGAAGGTCCTGAACCTGAAATTCCTGTACCCAAAGCTCCATTTTCTATCGCTGCTTTTTTAATGTCTTCAAACCCTTGAATAAGTTGACTTCTACACGGCTCTACAACCACATCTTTTAAGGAACGACTTATGAGGTCGTAATCGTTGGTATGTAATCCATGTACGAGACTGCCCACGTTAGACCACTGTGTGATTGCGTTTTTCAATAAAATAGTTTCGGGAAGTATTTTTCGCGCATCTGAAGTTTTGATTTCGATTTGAGGATGAATAACCACTGCAAATAAATCAGAGGGTGTTGGGATTTGTAAGATTTCTAAAGGGTCTAAACTTTTTACCAAGGTAAATCCTCCAAAGAGAGCAGGCGCAATGTTATCGGCATGTTCGCTTTGACTGGCAACAGCTTCTCCTTTCATGGCAAAGGCTGTAAGTTCTGTTTTAGAAAATGGATTTCCAAGCAATACATTCATTCCGTACACACTTCCAACGGCACTCGCAGAACTGCTTCCAATACCACTTCCTGGTTTGATGTGTTTGTAAATTTCGATTTCAAAACCACAATCGGGTTTTGCAGCTTCATACATGGCAAGTGCCGAAACGCCAGCCACATTTTTTTTGACTTCAAACGGAAGATCATACCCTTCAATTTTTGTAATTCGAATTCCTTTTTCCGCGGTTTTACGAATTACCATTTCATCACCAATAGAATCCAGACAAAATCCAAGGACATCAAATCCACAGGACACATTGGCAACAGTTGCTGGAGAAAATAGTCTGATTTCGTTCATTAATGTGTGTTTGAAATTCTAATAATATCTGCAAATAACCCTGATGCGGTGACTTCAGATCCTGCACCAGCTCCTTTTATAATCATGGGTTGATCGCTGTAACGATTCGTGTAAAACATCACAATATTATCTTTTCCTTCAAGATTATAAAAAGGATGTCCAACAGGTATTTCTTTTAAACCAACTGAGGAGGCTCCATCTTTAAATTCTGCGACATATTTTAGTTGACAGTTGTTTGCTTCTGCAGATTGTACTAATTTTTGAAATACGACTTCATTCGTTTTTAAGGTTTCATAAAAAGCATCCACGGAATTAGCCTCCATACATTCTTTTGGTAAAAATGCTTCATTTTCAATTGCATCCATTTCTAACATCTCTCCACTTTCTCTTGCTAAAATTAATAGTTTTCGTGCCACATCCACACCACTCAAATCAATTCTAGGGTCTGGTTCTGTGTAGCCCTCTGCTTGTGCTTGTTTTACCACATCGTGAAAGGTCGTGTTTTTATTGAAATTATTAAAGATAAAATTCAAACTTCCAGAAAGCACCGCATTAATGGACGTAATCCGATCTCCAGACATGATTAAATTTTTCAAAGTATCAATGACAGGAAGACCCGCTCCAACATTTGTCTCAAATAAGAAAGGCACATTGTATTTGTAAGAGATTTGTTTTAACTCTTTGTAGTTTTCAATACCACTCGAACAAGCAATTTTGTTACAAGCCACTACTGCAATACTGTGTTTTAAATAGTGTGCATAGGTTTGTGAAACGGCTTCGTTGGCTGTAATGTCTATAAAAACTGAATTTCTTAAATTTAATTTTTTAGATGCTTCAAAAAAGGCCATCGGTTCTGTGGGTTGTCCGTCTTTTAAGAGTGATTCCCAGTTGGTGAGGTTTAGTCCATTGTCGTCAAATACCATCGTTTTAGAATTGGACAGTGCCACCACTTTCAAATTTATATTAAAGGTTGATTTGATGTATTTTTTCTGCTGTTTGATTTGATCAAGAAGGGATTTACCTACATTTCCAACTCCAGAAATGAATAAATTCATTTGCTTTGTTTGTTCTTCAAAGAACTGTTCATGCAAAGCGTTTAAGGCTTTTTTCACATCGAATTCAGAAATCACGGCTGTAATATTTCGCTCAGAAGCGCCTTGAGCAATTGCTCGAATATTGACGTTGTTTTTTCCTAGAGTACTGAACATTTTTCCACTAATCCCTTGATGACTTTTCATCTTATCTCCAACAACAGCTACAATAGATAAATTGGGTTCAATGACCAAAGGATCGATTTTAAAGAGAGAAATTTCATTTTCAAATTCTTTATCAATTACTGCTTTAGCAGCTATTGCATCTTTATCGGAAATCCCAATACAAATTGAATGTTCTGAAGATGCTTGCGTAATGATAATTACATTTATTTTAGAGTGTGCTAAGGTTTCAAATAAGCGTTTAGAAAACCCAGGAATTCCAACCATTCCATTTCCTTGGAGTGTGAGTAAGGATATATTATTAATGTTGCTAATTCCTTTGATAGGAAATTGAGATCCATTTTCTACGATTTTAGTAATCAAAGTTCCAGGGTCTTCAGGAGCTAAGGTGTTTTTTATGAGTAAAGGAATGTCTTTTCGAAGGACAGGTTGAACGGTAGGAGGGTAGAGTACTTTGGCTCCAAAATGCGATAATTCAATGGCTTCTAAATAGGACAGTTTATTTATAGGTTTTGCATGTTTAACCATTTTAGGATTGGTTGTAAACATCCCACTCACATCCGTCCATATTTGCAATACACTTGCATTGAGTGCTGCTGCAATAATGGCCGCAGTATAATCAGATCCCCCACGTCCTAAGGTTGTAATCTCATCATTTTCAGATTTTGAAATAAAGCCTGGTAAGACCGTTACCATTTTTTGATTGTTCTCAAAATAGGTAGTGATATTGGCATTTGTTTCTTCAAAATTAACCGCTGCATTGGTGAAATTTGAATCCGTTACAATTAAGTTTTGAGAGTTTTTTAGTTGTACATTAACTCCTTTAGCTTTGATTGCTTCATAAATGATTAATGAAGAAATCAGCTCCCCAAAACTGAGAAGTTTATCAGTAGTTTTTGGAGATAATTCGTTGATTAAATACACCCCATCTAGTAATTTTTCGAGCCGCGATAAATGCTCCAACACGATATCGGTAGTTGTTTCGTGTACCTCGCCGTTGAGTAAACCATCAATCACTTCAATGTGTTTTAGGCGTAGCGCCTCAAAGTCTTCTTTATAACTGAGGTCTTTATCAATAGCTTTATCAGCTGCATTGAGTAATTTATCCGTAATTCCGCCAACAGCAGAAACAACCACAACAATATTTTCAGATGTGGATTCTTGTTTTACGATTTTTATGACTTTGGATATATTTTTTGAAGAACCTACCGACGTTCCTCCAAATTTTAAAACTTTCATGTGTCTATAATTTAATTTTATTGAAAACTATTGTTTTGATATAAACAATATAAAATAGGGGATGGATACTATATAATAACAACACCCAAAAGGGTAATTAGAATCGTAGTACTAATTACAAAAGATAAATTGATTTGGAACGATTCCATGGATAAGAAATTTGTAGTGTATGTTGCGTGTCGCATTAGTTGTGTTATTACCATTCAAAAGTATCAATTTCAAATGCAAAAAAAAATAATTACTTCAATTTTACACATTATGGAATTTAAAAGGAAAATATTCTAAATAATCAATATAAAATGAAGTATTTATGAATTTTTATCAATGGCTCTCATAGGCTCAATTTTTACTCCAAAATACAGCATTTAAAATTGTTCATGACTGTTTAATAAATAGTCGTTGAAATCTTAGTTTTTAATGTGATTAAAGCAATCTTATTGTTAATTTTGCAGTTCTAATAATTTTTTGAATAAAACATATATGCAACGCGACGAACAAATTTTTGAATTAATTGAAGCTGAAAGAGCACGACAAACCAATGGAATTGAATTGATTGCTTCTGAAAATTTCACCAGTGATCAAGTGATGGAAGCTACAGGATCTGTACTGACCAACAAGTACGCAGAGGGGTATCCTGGAAAGCGTTATTATGGTGGTTGTGAAGTCGTGGATGAAGTAGAGCAAATTGCAATTGATCGCGCCAAAACACTTTTTGGAGCTGCATGGGCCAATGTGCAACCACACTCTGGAAGTCAGGCCAATACAGCCGTATTTCATGCCTGTTTAAAAGTAGGGGATAAAATCTTAGGATTTGACCTGTCTCATGGAGGACATTTAACACACGGATCGCCCGTTAATTTTTCTGGACGTTTGTATGACCCTGTTTTTTATGGCGTTGAAAAAGAAACCGGAGTTTTGAATTATGACAAAATTCAAGAGATCGCAACTGAAGAACAACCAAAACTAATTATTGCAGGTGCTTCTGCATATTCAAGAGATATTGATTTTAAACGTTTTAGAGTGATTGCAGACAGTGTCGGTGCAATTTTATTAGCAGATATATCGCATCCTTCTGGATTGATAGCTAAAGGAATTTTAAACGATCCATTGCCACATTGCCACATTGTGACCACCACCACGCACAAAACTTTAAGAGGGCCAAGAGGCGGACTGATTATGATGGGTAAAGATTTTGAAAACCCTTTTGGAATTACATTGAAGTCTGGAAAAGTTCGAATGATGTCATCCTTGTTAGATTCTGCTATTTTTCCTGGAAATCAAGGAGGTCCTTTAGAGCATGTCATTGCAGGAAAAGCAATAGCTTTTGGAGAAGCTTTGACGGATGAATTTTTACACTATATTTTACAAGTCAAAAAGAATGCGGATGCCATGGCAAAAGCTTTTGTAAAACGCGATTATCATTTGATTTCTGGTGGAACGGATAACCACATGATGTTGATTGATTTAAGAAATAAAAATATTACGGGTAAAGATGCCGAACAAGCCCTTGTAAAGGCTGATATTACGGTAAATAAAAACATGGTGCCATTTGATACTCAGAGCCCTTTTGTAACCTCTGGAATCCGAGTTGGTACACCCGCAATTACAACCCGTGGCTTGGTAGAATCCGATATGGAAACCGTTGTTGATTTGATTGATCAAGTACTCAAAAACCATGACGATGAAGCAAAACTAGAAGCGATTTCAAAACAAGTACATGCGCTGATGAGTTACCGCCCGTTGTTTGTTTAAACGTTTATTAAACTCACTCCAATACAACCTCCTAACTTTTTTGTTCCCCCCGCTACCGCACGAATCCTTTCGTGTGGTAGAGTAGAGCTCTCAAAAAACTTAATCTTCAAATTCAGCGGCATTATATGCCCCTAAATCGGGTGGGGAAGTACGCGGAGTGTTTGTGAGGTCCACGTTTAAATTTCCAGATGAAATCCCAGCAGCTTCTGCTGGTGATCCAAATGGGATGTTCAGTTGATTTTTAGAAGGGTCTAAAAACTCAGGATCGTTATTAAATATCACGTTCTCGAAGTGATCTGTATTGCTAAAGTCGTATTGCGCCTCCGAATAAAACTCTGTTGGGTCATCAAATAAAATTAAACTATTGGTGAACTTAAAATTAAAAACATCGGAAGGATCTTTTTCTAACAACAATTCTGGGTTGTCATTTCCATAAATAATACAATTGGTAAAATTAGCAGTTTCTAAAGGGTTTGTAAATATCGTATTTTCTGAATCGACAATAAAGTTATTGAGTAAAAGTGCTGGGAATTGTCTAAAACTATTGGACCAATAGTTTGCAATGGTGCAATGGGTCACATTATAATTCCCACCATAAGTTCCTGCAAAAGAGGAGATGCCACTGTTATTAAGAACGACATTCTCTGCATTGATAGAAGTACCGCGTCCTAAAACCCCAAAATTACTCGAGTTATAAATCTGAGAATTTGTAAGAGTTAGTTTTGTAGGATCGTCTTGGTTGCCGTCACTTAAAATCCCCACCGTTCCATTTTTGATGGTTGCATGATTAATACGGTTATTGGTACTGCCGTTTAACAGCCAAATGGCTTCCCATTGTCCGGGAATATCTTCGTACAGGGGTTCCAAACGATCGCCCTGAATGATGACTTCATTTTCCAATACTTCGGCATCTAAACTTGGCAATCCGTTGATGTGTAAAGAAGCATTTTCGGTAATTAGAAGCCCGGATTTGGCATGAAAATGGATTCGAGCTCCAGGGTTAATCTCAAGTGTTTTTCCGCTTTCGACTGCTGCATATCCGTAAACCACATAAGGTTTTTCGTTGGTAAGTGTGAGTTCAGAATCTTCTAAAAAACGTCCTTGTACATTGGTTTCATCATCGACACCATCGCCATCCACATCAAAAACAAGCGTTTCAATAACACCATTCGCATCTTTGTTTGGATAGATAAATACGGCATCTTTTACTAAAGTGACCAGTTCTACTTTTTGAGTATTGGGACCCGTTCCAAATTCAATTGCATCGGTGTATAAAAACTGAGTTTCATTGGTTACTAAGGGCTGAATGTCAATAGTTGTTTCAATAAACACAAACATGCTGTCCTGTGCCAACAGTTCTACATTTTCAAATTCTTTACCTATTAAAGTTCCAGTGCCAAGCATTCCATCTACATTCATCCGATATTTAGAAGTTTGTCCTTTGCTTAATTTTAAAGACGGAATTAAAATATCATCATCACTGTTGTTATAGACTTTGAGAGTATAGGTACTAGAGCCTATATTAGAGAAAACAGTATCAAGATAGACGGTGTCTTTTGAGAAGCTAAGCTGACCTGTACTTGGAATAAATTCAAAATCTTGACGACAAGAACTCCAAAAAATGAGTACAAAAAAACTAATTACAAAATAAAGCGAACGGATCATAGGAGTACTGTTTTGGTAAAAATATAACTTTTCAATCGAATATATATTGTTGTGATTATTTAAATTAATGAAATTGACATTGTCATTAATTTTCAATGATTCTAACTTCAAATAATTTATCCCAACGTTTTCCAGTCACAAACAAGGTATTTGTTTGTGGATTATACGCCATTCCATTTAAAACATCCAGTCCTTGGTGTTTGGTCACTTTCGTTTTCAAAGCTTTAAAATCGATCACCGCTTCAATAGCTCCATTTTGGGGGTTGATAATGGCCACTCCATTTTTTTGATAGCGATTCGCATAAATTTTTCCATTGACCCATTCCAATTCATTAAGGTTGGTTAGCTTTCCTTTGTTGGTATAAGCTTGTAAAGAACCTTCTTCCGCAAGCGTGTTGGGGTTTAGAAACCAAAGGAATTCAGAGCCGTCTGATTTATAAAATTTTTGACCGTCATTACACAGTCCCCAACCTTCTTTACTTTGTCCATAATTAAAGGTTTCAATCTGTTCTAAACGGTTGACATCATAAACCAAACCACGACCTTCTCTCCATGTGAGTTGATAGATTTTATCATTTAGAACCGAAAGCCCTTCTCCAAAATAAGCGGAACTCAAATTAACGTTTTTGAGAACCGTTCCATTTTTATAGTCGAGTTTTCTGAGTTTAGATTCCCCGTATTGTCCTGTGCTTTCATAAAGTTCTCCCTTATAAAATTCGAGTCCTTGTGTATAAGACGTGATATCGTGTGGATAGGTGTTTACAATTTCATAGGTATATATTTTGGGAGCTTTGGCATTGACTATAATCACTTTTTTGACAGCGACCTCAAATGTATCGTCATAAAATACTTTTGCTTTTATGAGTTTTTCACCTAAAGGCATCGTTGATAAATCAACAGAAGCCGTTATTTTTTTAGTATCTAAAGTCAGCTGAATAGAGTCAAAATCTCTATTATTTGGATTTAAAAGCTCAATAGAAAGCGTTTCAGAATTGGAAATAATATTTGTGTCACTGTTTGTTTGGATTGAAAAGTTTGATTTGGGAGTGGTTCCGCATGCGGAAATCAAAACGCTAAGCCCAATGAATGTCAATAGTTTGTAGGAATGCATAGTGCAATTAAATTTTTCAGCAATTTATTTATTTATATTCAGTTAAAAAAATCATTGTACGAATATTAAAACTTTGTATCTTTGCAGAGGCAAGTCCTACACAACTAGCTCCTGTTGAATCCTCCAGGGCGGGAACGCAGCAAAGGTAAATGGTCGTAGCAGTGTGATGTAGGTAGCTTGCCATTTTTTGTATCCCATAGTTTCCATAAATCTTTCCTATCTTTAGCTTCTTAAATCACGATATTCAATGGCAAAAGTTGTTTTAATTACAGGCGGATCTTCTGGGATTGGAAAATCAATAGGAGAGTACCTCACCGACAAAGGTTTTACCGTTTATGGTACAAGCCGATTTCCAGAAAAATATACAGATTCTAAGTTTCCAATTATAAAATTAGATGTCACCCACGCCGAATCCATTTCAGAATGTGTTTCTGAATTGATTTCCAAAACAGGACAAATTGATGTGTTGGTCAATAATGCCGGGATTGGAATTACGGGACCTTTAGAAGAAATCCCAATGGAGGAGATGAAACGTAATTTTGAAACGAATCTATTTGGACCTATAAATATGATCAATGCCGTGTTGCCTTATATGCGAACGCAAAAATCGGGACAAATTCTAAACATCACGTCTATTGCGGGCTATATGGGATTGCCGTTTAGAGGGGTGTACAGTGCGAGTAAAGGCGCTTTGGAGCTGATTACGGAATCGTATCGTATGGAACTCAAAGCATTTAATATTACGATGAGTAATATTGCCCCTGGTGATTTTGCCACTAATATTGCAGCAGGACGTTACCATGCGCCTTTATTAGAAGATTCCCCCTATAAAGTAGCTTACGGCACCACTTTAAATTTGATGGACTCCCATGTCGATTCTGGGAAAAATCCGTTGCTCATGGCTCAGGTTATTCATAAAATCATCACCTCTAAAAACCCAAAAATTCATTATAAAGTTGGGGCATTCCTACAAAAGTTTTCAGTGGTTTTAAAGCGCATCCTTCCGGATTTGTGGTATGAGAAGCTTTTAAGTCGTTTTTATAATATATAAGGCAACCTATTATTTTTTAAAATAACTGTTGTCAAGCAGTTATAATGTACTAATTTTGTACCCATTAATTCAAACCAAAAAAAATCATGAAATTTTTTATTGACACTGCCAATTTAGATCAGATTAAAGAAGCACAAGACCTCGGTGTTTTGGATGGAGTTACCACCAATCCCTCATTAATGGCCAAAGAAGGCATCACTGGTGCAGAAAACATTTTGAACCATTACAAAGCCATTTGTGCAATTGTTGAAGGAGATGTGTCTGCGGAAGTTATTTCTACAGATTTTGATGGGATGGTTAAAGAAGGGGAAGCTCTAGCAGCTTTGCATCCACAAATTGTGGTGAAACTTCCAATGATTAAAGACGGTGTAAAAGCGTGTAAATATTT
>ENA-OQVM01001497-OQVM01001497.1-marine-metagenome-genome-assembly--contig:-NODE-1497-length-30757-cov-4.387549_pt1 | contig 30757 bp, 25 predicted proteins | sample MGYA00237776_ERZ505498 | MGnify/ENA primary metagenome ERZ505498 (study PRJEB26159, sample SAMN06265151) | marine metagenome | isolation source: Helgoland LTER site | place: Germany:Helgoland, sampling...
ACCATTTAACATAGCTTGTTTTCTTAGAGAACGTTGAGCAATTTTTTCTGCAATTGATAAATCAATTTGGTCATTGATTCCTAAAATTTCATTTTCATTTATCTCAACAAAGGCAATTCCTTTATTTTGTAAACTTAAAATCTTTACTAATTCTGTTAAATAATATTCGTTGGTTATTGTGTTTTTTTCAATTTTATCTAGATCGTTTATTACTGAGCTGTGTATAGCCATAATACCGCCATTACAAAATTGCGAATTAATATTTTTAAGTTCAGCATCTTTTTGTTCAATTATTTCACGGGGATTATTTTTTTCTGAAAAAATAATTTTACCATAATTATTTTTTTCCGTTTTTTTAAAGCCTGAAACCACAAGCTTGGTATCATTATTAAATGCTTTTATGATTTTAAGTAAAGATTTAGAGGTTATAAATGGCGTGTCAGCAAAGCATACAAGTATTATACCTGTAAATTCTCTCAATTGTTGAGTTGCCTTTTTGACGGCATCACCAGTTCCTAGCGCTACAGGTTGTATTACTGTTTTTAAATGACTCGTAATACCTTTTATAAGGTCATTATTTTCAGGGATTACAATTATATATTTTTCAATTTTAGCTGCTTTATTTGCATCAATAACCCATTGAAGCATAGATTTCCCAGAAATAGTATGTAATGGTTTAGGAATATCAGAAGACATCCTATTTCCTTTACCTGCACTTAATATTATTGAACATATATCCATAAAAATGTTATATAACTTAAGATTAAAAATATAAAGCTTAAAAGTTTAACAATAAAAATTCAAAGAAATTTTTTATATTTAGAGGATATGTTATGTGTGGTGTTGTCGGTATTATAGGCAAAAAAAATGCAAGTTCACTTGTCCTTGAGGGTTTAAAAAAATTAGAATATAGAGGGTATGACTCTGCAGGCATCGCATCCTTTTATCAAAAATCAATTCAAGTTGCTAAGTCTGAAGGAAAACTTGTAAACTTGATTAATAAAGTCAATGATTTAGCTAAAGATAATTTGTATTATGACACTTCTATAGCTTTAGGGCATACTAGATGGGCTACTCACGGCAATATTAACATAAAAAATGCACATCCATTAACTAGTGAAAATAGAGTTGCTGTAGTTCATAATGGTATTATAGAAAATTATGCTTCAATTAAGAAAACATTAGAGTCTGAAGGATATGTTTTTACAAGTCAAACCGATACTGAAGTTTTGCCTCATCTATTTAACAAGTATTTAAAAAAAGGTCATGACTTTCTGCAAGCAGGGAGGCTAGTGCTAAAAGATATCAAAGGTGCATTTGCATTTGTTGCAATTTGTTTAGATTTTCCTGATCAATTGTTTGTGTCTAGAAATTCTTCACCTTTGGCTATCGGATTAGGTGAGGGATCAAATTTTGTTGGATCTGACGCTCAGTCAATTAATCATTTAACAAATAAAATAATTTATCTTGAAGATGGTGATTATGCATTAATTAAAGTTAATAACATTGAAATTTTTGATAATGAATCTAATAAAATTGATAGAAAAATAATTAATGTTCAATCTGAATTAGGTTTAATCACCAAGGGTGGTTATAAGCATTTCATGGAAAAAGAAATTTATGAACAACCTTCAGTTATTCCTCACACTATCTCTTCATTTATAAATCCCAAATCAACTATCGATATAGATCTAGATAAATTAGGTTTTAGTCAAAAAAGTTCTTTAATTATTTGTGCAGCTGGAACAAGTTATTACGCTGCTTTGATAGGTAAATATTGGATTGAACAAATTGCAGATGTTCCTGTAATTGTTGATCTTGCTTCAGAGTATAGGTATCGAGAGCCATCTATATTTGGACAAAGCTCTATGTTAGTTATATCTCAATCTGGTGAAAGTTTAGACACTCTTATGGCTCTTAGATATGCAAAAAAACTTGGTCTAAAAACAAATGCTATTGTCAATGTAGAGGGGAGTACTATTGATAGAGAAGTTGATTATAGTTTGCGTACTAAGGTTGGACCAGAGATTGGTGTAGCTAGTACTAAATCATTTACATCGCAATTAGTAATTTTATTTTTAATGGCGATTGCGCTAGGTAAAAAATTTAATAATTTAAAACTACCTAAAATAGAAAGTTACGTCTCTTATTTGAACAAACTACCTCGAGCTATTTCTAAAATGTTAGAATTAGAAAGCCAAATAATAACAGTTGCTCAAGCAATAAAAAACTCAAATAGTGTGATTTTTTTAGGTAGAGGATATCTTTATCCGTTAGCGTTGGAAGGGGCTCTTAAACTTAAAGAGTTAAGTTATATCCATGCGGAAGGATTCGCTGCAGGTGAAATGAAACACGGACCCATAGCCTTAATAGAGGACGACCTGCCTGTAATTATGTTCTTAATAGCTGACGGCCTAGAAGATAAGTCGATTAGTAACTTACAGGAAGCACACTCAAGAGGTGCAAAAATAATTTTATTTGCTGATAAAACATGTATAGATAAAGCTCCGTTTGCTCATCTTAAAATTGAAATACCAAATTTTTTAGACGAATTTAAAGCTGTGTTGTCACCTGTGCTGATGTCTATTCCAGCACAATTATTAGCGTATCATGTTGCTAAAGAAAGAGGCACGGATGTAGATCAACCTAGAAATTTAGCAAAATCAGTAACAGTTGAGTAAGTCTTAATAGTCTTTTTTTAATTAAAAAAAGTTTATTAAATACATTTGTTTCAACGTAAAAATAATATTTAACACTTTTATGTCAGTATAAAATCCTAATAGAGTTTCAGAAAAACATTACTCTCCTTAAAGTATATTTTATTGAGAGCCAAAACCTCCACCACCTGGTGTTTCCATTATGAAAAGATCGTTTTCTTTGACTTGACAGCTGTCATTTCCTTTTAAGTTTACAATTTTACCATCATTTGTTTCAAGCCATTCTTTACCACATTCGCCTGGCTTACCTCCATTAACTCCAAAAGGTTTTACTCTTCTATGTGAGCATAATGTTGTAACTGTCATGGGTTCCAGAAATCTTAATTTTCTTGTTACTCCATCACCGCCAGTATAGTTGCCTTTTCCACCTGAATTTTTTCTAATAGAAAATTCCTCCAATCGCACAGGGAATCTTGTTTCTAAAACTTCTGGATCTGTGCTTCTTGTATTTGTCATATGTGTCTGTACAGCTGAAGTTCCGTGAAAATTTGGTCCTGCTCCAGTACCACCGCAAATAGTTTCATAATTTTGAATTTTATCATTACCCCAAATAAAATTATTCATAGTAGCTTGGCTACCCGCAATTACTCCAAGTGCTCCAAACAAAGCGTTACATGTTAATTGACTTACTTCTGTATTACCTGCAATGACAGCTGAAGGATATTTTGCATTTATCATTGAGTTGTTGGGAATTATAATATTTAGTGGTTTAAAACAGCCTTCATTTAAGGGAATATTATTGCCAACTAAAGTTCTGAACACATACAGAATTACTGCATGACAGACCGCCATAGGTGCATTATAATTAAACGGATTTTTTTCGGCTGTCCCTGTAAAGTCAATTGTGGCCTCACGTTTTATTTTATCAATTCTTATTGTTACCTTTATAAACTCACCATTATCTAGTTCGTATTCGTACTTACCTTCACTTAGTTTTGTGATTGCATTTCTAATGCATTCTTCGGCGTTATCTTGAACATGGTTCATATAGGCTTGAACTGTTTCAATACCAAATTGATCAATCATAGATTTAATTTCATTAATACCAGTTTTATTTGCAGCAACTTGAGCTGCTAGGTCAGCCATATTATGTTCAACATTTCTACATGGGTATTTACCTGAAGATAAAATATTTTTCATTTCTTTTTCTTTAAAAACACCTTTATCAAACATTTTAAAATTATCAATGAGTACACCTTCTTCTTCAATATGTTTTGAATCAGGTGGTCCAGAACCAGGTGTTGTGCCTCCAATATCAGCATGATGACCTCTTGAAGCTACAAAGAAAATAATTTCTTTACCTTTTTCATCAAAAACGGGTGTAATGACTGTAACATCAGGAAGATGAGTGCCTCCATTAAAAGGGGCATTCAATACAAATACATCACCTGGAAATATGTTATCTTTATTTAATTTTATGACAGTTCTTATTGCCTCAGACATTGAGCCTAAGTGAACAGGGACATGAGGGGCATTTGCGACTAATGCTCCTTGATTATTAAAAAGAGCGCAAGAAAAGTCTAACCGTTCTTTAATATTTACAGAAAATGCAGTGTTAGCTAATGTGGCACCCATTTGCTCGGCTATATTCATAAATAGATTGTTAAAAACTTCAAGCATAACTACGTCAACTGAAGTTCCTATTCCGTTTTCTATTTTTTTCTCTTCAAGTCTAGACAAAATTAGATTTTGATATTTATCTAAATATCCAGACCATCCTTGTTCAACAATGTTTGTTCCTGTTGCTTCGCATATAATAGCAGGTCCAAATATTTTCTGATCAGCTTTTAGTTCTGATCTAAGATAAATTGGAACAGAATTTTCAGAAGTGTTTACATACATTTTTTTATAGGATATGGGCTGGGCATTTATTGGAGAGCTTGAAACTTTAGAAAAATCTTGGTGTTCAGAAGAGTTGCCAATGGCTTCCACTGTTAGCATTTCAATAAAAATTGATCTTTCTGCAACAAAAAAACCAAATCTTTTCTTATGTTCTTGTTCAAAAGAATGTCTCATTTTTTTGACACTATCAAAATTAACTTCTAAATTTTGATGAGAACCTTGATAATGTAAAAATGCTTTTTTAACTAAAGTAATTGCAGAATTTTTAATATCTTGTTTTTTTAAATCCTCTTTTGCCAACAATGATAAATTATCAATCAAAGTGTTAGCTTCATTAATTTGATTTAAGTTTTTGTCAAAATGACGTTCTCTAATGCTTCTTATTTCTGCTAAACCCATACCGTATGCAGATAGTACGCCTGCATATGGATGAACCAAAACATTAGTTATACCTAGTGAGTCAGCAACATGACAAGCATGTTGTCCACCAGCTCCTCCAAAACAATTCATTGTATAATTAGTAACATCATAACCTTTTTGAATGGATATTTTCTTAATTGCATTGGCCATATTCTCAATAGCAATTTTTAAAAAACCTTCTGCCATTGAGATTTCATCCATTTGTGATTTTTTTGTTTGTTGTGCTACATATTTTGATAATTCAGTAAATTTTTTTCTAACGACTTCAACGTCCAGTGGAGCATTTCCATTTGGGCCAAAAACACTTGGAAAATGTTCAGGATGGAGTTTTCCAAGTAAAACGTTACAATCTGTGACTGTTAGAGGACCACCTTTACCATAAGAAGCTGGTCCTGGTATAGCGCCCGCACTTTCTGGCCCCACTTGAAATCTACCATCTTTAAATGAAAGAATTGATCCTCCACCTGCTGCAACAGTATTAATTTGCATCATAGGTGCTCTTATTCGAACACCTGCTAATTCAGTTTCAAAAGATCTTTCATATTCACCAGCATAGTGACATACATCAGTAGACGTTCCTCCCATGTCAAAGCCAATTAATTTGTTATAACCAGCTTGCATTCCTGTTTGTACCATACTGACAACACCACCAGCTGGGCCAGACAAAAGAGCATCTTTTCCTTGAAAGAGATTGGCGTCTGTTAATCCACCATTTGATTGCATAAACATTAATTTTGTAGATTTGCTACTTTTTAGTTCTTCTGAGACTTGATTTACATACCGTCGAAGAATTGGAGATAAGTATGCATCTACGACAGTGGTATCACCTCTTCCAACTAATTTTATTAAAGGGGAGACTTTATGGCTAACTGAAATTTGACTGTAATTTTCTTCTTCTGCTATTTTAGCTATTTTATCTTCGTGGTTAGGATTGATGTAAGAATGCATAAAAGCTATTGCAACACTGTCTATACCATCAATTTTAGCTTTCTTTAAGGATGCTCTTACTTCTTTTTCATTGAGGTGTTTTAATACATTGCCGTTTGCGTCTAATCTTTCAGAAACTTCAACTACACGATCATATAAAAGTTCTGGAAGATTAATATTTAAATCAAATAGTAACGGCCTATTTTGATATCCAATTCTTAATAAATCTCCAAAACCTTTGGTTATTAATAAGAGTGTTCTATCACCTTTTCTTTCAAGAAGAGCATTTGTGGCAACCGTTGTCCCCATTTTCACTGATGATATTTTATCAACAGGTATTTTATCTTCATTTTTTAAATTTAGAATTTTTTTGATACCAGCGATTGCTGCATCTTTATAAATACCAGAATTTTCAGATAAAAGTTTATCAATTATAATTGATCCATTAGGTTTTCTTGCCACGATATCCGTAAAAGTACCACCTCTATCAATCCAGAATTGCCACATAGTTTAACACCATTAATTAATATGAATTATAAAGTTTATTTTTTTAAATCATCTTCAATATAAATTTGAATAATTTCATCGAAGGTTGTCTCGGCTTTGAAACCTAAATCAAGAGATCTTTTCGTATTAAAGTTTCTCGCCCATCCACTTACAATTTTCATAATTGTTGGATCTGGTTGGTGTTTAATTAATTTAACAACATCATTTCCTGCAACTCTTCCAAGTGCCTCAATTTGTTCTTGAACAGTTACAGATAGACCTGGCATGTTTAAGGTTATTCTATTATTTAATTTTGATGTATCAAGCTCAGCTGCATGTATTAAAAATCCTGCGGCAGATCTAGGAGTAGCATGCCAATGTCTTACATCAGTATCGACTGGTAATATTGCTTCTTGACCATTGAGAGGTTCTCTAATAATGCCAGAAAAAAAACCTGAAGCAGCTAAGTTTGGTTTTCCAGGTCTAACACATATTGTTGGTAATCTTATAGATATACCATCAACCATTCCTTTTCTTGAATAGTCAGCTAATAACAATTCAGAAATAGCTTTTTGTGCCCCGTAAGAGGTAAGAGGGGTAGTAAAAAAATCATCAGGTATTAGATCGGGAAATGGAGAACCAAAAACGGCAATTGAACTTGTAAATACAACTCTAGGACAATAACTATCACCTTGAGATCTTATAGCCTCAAACAAGCCCCAACTTCCTTTAGTATTAATATTCCATCCAAGGTCAAATTCTTGTTCAGCTTGCCCCGAAACTATAGCTGCAAGATGAAAAATAATATCTGGTTTAGATAGTATCAAATCATTACTTACCTTAGGGTCTGATATATCGCCAGATTTTGTAATTATAGGTATGCTTGAATTTTCTGGATAAGGGGCATTTATAATGTCAAATAATGTGATTTCACTAACTTTTTTACTTTTAATTTCTTTTTTTTGTAAAATAAGACTAAGCAATTTTTGCCCAATCATTCCAGCTCCACCCAGTATTAAAATTTTCATAAAGACCTCTTTTTAAAATTATTTATTGAAGATTTTTGTATAACAACATATTTAGATACAAACTTAAAATAAAAAATATTTTTTTGGAAACCAAATGCATAATTCTATAAAGTCAATTTTAACAATGTCACCTGTAATGCCTGTTTTAGTAATCAACAAGGTTGACAAAGTAGAACATTTATTTGAATCATTAATAAAAGGTAACCTTAAAGTAGTTGAGATTACATTAAGAACTTCGTGTGCTTTAAAAGTAATTGAGATTGCATCAAAAAAATTTCCTTCTCTTATGGTTGGTGCAGGAACTGTTTTAAATGAAAAAGATCTTCAAGATATTAAGAGTGCAGGTGCTTCTTTTGCTGTAAGTCCTGGTTGTACAATTTCATTGGCAACAAAAGCTCTTGATATGAAGTTTCCTTTTCTTCCTGGTATTGCAAATTCTAGTGACATAATGAATTTAATTAGTCTTGGATATAAATCGTTTAAGTTTTTTCCTGCAGAGGCTGCGGGAGGTATTAATTATATTAAATCTCTTAATGGACCATTTCCAGACATAGTGTTTTGTCCTACAGGAGGAGTTAATCAAGAAAATGCAACAGAATGGCTAAAACAAAATAATGTTATTTGCGTTGGTGGTAGTTGGATTATCCCTTCAAATAATGAAGATTATAACGAAATTGAAAGAAGAGCATTATTAGCTTCTAAATTAAGAAGCTAATACATCAATTATTTCTATATTATTTTATGATAATAAAACGTGTCTATTATTGAGCAAGTATTTTTTCGACATTCATTTAAAATATTGTTATTTCTTTTTTACTAACCTTGAATACAAATTTGATTTTGTTCACCAAGACCTTCAATGCCTAGCTTCATTGTGTCACCTGCTTTTAAAAAAACAGGAGGCTTCATCCCTAAACCGACGCCAGGAGGTGTTCCAGTAGCAATTACATCACCAGGGTTTAAACTCATAAATTGAGATAAATAATATACAATGTGTTTTGCTGAAAAGATCATAGTATTGGTTGATCCATCCTGCATTCTCTTTCCATTTACGTCTAAGTACATCTTAAGATTTTGTACATCTGGTATTTCATCTTTTGTAACTAAATAAGGTCCAGTTGGTCCAAAAGTGTCACATGATTTACCCTTTGTCCATTGACCTTCTCGTTTAATTTGAAAAGCTCTTTCTGACACATCATTGACTACACAGTAACCAGCGATATATTCCTCTGCCTCATCTTCATTAATGTATTTTGCTTTTTTTCCAATAATGATACCTAGCTCTACTTCCCAATCCGTCTCAGAAGAATTTCTTGGAATTTCAACATTATCATTAGGTCCAACTATAGCTGATGTAGCTTTTGAAAAAAGTATTGGCTCGCTTGGAACTGGTAATCCACTCTCAGCTGCATGATCTGAATAATTTAAACCAATGCATAGAAATTTTCCTACGTTTCCAACGCAAGCACCTAATCTAGTATCATTCGAAACGATTGGTAAAGTAGACAGATTAATAGCACCAATTTTTTTTAAGCTTTCAGAATTAATGCTGTCTCCGTTAATGTCAGGAATATGACTTGATAAGTCTCTTATTTTGCCTTCATGATCAATAATTCCTGGTTTTTCATTACCAAATTCTCCATGACGTAATAATTTCATTATGTTTCCTTTCTATAATAATTAATAAAAATTTAATGTTTTAACGCTTAATTTACATACATATACCACCATCAATAATATGGAATTGTCCCGTTGTAAAAGCAGATGCATCACTAGCAAGGTAAAGTGCAAGATTAGCTACTTCTTCTGCTTCTCCAAATCGTCCCATAGGTTGTCTGGCAACAAACTGTTTTCTTGCATTCTCATAGTCGCCCATATCCTGAAGTCTTTGTTCTAATGAGGGGCTCTGAATAGTTCCAGGGCAAATAGCATTACATCTTATGCCTTGATTGATATAATCTGCAGCAACAGACTTTGTGATACCTAAAACAGCTGCCTTAGACGCAGTGTAAATAAATCTATTAGGAATCCCTTTTGTTGATGATGCATCAGACGCGATGTTAACAATAGAGCCACCACCATTTTTAATCATTATTGGAATGATTTCTTTAATCATGTGGTACATAGCTTTGCCATTTAGATTAAAGGCAAAATCCCATTCATCATCATTAGCCTCTAAAATAGTTCCATTATGAACTACGCCAGCACAATTAAAAAGAATGTCAGGTGCTTTGATTGAACTAACTAATTTTTTTATAGCTTCTTTATTTGTCACATCAAGGATATGAGTTTCATCAACAAAGTCTTGTAATGAAGATAAAGACTTTTCGTTTATATCTGTTGCAATTACGTAAGCTCCGGCTTTAGAAAAAGCTCTAGCTGTAGCTTTGCCAATTCCTTGACCTGATGCTGTTAGTAAAGCTGTTTTACCTTTTAAGTCAATCATTGTTATCCCTTACATTGTTGCCCCAATTTGCCACGGTACAAATTCTAAGTCTCCTAAACCTTGAAATTCTGATTTGGATTTTTCGCCTGAAGCTACTTTAACGATTAGATCAAAGATTTCTTGTCCAACGTCTTCAATACTTTTGTTATCAGTAATAACTGTCCCTGCATTAATATCCATGTCTTCAACCATATTATTATACATCTCTGTATTGGTAGCAATTTTTATAGAAGGAGAAGGTTTGCAACCAAAGCATGAACCTCTTCCAGTTGTAAATGTGACTACATTACATCCACTAGCAATTTGTCCAGTAACAGATGCTGGATCATATCCAGGGCTATCCATAAATAGAAAACCTTTTTTTTCAGCTTTTTGAGCATACAAAAGAACATCGTTTAATGGTGTAGTTCCACCTTTAGCTGCAGCTCCTAGGGATTTTTCTAAAATTGTTGTTAAACCACCAGCTTTGTTACCAGGAGAAGGGTTGTTATTTAAGCTTCCTTTATTTCTTGTGACATAATCTTCCCACCACAATATCCTATCTACGAGTTTCTTTCCAACTTCTGGAGAAATGGCTCGTCTTGTTAACATATGCTCAGCGCCATAAATTTCAGGAGTTTCAGCCAAAATAGCGGTGCCCCCATTTTTAACTATTAAATCAGCAGCATGACCAAGAGAGGGGTTTGAAGTTATTCCAGACCAGGCATCTGATCCACCACATTGTAAAGCAACACTCAAATGCTCAACAGATTGATCAGTTCTTTCAATAGAATTGACTTCTGGAAGCATCTCTTCAATACATTGAACACCAGCTTTAATTGTTTTTCTAAGTCCACCCATGTCTTGTAAAGTCATAGTCTTAAAAAAAGGGTTTTCGTGAAGGTCAAATGCATCAAGTAGAAACTTAATTTGATTTGCCTCACATCCTAATCCAATTAATACTATACCTGCCAAATTTGGATGTTGGATATACCCCAATAAAACTCTTTGAAGAGCATCAAAGCCATCTCCTGAATCTGCCATTCCACAACCGGTGCCGTGTGTAAATGAAACAACACCATCAACGTTTGGATATTGAGATAGTTTATCTTTTGTAAATACTTCAGCAATATTTCTAGCAGCTGTGGCTGAGCAATTAACTGAAGTAAGTATTCCTATATAATTTCTTGTACCAACTTTACCATTAGGTCTTTTATAACCTTTGAATGTAGGTCTCTTTTCTGGTTCAATCATATTAGGTAATTTTATTGATGTAGAATATTCATAATCATGATCTGTAGATTTAAAATCTGTATTTTCAACATGGACATGGTCTCCAACTAATATATCTTTGCTAGCAATGCCAATTAATTGATCGTATTTTATGATTTTTTCACCTTTATTAATTTTTCTAAGAGATATTTTGTGACCTTTAGGGATTTTATTGAGGCTTTTTATATTTTGAGTGGTTTCACCAGCTTCAATGTTTCTTAATGCTGTTGCTACATTATCATTATCATTTAGTTTTACTGTCAGTTTTTCACCACTTGTCATTTTTATAGTCTCCCACCTAATAAAAAATAAAACTTAAATTATCTTTTGATTTTTAGTTTAATTTAGTATGATTATTTCAAATTTCTAAAATATTTAAATTAAATATAATATACATATAATTTTAAAGTAATCTATACACTTAATTTGTTAATAATATTTATTTTTTTTACTGGGAGCAAGCGTATGTCAGACAAAAATTTTAAACCAAAATATAGAAGCCAACAATGGTTTGATAATCCTTCAAATCCTGGAATGACTGCTTTATATTTAGAAAGGTCCATGAATTTTGGCTTAACTCCTGAAGAACTTAGGTCTGGAAAACCAATTATAGGTATAGCACAAACAGGTTCAGATATTTCGCCATGTAATAGAGTACATATAAAATTAGCAGAAAGAGTTAGAGAAGGTATCAGAACAGCTGGTGGTATTGCTTTTGAATTTCCAGTTCATCCAATTCAAGAAACTCTTAAAAGGCCTACCGCTGCGGTTGATAGAAACCTGGCCTATTTAGGATTAGTTGAAATTCTTCACGGTTATCCTTTAGATGGTGTTGTTTTAATGACGGGGTGTGACAAAACTACCCCAGCTTGTTTGATGGCGGCATCAACTGTAGATCTCCCTGCAATTGTATTAAATGGTGGCCCGATGCTGGATGGCTGGCATAATGGTAAACTTGCAGGTTCAGGGACTGCGGTATGGGATAGTAGAGTAGAGTTAGCGGCTGGTAGAATTGATTATGAACAGTTTATAGATATTGTAACAAGTTCAGCCCCTTCAGATGGTCATTGCAATACAATGGGTACTGCATCAACTATGAACTCTTTAGCTGAAGCATTAGGTATGAGTTTAACAGGTAATGCTAATATTCCTGCGCCATATAGAGAACGTGGACAGATGGCATATAAGACTGGCCTTAGAATTGTAGATATGGTCAAAGACGATTTAACTCCTTCAGCAATAATGACAAGAGAAGCTTTTGAAAATGCTATTGTTGTAAACTCGGCCATTGGTGGTTCTACTAATGCTCAAGTTCATATAACTGCAATTGCAAGACACATAGGTGTTGAGCTGGAAACTGATGCGTGGCAACAAGTTGGTTATGACATTCCTTTAATGGCTAATATTCAACCTGCGGGTGAGTTTTTATGTGAAAGTTATCACAGAGCTGGCGGAACCTCAGCTGTAATGTCTGAACTTCTAGATAATGATAAGATTCATGGAAACGTGATGACTGTAACGGGTAAAAAAATGTCAGAAAATCTTAAAGGCATTAAAATTAAAGATGAAAAAGTGATTACGCCATTTAAAAATCCTATGAAACAAAAAGCAGGGTTCATAGTGTTGAAAGGTAATCTCTTTGAATCAGCAATAATGAAGACGTCAGTGATTTCAAAAAGTTTTAAGGATAAATTTCTTTCTAACCCTGGCAAGGAAGGAGTTTTAGAGGGAAAAGTAATAGTCTTTGAAGGTTCAGAAGATTATCACGACAGATTAAATGATAAAAGCTTAGATATGAATGAGAATTCAATTTTAGTAATAAGAGGAGCAGGTCCAGTAGGGTGGCCTGGATCAGCTGAAGTAGTCAATATGCAACCATCAGATGATTTAATTAAAAAAGGTATAACTGAATTACCTTGTATTGGTGATGGAAGACAGTCTGGAACTTCAGGAAGTCCTTCTATATTAAATGCATCACCTGAAAGTGCAACAGGTGGAGGTCTTGCTTGGTTAAGAACAGGAGATACTGTAGTTATTGACTTGAATAAATATACAGCAGATATGCTTGTTAGCTCTGAAGAAATAGAATCTAGAAAAAAAGATGGTGTTCCATCATATCCAGCTAGTCAAACACCATGGCAAGAAATTCAAAGAAACTATGTAGGCGAATTAGCTAATGGTGGTGTGCTTGAAAATGCAGTAAAATATCAGAAGGTAAAAAAGGATTTACCTAGAGATAATCATTAATTAAAATTATTTTATTTTTATCAAATGTAATGTTAGTTGTATTAATTTATGAGAGGATTTGGAGATGTTAAAAAAAACTTTTGTTTATTTAATGTGTATTTTGTTTGTGGTAAGCTGTTCTAATTCTTCAAAGGATATTGTTGCTATTTACGTTTCCCCAGAACAGTACTCTAACCTTGACTGTGATCAAATTAGGGCTGAGATGCAGAGAGTGGCGGGCAAAGTTAGATCACTTACAGGCCAACTTGACAAAAATGCTGGAAACGACAACGTAGTTACAGGTGTATCTTTAATATTGTTCTGGCCAGCTGTTTTCTTCTTAGGAGGCACAAAAGAAGAAGAAGCTGAATATGCTAGGTTAAAGGGTGAGTACGATGCTCTGGAACAAGCTTCAATCCTTCGAAAATGCTCAATGTAAGTTATTAAGGATATAATGAAAAAAATTTTAGTAATTGGCTTAGGTTCTATGGGCTATGGAATAGCTCAGTCTTTAATTCGTTCTGGCTACAATGTTTATGGTCAGGATAAAAATACTGTTCAACAAAAAAAACTTATCGAAGAGGGTGGTCTAGACGCTGAGATACCTTTTGGTGATTTAGACGCCGTTATTATCGTTGTGTTAAACGAAGCTCAAACGAGAGATATTATTTTTGGAGAAGAAGGAATAGCAGATAAACTAAAAAAACATACCCTTGTTATAGTGTGCACAACTGTATCTCCAAACTTTGCAAAAGAAATGGCAACTGCATGTGAAAATAAAGAACTTTTATACTTAGATGCTCCAATCTCAGGAGGATCTATAAAATCATCACAAGGTAAATTATCTTATATGGTTTCTGGAAGTAAAAATGCTCTAGTTGCTGCTAAGCCAATCTTAGATAGCACTTCTGAGACTGTTTTTGAATTTGGTGAAGTTGTTGGATCTGGCTCTGCAATGAAGGCTGTTAATCAAATGTTAGCTGGAGTACACATAGCTGCAATGGCTGAAGCTATCACTTTTGGTATTACTCAAGGTATTGAACCTGAAAGATTTTTAGAGGTTATCTCAAAATGTGCTGGAAGTTCATGGATGCTCGAAAATAGGGCTCCTCATATTATAGATGGTGATTATTCACCAAAGTCCTCTATAAACATTTGGCCAAAGGATTTAGGTATAGTATTAGATATTGCAAAAAACTCTAACTTTTCTGCACCCATTACTTCAGCTGCACTAAAGCAATTTATTGCTGCATCTGAATCAGGACTTGGTCATGAAGATGATGCGGCTGTAGCTAAGGTTTATGCTCGAAACGCAGGTATAGAATTGCCAAAAAATAGCTAGTTTTAGACAACTGGAGATATCAATGGCTTACCCTCAAAATAATTTTTAATGTTGTCAAAAACTAATTGTCCCATTGAATTTCTAGTTTCAACCGTAGCTGAGGCAACATGAGGTAACAAAACTGTATTTTTTAAATCAATTAGTTCTTTCGGAATATTAGGTTCATTAACGTACACGTCTAATCCAGCAGCCAAAATAACATTATTTTTAAGGCTATAGATAAGTTCGTCTTGATCAACCACTGAACCTCTTGCAACATTTATTAATACTCCATTTGATCCAAGGTTTTCGAAAACTTTTTTGTTAATTAATTTTTCTGTCTCTTTACCACCAGGTGTTATTATACATAATGTGTCAACTTCCTTAGCTAATTCATTCAAATTATCATAAAATTGATATTCAACATTTTTTTTATTTCGTGAATGATAGGATATTGTGCAGTTAAATGCTTCTGCTCTTTTTGCTATTGCTTTACCAATTCTTCCCATACCAACGATGCCTAATTTTGATCCAGAAAATTTCTTTGTTAATGGAAATTCTCCATTAACCCAGGAATTATTTCTAGCAAATTTGTCGGCCTCAAGAATTTTCCTATAAACACATAACATCAAAGCTATTGCTGTATCTGCCACTTCATCGTTTAATACTTCTGGGGTATTTGTAACTTTAATTCCTAAACTTTTAGCGTAATCTATGTCAATTGCATCATAACCTACACCGTAACATGCAATGATTTTTAAATTAGTCATACTTTTCATTAATTCAGGGGTAATTTTATATCCACCCATGACAGCAATTGCATCTACTTTTTCTTTTATTTCAGATATGAATTTGTCCTCATCATTTTGTAACCATAATTTATGAGTATTAAAATTTTTATCAGCAAGATTTACAAAATACTGAGGCATTTCTGACATTATAAGTAGGTTTTTTTGCATTTTATAAAATTCCTTTATAGTTGTTAATTCAGTTTTGGCATAAATTCTTTAGAAATTATAGCACCCTTATGTTTAATTACTTCACGAGTTATAGAATGGGACTTTAAAATATTATCTTCAATCTGGATATTTTTATTATTGTTAAATAGAGCTAGAAAAGCCCCATTAAATGAGTCACCGGCAGCAGTCGTATCTACAACGTCTCCGTGGGGGACCTTAATAGTTTTTATTTCTTCATATTTATCCCTAAAAATAATATTATTTTCATACCTAATTAATACTAAGTTTTTATTATTATTTAGTATTTCAAATATCTCAAGTGGACTTTTTATATTAAACAAATCTTTGGCGTCATCATATGATACAAAATGAATATCTATAGATTTGTTAATTTGTTTAAATAATTTTTTATATTTTTCTTTGTCTGAGTGTAATTGATTTCGAAAGTTAAGGTCAAAAGCAGAAGTTATTGCAGTATGGCCAATCTCAATAAGTTGATTTTGTTGAGTTTCGTCTAAAATACCAAGAGTTATGCCAGAATAATAAAGTATATCTGCTTTACTAATATCTTTAATAAGAGTTTTTCCATTTAAACCTGTAAATATTTTTTTTGATGGCGACTGATCTCTCCAATATGAAAAACTCCTTTCGCCATGTTCGTCTATTTCAATTGAATACAGTCCTGGTGGTGTACTTCCATCCCTCCTGATATATTCACAATTAAGGTTTTCACTTTCAAATCTTAAAATCATCTTCTTTGAAAAATTATCATTACTTAACGCCGTGCAATAAAACGTATTAGTTTTATGATCAGTCAATCTATTAAAATAGACTGCAGAATTATAAGTATCACCTCCAAAGTTGACTTGCATATTAGAATTTGAAGTTCCTAGGGAAGAAATATCCCCATTAAGTTCAATCATGCATTCACCAACAAAAATTGCTTTTTTATGATTTTTATTCATTTTGATCCCGAGAAACATAATTCTAATATAGAGTGATTACAATTCTTATTGAAATGTTACAATTTACTCAATATCTTTTTTGAAATATGATATTATTATAATTATGTAGAATAAGAATAATTGAGGTTTATTAGTGACAATTATAGATATAAACAATAATGATTTTTTTAATAAATTTCAGTATAATATTAAAGGTGCAGTCCAGGCTTTAAAAGAAGAATTTGGACAACAATTTTCAGTTTCCCAATCTGTTCGTGAGCAACACACCAGTACAACTACGGTACATACACCTGAATTACCCGATGGTGTTGTTTTTGCTTATAATAAAGAAGATGTTCAAAAGACAGTGAAAATATGTAGTGAGTATGGATGTCCTATTATACCCTTTGGTGTAGGATCCTCTCTTGAAGGACATTTAAATGCTAATTTTGGTGGTATTTCAATCGATATGAATAATCTTAATAACATAATCGAAGTTCATCCTGAAGATTCAACAGTAGTAGTTCAACCTGGAGTAACTAGAGAACAATTAAATACATATTTAAGAGATACTGGTTTATTTTTTCCTATTGACCCAGGCGCTAATGCTTCCATAGGAGGAATGGCTTCTACTAGAGCTTCTGGAACAAACGCTGTTCGTTATGGAACAATGAAAGATAATATTATTTCATTAGAAGTTGTGATGCCTGACGGAGAAATAATAAAAACAGCCAGTAGAGCTAGGAAAAGCTCTGCAGGATATGACTTAACAAGATTAATAATTGGCTCTGAAGGGACTTTAGGGGTAATAACTGAAATTACTCTTAAGTTATATGGAATTCCAGAAGAAATTGGGGCAGGTAGATGTACATTTCCAACTGTCAAAGATGCGACTGATGCAGTTATAATGACTATTCAAGCTGGAATTCCTGTTGCTAGAATAGAGTTGTTAGATATTGCTCAAGTAAAAGCTGTAAATAATTACTCAAAATTAAATTTGCCTGAATCTCCATTGTTATTACTTGAGTTTCATGGAAGCAAATCGTCTGTTCAGGAACAATCAGAATTATTTAATGAAATATCTAAAGATTTTGGAGGAGATAATTTTGAATGGAATTCAAATGTTGAAGAAAGAAATAGGTTGTGGAAGGCCAGGCATGATGTTTATTATGCTGTAAAAGCTTGTAGGCCAGAAGCTGATTATATAGCAACTGATGTTTGTGTTCCTATTTCAAGATTGTCTGAGTGTATTGCTGAAACAATTGATGATCTAGAAAAAAATAATCTTTTTGGTCCATTAGTAGGTCATGTAGGAGATGGTAACTTTCATGTTCAGCTTATGATTGATCCAAAAATACAGGAAGAAATTGACGTCGCAAATGGTTTTTTAGAAAGATTAGCGCATAGGGCTATTAGTATGGATGGGACATGTACTGGTGAACATGGAGTTGGTCAGGGTAAAAAACAATATTTAATTGATGAGTTAGGTCCTGCGGTTGACTTTATGAAATTGATAAAAGAAGAAATTGATCCCAAGGGGATAATGAACCCCGGTAAAATTTTGTAAATAAATAATTAATTTAAAAAAAGGTTTCTAAATATGGACGGTAGCATATCAGCGTGGACAGAAAGTGATTATAGCAAAGAAAGCATTAAGCTTTGTGTAAATAAAATCAAAGATGAGTTTGGTCAACAATTTTCTAATAGTAAAAGTATCCTCGAACAACATACTCACACAATGACTATTCACGAGTCTGAGCTACCTGATGGTGTTGTTTTTGTGGAAACAAAGGAAGATGTTCAAAAAGTTGTAAAAATTTGTAGTGAATACAAATGTCCAATAATTCCTTTTGGCGTAGGTTCTTCTTTCGAAGGTCATATAAATGCTCCATACGGAGGAATTTCAATTGATATGAATAATATGAATAAAATCATTAATGTTTATCAAGAAGATCTCTTAGTGGTAGTTCAACCAGGCGTAACGAGGGAACAGTTAAATACACATTTAAGAGATACAGGTCTTTTTTTTCCAATTGATCCAGGTGCTAATGCTTCAATTGGCGGTATGACAGCAACTCGGGCATCTGGAACAAATGCCGTTAGATATGGAACTATGAAAGATAATGTTATTGCGCTTGAAGTGGTCACCCCAGATGGTCAAATCATAAAAACTGCTAATAAAGCAAGAAAAAGTTCAGCTGGATATGATTTAACACGTTTAATGGTTGGTTCTGAGGGTACGTTGGGTATTACCACTGAAATTACTTTGAAACTTTATGGTATACCTGAAGTTATAGCAGGGGGTAGGGTAAGCTTTCCATCTGTCAAAGATGCAACCGATGCTGTTATTATGACAGTTCAAGCAGGAATTCCTGTAGCTAGAATTGAGTTTCTTGATACAGCTCAAGTTATAGCTGTAAATAATTATTCTAAAACAAATTTACCAGAAGCTCCTCTATTATTGCTAGAATTTCATGGGAGTGAGTCGTCTGTTAAAGAGCAATCAGAATTATTTGGTGAAATAGCATCAGATTTTGGAGGCAATGATTTTGAATGGACATCTAACAGTGAAGATAGAAATAAGTTGTGGAAAGCTAGGCATGATGCTTATTGGTCTTGTAAAGCCGTAAGACCAGAAGCAGAAATTTATTCAACTGATGTTTGTGTTCCCATTTCTAAATTATCTGATTGTATTACAGAAACAATAGAAGATATGAAAAAAAATGAATTAATAGGTCCTATTGTAAGTCATGCAGGAGATGGAAACTTTCATGTAGCTTTATTGATAGACAAAAAGAGTGATGAAGAGTTAAAAAAACTAGATGATTTTCTTATTAGAATATCTGAAAGAGCTATTAGAATGGATGGAACTTGTACTGGAGAACACGGTGTTGGGCAAGGTAAAAGAAAGTATATGTTAAAAGAGCTTGGTGGTGCTGTGGATATCATGAAAAAGGTTAAAAATGCATTTGATCCTAATAAAATAATGAATCCCGGAAAGTTATTTTTATAATATTGCCATGATTTAATCCTTAGTATAGTAAATCTACAAAACATTACATTAATTGATCTAAAGGTATAGAGTTTAGCTCTATGTATTTTCATGACTTCTTATATAATTATTAGTTTTTTAATGATGGTAACCCCTGGCCCTGGTGTCCTTTCTCTGGCTGGAGTTGGTGCAGGCTTTGGTTGGAGAGTCGGCATTATGTATCTTATTGGTTTATTCTTGGGTACAAATGGAGTTGCTTTACTAGTTGTTTTAGGTTTTAAACAATTTTTATTTGAAATTGACGGTGTTGAATTAACTTTTCTTGTTTTATCATTGTCTTATTTATCTTTTCTATCTTGGAGGATAGCTACTTCTGATAATAAGACAGGATTTAGAGAAACTTCAAAAGCACCAAAATTATATGAAGGAATTTTTTTACAATTTGTTAATCCAAAGGCCTATGTTGTACAAGGTCATTTATTTGTTGTTTTGTCCCTGGGGATAAGTTCATATAATGTAGAGATTCTAACTAAGTTCTTAATAGTAAATTCAATCTGGATACCAATACACATATTCTGGTTATGGTTAGGTATAAGTTTAAAGAAATGGTCTTTAGCGTCTAATAAACAAGTCTGGGTGAATAGAGGAATGGGACTTGCTTTATTTGCCGTTGTTATACTTTCTGCAATAATGGAACTTAGAACAGATTTATAGAATGATTAATATTTGAACAATTCTTATAATCGTAAGGTTTAATTGATTAATATTTTATCAAAAACACGAATAAGCTTCTATAACATTTGGTTTATCATGAAACAGACACTTTCTAGAGGTAGAATTGCTTCATTAAATAACACTCCCCCGTTTATTTGATAAAATGCTAATAATACCCTCCCTTATTATTAGCTTTTAGTTTAAGGTGCAGAGGATCCCCTAAAATATCCTCACCAAACTAATATGTTGCTCTACCCCCTGAAATATCGAAAACGCCTGCAGTTGTGAAACTATTTTCTTTGCTTGCTAAGAATGTAATTAAAGAAGCAATTTCTTCAACCTTTACAAATCTGTTTCTAGGTATTTTAGAAATCATATAATCAATAAATTCCTGAGAAACTTGATCTAAAATCCTTGTTTTAGCTGTTGCTGGTGTTATACAATTAACCGCAATATCATGATCTGCTGTCTCTTTACCCAGGGATTTTGTTAAAGCAATAACCGCTGCCTTTGATGCAGAATAAGCAGATGCGTTTGGGTTACCTTCTTTACCTGCAATAGAAGCAATATTAATTATTCTACCGTAACCATTGTTGCGCATTGTTTTGACTACATGTTTGTTACAATAAAAAACTCCATTCACATTAACGTTAAATACCTTGGACCATTCTTCAATTGGATAATCCCATGTGGAAAAAGTAGGACCTGCAATTCCGGCACTGCAAACTAAAATATCAATTTTTTTCATTAGTTTAATGGTTTTTTCTGTCGCTTCTTCAACTAAGTTATTTTCAGTTTGATCTACTTTAAGAAAGTGACAATTTAATTCATCAGATGCTTCTAAACCCATCTTTTCATCTACATCCCAAATCATAACTTCACAGCCGTCTTCAATAAATCTTTTTGCAGTTGCTAAGCCAATGCCTTGTGCACCGCCAGTAATAACTGCAGTTTGCCCATTAAAATTAGCCATAAATCATTCTCCTTGGGGTTTGTTATTAGTACGTTTGTTAAAAGTATAATTTAAAATAGATTTTCCTATATTATCTTTTATATTGTTAATAAAAGCATGGCTAGAAAAAATTAAATCTTTAGAGGATCAGTTATGGAATTGTTTCATATTATAATTATTGGTATCATTTCTTGTTGTGCAATGGATTTATGGCAAAGGCTTCTAAAGTTTTTATTTGGAATAAATCCTTCAGATTGGGCCGTTGTAGGTAGATGGTTTGTTCTATCAATTTCTAAGGGTAAAATTTACAATCCAGATATAGATAACGAACCAGTAATTAAAAAAGAATTATTAATTGGCTGGCTAGTTCATTATAGCGTTGCCATTCTTTACTCGTTTGTTTTTTTTATTTTAATCAAATATCAAATCTTTATAGCATCCTTTTTTGACGGTATAAAATTTGGTTTGTTGAGCGTTATAATTCCTTGGTTTTTTTTCATGCCAATTCTTGGAAAAGGTTTTCTTGCTATCAAAACACCCTCTCCCTTATTAGCATGTTCTTTAGCAATTTGGAGTCATACTGTTATAGGAATATCCATAGGCACTTTATTTAAACTTTTTGGGTACTAAAAGTAATTATTAGGTTATGTTTAAATTATGACAGAAAGTAAATTAAGAGAAAAAATATGTATGTTTGCATCTTCTATGTTTGATAGAGGGCTTACTCATGGGTCTACAGGTAACATTTCAGTTAGATTAAATAATGACGACATTCTTGTTACTCCTTCAGGGTCATCTTTTGGTCGACTTGATCCCAATCAAATTGTAAAAGTAACTAAGGATGGCAAATTAATAGGTAATTCAACCCCAACAAAAGAACTTCCATTACATCAAGCATTTTATGAAACAAGAGGAATGAAATCTGGAGCAGTTGTGCATCTTCATTCAACTCATTCTGTTGCACTTTCTATGTTGCCTGACGTTAATGAAGATAATATTTTACCTTCTTTTACTCCTTATTCGATTATGTTATTAGGCAAAGTCAAACTTTTACCTTTTTTTGTCCCAGGCGATCCAGCGATGGGCGAAGCTATAAAGGGTCTGGCTGGAAAAAGGTCTGCCGTACTTTTAGCAAATCATGGCCCTGTTGTATCAGGTAAAGACCTAGAATCTTCTGTGAACGCTATTGAAGAATTAGAAGCGACCGCCAAATTAGCCCTTATTCTTAAAGACGCAAAACCAATTGAGTTGAATGAAAATCAAGTTCGTTCAGTCATAAATAAATTTAATATAGATTGGGATTAAAAAATGTATAAATTTTCTGCTAATTTGGGTTTGTTATGGAGTGAATGTTCTCAAATTGAAGCAATTTATAAGGCTAAAGAAAATGGTTTTGATGCTGTAGAGTTTCAGTTTCCGTATCAATATGATGCAGGGGACGTAAAAAAAGCACTTGATGAAGTAAATCTTCCTGTAATGGGTATAAATACTATTAAAGGAAATACTGAAAAAGGGGACAATGGCCTATTAGCAGTGCCATCAAAAATAAAAGAAGCAAGAGAAGCAATAGTTCAAGCATTTGAGTATGCAAAAATTATAAAATCAAAAAATATCCATGCTATGGCTGGCGTTTCAGATTTATCGACTAGATCTCTAGTGACATTTATAGATAATTTAAAGTTTGCAAAAGAATTGATTAAAGATACCAATATAGGTTTAGTAATTGAGCCTTTGAACTTGAAAGATAATCCAGGTTATTTTTTAACAAAGATTGAGCAGGCAAAAGAAATTTGTGAACTTGTTGGTTCTGATTCAGTTAAAATTATGTTTGATTTTTATCACATACAAATAAATCAAGGGAACGTAATGGAAAGATTTAGAGAGCATTTACCTTATATTGGTCATGTTCAAATTGCATCAGTACAAGATCGCTCTGAACCAGATAAAGGGGAACTTGATTTTAATTATATAATTCCAGAAATATATAAAATTGGATACAAAAGCATAATTGGAGCAGAATATAAACCCAAGACAACTACTGAAGAAGGTTTGGGTTGGATGAAAAAATTTAATTAGTGAAAGGCTTTGCTTTATGAGAATTGTTAGAAAATATGGCCCAAACAATTTAGAAAACTCATCTCTTTGTTTTGGAACAATGCAGTTTGGAGATGGTGCCAGTGAAAGAGATAGCCATGAAATGTACGAAGCTTGCAGAAATAGTGGAATAAATTTCTTTGATACAGCATATGTTTACACTGGTGGTAAATCTGAAGTAATTCTTGGTAAATTAATAAAAGAAGATAGAGAAAATATTATTTTAGTCACCAAAGCTGGTTCAGTTGGTGGTTCAAGTGGCAAGAATATAAGGTCACAGCTAGAAGAAAGCTTGAAAAGGCTTAAACAAGATTATGTTGATGTTTTTTTCTTACACCATTGGGACGATGAGGTTCCGTTAGAAGAAACTTTTAATACTCTGAGAGAATTAAAAGAAGAGAAAAAATTTTTTCAATTAGGAGTTTCAAATTTCTCTGCGTGGCAAGTTATGAAGGCCAAGTTAGTAGCACAAAAAAACGATTTTCCAAATATAGATATACTTCAACCTATGTATAACCTTGTTAAAAGGCAGGCTGAGGTTGAAATATTGCCAATGGCAAAGTCTGAAAATATAGGAGTTATTAGTTATAGCCCCTTAGGAGGTGGACTTTTAACTGGAAAATATGATCTCGAAAATAATACATTAAATCAAAATAGCTCTGGTAGATTACATGAAAATGCTAAGTATAAATTACGATATAGTCAAAGCTGGATGTTTGAAGCAGCAGGTAAACTTCAAAAACTTGCTCGTAGCATTGATCAAGATCCTATTTCATTAGCCGTTGCGTGGGTTTTATACAATGACGCAATAACATCTCCAATAATAAGTGCTAAAAATTTAAGTCAACTTAAACCATCTCTTAAATCAATAGATATAAAACTAGATTTAGAAACCTATAAAATGATTTCTGATATCAGTCCAACTCCACCTCCTGCAACGGATAGATTAGAAGAAGTTAAGCATTAGTAGTTAGAGGTTTTAATATGGAAACAGCTCTTGAGAAAAAATGGGAAGTATATGCATTAAAGTATGCCGAAAGGTCAGACAGAACTAGAAAAGAAAGTTTTATTTTTGACGATCACTCTAATGAAGCTCATACTATAGACTATTTTATATGGGTTTTAAAATCAGGAAAAAATGTAATTGTTGTTGATACTGGCTATGATTACGATGAAGCAAAAAGAAGAGATAGGCCGATTCAAAGATCTCCATCGGAAGCTCTTAAAGCAATAAATATTGATGCATCAGAGGTTACTGATGTAATAATAACTCATCTTCATTATGATCACGCTGGAGGGTTAATGGAATTTCCCAAAGCAAAATTTCATATGCAAGAAGTTGAAATGGCTTACGCTACTGGGCCTTGTATGTGTCATGACACTATTAAAATGCCTTTTACTGGCGAGCATGTCTGTCAAATGGTAAAAAACTTGTATTCAGGAAGAGTTGTTTTTTATAATGGTGTGGGGGGTATTTTGCCAGGTGGTACGGTTCATTTGATCGGAGGGCATTCTAGAGGATTGCAATCAGTGAGAGTTAAAACAGAAAATGGTTATATGTGTTTAGCATCAGATGCCACACATTTTTATGAAAATTTTCTTACCGGTAAACCTTTTCCAATTGTTGTAGATCTAGAAGATATGCTTAATGGTTTTAAATTGATTAAAAACTTAGCTTCTGACATAAATCTAGTTATTCCAGGTCATGATCCTTTATTAAAGGATTTTTTCCCTAAAGAAGGTAGTTCAGGATTTGTATGGCGTTTAGATAAAGGACCAGTTAGTCCAATAAAAATTTAAAATCATTTTCCATAGATTTTCTATATGAAATTGCTGGATCATTTGATGAAAAATCTACGTCTGTCCATTTCATTATTTCATTTTCCTTAACATCATTTTTAAGCTTTATACCATGAGCTAAACCTATTGGAAGAGCTCCTGTAGATAATGATGTTTTAGAGGGTACAAGTTTTCCCCAAACAGTCTCTCCACCTTCGCCGTCAAGTATTTCACCTTTTTTAATGTTTCTTTTAGTTGTAGCAACAACGTCTCCAGTAAATGTTTTTGTCTGTCCAGTAGCTTGATTTAACAAAGCAGCTGAAAATATAGATATATTAAGTTCCATGCCTATGAGATGAAATGGTTTGTACATTGCTGAAAATTGACCTGTATTATCTGTATTCATTCCATACTGTTTAAAACAAGAAGCTGCATAATCATTTGGCGCTTGCAGAACTGCAAAAACTCCCCATCTCAAATCCTTAAATACGGGGCGACCATCTCTCTCTAGTGATGACACAACTTCGACCTGTCCATTTTTTTCTAACAATCCTCCAAAATTTTTTGGTTTTAAAATTTCAGCAAGATCGTCCATTCCACAAGGAGGAAATAACAATCCATTTGTTGGAACCTCTAATTCACATGCATTTGCAATTGCTGCCATTTCTAGGGCAGATTTGGTGCCATCTAAAAATGAATTAAACATTTTAGGGTTCATTCCGGCTTTATGAGCATCTTCATGTGTTAATCCATAATAATCCCAAACTGTACTAGGTGTAGATTTATGATAGATAGGTTGATATCTTGTCCCTTTTCCAGCACTAGTCACATGAAAGCCAGAAGCTCTTGCCCACTCAACTATTTCAGCAGTGAGTGCCGGTTGATCACCATATGCCATAGAATATATAACGCCCGCAGATTTTGCTTCTTTAACTAAAGCGGCACCAGCTAAAACATCTGCTTCAACATTAACCATAACAATATGTTTTCCATGTTGAAAAGCTTGTCTTGCATGTTCAATCCCAGCAGCTGGGAACCCTGTTGACTCAATAACTACGTCTACTTCATCCAACTTTATTGCTTCAACGCCTTGGTCGACAAACTTAGTTTTCTTAATTAAATCATCATTCCAACCTACATTTTTACATGCTTTAATAGCGTTTTCAGGCTTAAGATCAGCAATAACAGAGACTTCTAAGCCATTTGTGCTTGGCACTTGGCTTAAAAACATAGAGCCAAATTTACCAGCACCAATTAAAGCTACTTTTACTGGATTTTTATCATGCATTCTTTTTGATATAGCGTTTTGCAAAAACATACTTTTACCTGTTAATTAGAATAAAGTTTTATTAATTTTTTAATATCATTTTCATTAAATCCAAGCTCATTAAAAATGTACATTTCTAAAGTTTGGTATTTTTCTTTTATTTCATAAATAGCTGAATTTAAATAAGATTTTTGTACTTTTCCTAAGGCTTTTAGCATTACATTTGTGATCTTAAGATCGTCATTTTTTGAAGAAGTTGTCTGTTCGGCTGTAGCTGCTATTGAAGACAACAATTGATTGGAAAGTAAATAGTTTTCATAAATCAATTCGATAGAGCTATTTAATAAACTTTGAATAATATAACTAGCTATACCAGTTCTATCTTTTCCTGCTGAACAATGAAAAATTATAGGATTTGAATTTGAGTTGAGTAGTATGTTGATAAATTCTTTCCAGACATGTTTATGATTATTCAAATATAACTTATAACTTTCTTCCATTACCTTTTCATATGTTAACCTATTATCACCTTGAATATTTTTTTCAGCAACCATTCTATTAAGAGTGTTAGCTGAAATAGGGAGGCTTACATATTTTTTAAATAAACTCTCTGATAAATTATCTGGAGCTTTTTTAATTTCTTTGGGATCTCTAAAATCAATTATAGCATATGGTTTTATGTTTTCTAATTTAACAATATCCTCATTATTTAAAGTGCTTAATTTAGCACATCTAAACAATAAATTTTTTTTCATTTTAGGACCTATTGCAACATCCCTAAAATTTGATACAGAACTAATAGATAACAATTTATGTTTCCTTGTTTGAAGAAAAAGTAGTTATTCTGCGGCTGTAACTCTTTGATTAACTAATTCATTCAAACAATTATCATTAAGTTTAGAAATTGGTGTGAAATCTCTATGTGCAATCCATTCCTCTCTTTTAAACTCGCGGATATGATTATTTACATGACATAAAGAGAGGTAAACAATGGTTCTTCCAAAAGGAGAAATATTTGGCGGACTTGCATGAACAAGTAATGAAGAAAACATTAACATGCTTCCTGCTGGACCAGTTGGAGCTACACAACCGCCTCTTTTAGCTAATTCTAATACTTTATCGTTATCTAAAGTCCAAAGAGGATAACTGGTTGTTTTTAAGTCATGTCCTGCATCAATAACACCAACCTTGTGACTTCCTGGAATAAATAATAATGGACCATTTGCAGCAGTCACATCGTCTAAAAAGACAGCTATATTCATTGCTCTTGGTTCAGGCATCCCATCATCTCTTTTCCAAGTACCATAATCTTGATGCCACTGCCAAACAGCTCCATCAAATGCAGCTTTTGCATTTAACTTAAACTGATGCATATAAATGTCTCCATCTAACACTTGCGATACAGGTTCAATTAATCTGGGATGAGCTCCTAATCTACCAAAGGCTTCATTGTATTTGTGAGCGGCAAATGCTGTTCTGGCGACTCCAGAACTCTCTTTCCAAACTTCTTTTCTATCTTCTAAATATACTTTGTCAGCCTCATCTTTTAATAAGGAAGCTTCATCAGAACTGAACATTTCAGGAAAAAATAAATAGCCATCTTCGTCAAATTTTTTTAATTGTGCATCATTTAAATACATATTTAATCTCCACTAAACTTATCTTTGAATTATAGTAAAAAAACAAAAAAATGTAATTAAATTTATTGATGATTTAATGATTTGAGTGTTAAATATTAAAATCCAATTATATTATATTCTACAGGAGCCCATATTGTCACTGCTTCCACCTCTAGATAAGTTAAAAATTCCAGTTATAGGATCTCCACTTTTTATAATTTCAAATCCAGAGCTTGTAATTGCTCAATGTAAAGCAGGTGTTATCGGGTCATTTCCATGCCTGAATGCAAGGGAGGGAGAAGGTGAACCAAATATGCTAGAAATTTGGCTCAAAAAAATTAATGAAGAATTAGATAGATATAATCAAAAAAATCCAGATAGTCCGGCTGCGCCCTATGCTGTTAATCATATAGTACATAAATCTAATGTAAGGTTGGAACAAGATATTGATATCTGTGCTAAGTGGAAAGCTCCTGTATGGATAACATCTCTTGGAGCGCGGCCAGAAGTTAATCAAGTAGCACACCAAGCAAATGGTATTGTTTTGCATGATATAATTAACAATTTCTTTGCTAAAAAAGCTATTGAAAAAGGTGCTGATGGCTTAGTCGCTGTAGCAGCAGGTGCGGGTGGTCATGCAGGAACTTTATCACCTTTTGCTTTAATTCAGGAAATTCGTGAATGGTTTGATGGGCCTCTATTGTTATCAGGTTCAATAGCTAATGGTGGAGCTGTTTTAGCTGCCCAAGCTATGGGCGCAGATTTGGCTTACATTGGGTCTGCGTTTATTGCGACTGATGAAGCTAACGCTGACCAAAGATATAAAGAGATGATTACTCAATCTTCGGCTGATGATATAGTATATACTAATCTTTTTACAGGAGTTCACGGAAATTATTTAAAGGGTTCTATAGAAGCACAAGGTCTAGATCCAAATAACCTAGAGGTTAGTGATTCCAGTAAAATGAATTTTAGTTCTGGTGCTTCAAAGCCCAAAAGTTGGAAAGAGATCTGGGGATCAGGTCAGGGTATATCTGCGGTGAAAAGTATTTTGCCGACAAGTGATCTAGTTAAAAGAATTAATGATGAGTATATAGAAGCTAAAAATAAATTAATATAAAGAGAGAAAAATGACAGTTGTTAAATATAGTATATCAGACGATATAGCCTTAATTGAAATTTCTAATCCTCCAGTTAATGCTATTAGCGCAGCTGTAAGGATTGAGTTACTCCAAACTATTGAAACGCTAGCTTTAGAGAAATCTGTTAAAGCAATAGTAATAACTGCACCTGAAAGAACTTTTCTTGCAGGTGCTGATATTAAAGAGTTTGGTAAAGACATTGATGCACCAATTTTGAGTGAAATTTGTGATAAAATAGAAAGTTTAGACAAAATTGTTGTAGCATCTCTTCACGGCACTCCATTGGGAGGTGGTTTAGAAGTAGCTATGTCTGCTCACTACAGAATTGCAGCACCAAATACTAAAGTTGGGTTACCAGAGGTTTTGTTGGGTATCTTGCCTGGTGCTGGAGGGACACAAAGATTGCCAAGGCTTTGTGGTGTTTCAATGGCTTTAGATATGATGTTAACAGGAAAGCATGTTCCTGTAAGAGAAGCTTTTGAAAACGGTATAGTAGACGAAATTGCTCAAGACAATAAAAGTATAGATAATGGAATAGCGTATGCTAAAAAATTAATAAAAGAAGGGGCAAAGATCAGACCTACTTCTAAAATTGATGATAAAATAAAAAATATAGAAGAGATAAAAAGTGTTATAACTAAGTTCAAGTCTGAGGCATTAAAAAAATATAAAAATCTATTTTCTCCTCATGCTATCATAAAATCTGTTGATGAAGGTCTTAGTTTAGAGTTTCCTGGAGCAATAAAGAATGAAAGAAGGTTATTCACAGAATGTATTAAAAGCACTCAAAGAGAAGGCTTAATTCATTCATTCTTTTCAGAGAGGGCTATAACAAAAATACCTGAATTAGCAAGTGGTAAGCCAGTAGAACTTAAAAATATTGGTATTATCGGCGGTGGTACAATGGGTACAGGAATTTCCATGGCTGCTATGAATGCAGGTTATAACGTTATTATGATAGAGCAGAATCAAGGTGCAATTGATAAGGCTTTAGAAAAAATAAATTCTACATATGAAAGAAATGTTAAATTAGGAAGGATTACATCAGGTCAAAAAAAACAATTAACAAGCCTGTTTTCTGCTACCACTGATATGAAAGAGCTTAATAATAGAGATTTAATCATTGAAGCTGTTTTTGAGAACATGGAAGTTAAAAAAGAGGTTTTTATTAAATTAAATGATATTTGTAGTAAAAATTGTATTTTAGCATCAAACACAAGTTATTTAGACGTTAATGAAATTTCAACTGTTGTAGATAATCCTTCAAGAGTTATAGGCCTTCATTTCTTTTCGCCTGCAAACATAATGAAATTATTAGAAGTTGTTGTAGCTGATAAAACCTCTGAAGATACTGTTGCTACAGCCTTTATGCTTGCAAAAAAAATGAAGAAAGTTCCTGTTCGTTCTGGAGTATGTGATGGGTTTATAGGTAATAGAATTCTTTCTAAATACCTTGTTGGTACTTATCACATGGTGGAAGATGGAGCTAGTCCATTCCATATTGACAAAGTATTGAGAGAATTTGGATGTGCAATGGGTGTTTTTCAAGTGATTGATCTTGCTGGAGGAGACATCGGCTGGGCAACTAGAAAGCGAAAAGCACCTTTTCGACATAAAGATGATAGGTATGT
>ENA-OQVM01001499-OQVM01001499.1-marine-metagenome-genome-assembly--contig:-NODE-1499-length-30722-cov-24.934378_pt1 | contig 30722 bp, 30 predicted proteins | sample MGYA00237776_ERZ505498 | MGnify/ENA primary metagenome ERZ505498 (study PRJEB26159, sample SAMN06265151) | marine metagenome | isolation source: Helgoland LTER site | place: Germany:Helgoland, sampling...
GCGACGCCGCCGCCAGGAACAACACCCTCTTCGACCGCTGCGCGAGTCGAATGCAATGCGTCTTCGACGCGTGCCTTCTTCTCTTTCATTTCGATTTCGGTACCCGCACCCACTTTGATTACGGCAACGCCGCCGGCAAGTTTCGCGACGCGCTCTTGCAGTTTCTCACGATCGTAGTCAGATGAAGTCTCTTCGATCTGGGCACGAATCTGGCCTACGCGGCCTTCGATTGCTTTCGCGTCGCCCGAGCCATCGATGATAGTCGTGTTTTCTTTAGTGATCTGCACACGCTTAGCGCTGCCCAAATCGTCTACTGTCGCGCCTTCGAGGTTGAGGCCAACTTCTTCAGAGATAACAGTACCGCCGGTTAGCACAGCGATGTCTTCAAGCATCGCCTTACGACGGTCTCCGAAGCCAGGCGCCTTAACCGCAGCGACTTTCACGATGCCGCGCATGTTATTTACAACCAGTGTCGCGAGCGCTTCGCCTTCGACGTCTTCTGCGATAACCAACAGAGGACGACCAGACTTAGCCACGCCTTCGAGCAGGCCAAGCATGTCGCGAATATTCGACACTTTCTTGTCGACCAAGAGGATCAGCGGGCTTTCGAGATCGACGCTCATGCTCTCTTGGTTGTTGATGAAGTAAGCAGAGAGATAGCCGCGGTCGAACTGCATGCCTTCGACGATATCGAGCTCGTTCTCTAGCCCTGAACCGTCTTCGACTGTGATGACGCCTTCTTTGCCTACCTTGTCCATTGCCTCAGCAATAATGCGGCCGACCTCTTCATCAGAGTTCGCAGATATAGTGCCTACCTGTGCAATCGCTTTAGAGTCGGTGCAAGGAGTCGAGAGCTTGCCTACTTCTAGCACGAGCGCCGCGACAGCTTTATCAACTCCGCGCTTCAAATCCATTGGATTCATGCCTGCAGCGACAGCCTTAAGGCCTTCGTTGAGAATTGATTGGGCAAGAACGGTGGCAGTCGTTGTGCCGTCGCCAGCGACGTCAGACGTCTGCGAGGCAACTTCTTTAACCATCTGCGCACCCATGTTCTCGAAACGGTCAGCGAGTTCAATCTCTTTCGCTACCGAGACGCCATCCTTAGTGACTGTCGGCGCGCCGAAAGACTTGTCGAGGATGACATTGCGGCCCTTAGGACCGAGGGTAACTTTAACCGCGTCTGCGAGAATGTTGACACCCGCGAGGAGTCGTTGGCGCGCGGGATCGCCGAATTTTACTTCTTTAGCCATGTTGAAAATTCCTATCTAGATAGAGGTTGTTCTTGGAAAGCTCGAGCGCGTGACTCTTAACTTTCGATAACGCCGTAGATCTCGCCTTCGCTGAGGATCAATAGTTCCTCATCGCCGATCTTGACCGTGTTGCTGGCGTATTTGCCAAATACCACGGTGTCACCTACTTTTAAGTCGACCGGCTGCGTGTCGCCGTTCTCTTGACGCTTGCCTGGTCCCACGGCGATTACTTCACCTTGAGCAGGCTTTTCAGAAGCAGAACCAGGCAGCACGATGCCCCCTGCGCTTGTCTTTTCTTCTTCGGTGCGTCTTACAACAACGCGGTCTTGCAATGGGCGGATATTCATCTTTCGTCACTCCTAAATCAAAGGTCTTGATTGCCAGAATTGAAAAGGGCTACGCGGGGCTATGCCGTCGAGAAGCCGATCATCACTTACCAAGTGTCGACGCCCTGCGGCGGCGAGTTAGTAGATGAGTGCAAGATGGGGATTGGTGGCAGGAATTCAATGGCCAGAGTGCAAATTCTTTACTAACTCAGCACTAATCAAATGGCCTGTTTAAAGGCGATCGCATTTAGCGCGATGGTGACTCGAAAATACTTTGTAGAATTTTTCGAGATAAACTATTTAAATTACTGAATTTAATCATTTTTATTTATTTTCTTTGCTCGAAAAATGTGATGAGCGGGCTTTTTCATCCGTCTCACTCACCCCTTTATCCAGTGTTGCACTATCGACCTCTCTTACAATCTCGCCCTCGATGATTTCACCCTCAGCACTCCCCGCTGCGCTGGTATCAAAACCTTGGTGCTCGCCGCTGAAACCACCCTGCGATCGGCGGCTAAACCCACCGCTTGAGCCACCAACAGGCCCACCAGAAAAACCGGCCCCCAGTCCGCCCCCCGCGCGCACTAGACCGCTGCGAAGCAGTCTCGCCGCGATGAGTCTTCGCAGCGGCCCTGCCAGAAACACAAACCCTAGCGTGTCTGTTATAAATCCTGGGGTTAGCAACAATGCCCCTGCGGCGGCTAAAAGCATGCCTTCGATAATCTCCTGTGCAGGCAGCTCTCCCGAGCTTAGTCGTGCATTCGCCCTCGTGAGGGTCGCAATGCCCTGTTGCTTGAGGACCTGTACGCCGATCACAGCCGTTGCCACCACTAAACCAAGCGTAGACAGCCCCCCAATCTGATCGCTCACCTCGAACAACAGCAACATCTCGACAAGCGGCACAGCGATGAAAAATAAAAACAGGAAACGCACGAAATAAACTCCTTGGATGGACAGGCTGATCATTCTACGCGATCTTGTCGCGCATGCACCCTATCGAACCTTTCAACCCTCAAGAACGAATTTGGCAGATTGTCTACCAGATTCCGGCAGGCCGCGTCGCAAGCTATGGACAAATTGCGGCACTCGCCGGTTTGCCTGGCCGTGCGAGACAAGTCGGCAACGTGCTAAAAAATCTGCCGAAGCCAACGACGCTGCCCTGGCATCGCGTCTGTAATTCTCAAGGGCGGCTCTCATTACCCGAAGGCAGCGCAAGCTATCGAGAGCAGAAAGACCGGCTCGAGTCTGAAGGCATTGTCTTTGATAGAGGACGCATTGCACTCGCGCGTTACGGGTGGGATGCCGTAACCTGACGCGCAGAATAGCCCGGCAGTAGCCGCCCAACCCACACCAAAAGCCCCAAACCTGGGATTACCATCAGCGTTGTCAGAATGAAAAAGCTCGCCCAGTCGCCGCCGAGCGCGTCGATAACGAAACCGCTCCCAGCTGCCAGTGTCGTTCTTCCGAAATTCGATACAGACGCCATGAGCGCATACTGTGTACCGGTATAAGTACGGCTGGTGAAATACGAGATAAACGAGACAAACGCGACGGTTGCAAAGGCTTGAAAGAAATTATCAACCAAAAGCGCAAGCATAAGCAGATTTGTATTTGGGCCAACCACGGCGATCAGCGCAAACATGAGGTTGGCACCCGCCATGGCGATGCCGGCAACAAAGAGTCCTCGGATGACACCGAAGCGCGTGTTGATCACCGCGCCCAGCAACGAAAACCCTGCAGTGACTAGCCCACCAAAAAATTTCTGATATAGGCTGATTTCGTCGCGCGAGAACCCAACTTCGACATAAAACACCAGTGACATACGCCCGAGCATCGCTTCGCCGAGTCGAAAGACGAGCAGAAGCAACAGCACCGAAAGTGCTAGGCGAAAACCGCAGCGCTGAAAGAATTCCGTGAAAGGCGCTATTAGTGTTGATTGAAGCCAGTCGCTCAAACTAGGCGACTCACTTTTTACCAGCGCGGCGGTATCAGCCTCTTCGCCTTCGTTGGGGGGCCTAGGAGTAAGGAGCACCAGTAGAGCGAGCACTGCAACCATAGCCGCTAAGACGAGATACACGCGATCCCAGCTCATGCCGATTGTTTCGCCGCCTAATGCCACCGCGAGCGCACCACCGATAAAGCCATAACCGGCAAACCAGCCCGTGGTGCTAACCGCTGCCGCATACGGCATTTTTCTATCCATCTCTTCACGGTTAAACAGCATGATGCGGTAGGCATCAACGCTGATATCGAGTGTCGCAGAACAAATAGCGATACCGAGTGCCAGCAGGCTGATCTGCACGAGACTCACGCTAGGATCGCTTAGGCCAAGGCCGAGAACCAGCAGCGACATACCCGCAAGGCAGAGCACAATCCATGACCTGCGCTGGCCAAGGCGTTTGCCAAGGAAGGGTAAAGGCATGCGATCAACAAAAGGCGCCCACAGCCAATTGACCGCATATACCGTGGCGATCACGCCAAAAAAACCTATCGCCGACCGCGAAAGGCCTGATTGCTGCAGCCAAAGCGTTAGCACCGACCCATGCAGAACCCACGGAAACCCGCTACAAAAACCGAATAGCAACACAGCGAGAAATCGCCTGTCGCGAAGCTGAGCGAGGGTCTCGACGAAAGACAATGAATCGCGCTGAGTCGCCTGCAAGATTAGTCTCTAAAATTATTAAACTGCAGGGGTATATCGAGCGGGAGCTCTCGCAGAAAGGCGATGACTTCTTGCAAATCGTCGCGCTTTTTGCCGGTTACGCGCAACTTGTCGCCCTGAATCGCTGTCTGCACTTTCAGTTTTTTATCTTTGATCTGCTTCACGAGTTTGCGGGCAATGTCAGACTCGATACCTTGCTGCACAGTCACCGCAAGCGTTGCGCGCTGACCGCTAAGCTGAACGTCGCCTTCGCTGAGGCTTTTCACATCGACTCCGCGCTTGACGAGTTTGCCCCGAAGAATCTCGAGCATTTGTTGCAGCTGAAAGTCCACCTCGGCTGTCAGCGTGATTTCGTTTTCCTTCGCTAAAGCGAAGGATGCATCAATTCCTTTAAAGTCGAAGCGTGTGCCTACCTCTTTGTTGGATTGTTCCATCGCGTTGCGCACTTCGTGAACGTCAACCTCGGATACGATATCGAATGTTGGCATTGGGTGTCTCCTAAATAGTCGTGGCGGCTGATGCCGCTAGCCAGCAAGTAACCTAGAGCTTGCTGGTGAGGTAATGTTACCATCATCATCTACGCGAAGCCTCCCAATCAAAACTCGGGGGGGAACTCGCCTCAAAATGAGCAGATTGTGAGCCAATTCCAACCCTTTCGACTTCTACTAGCTGCCTCTTTACTCGCTTTTACAGCGATATTGGGCTCGCTATTAAGTGGCAGTGTCGATCTGTCATTTAGCGACCTCATGAGCTATGTGCTAGGTGACCTTCCTGATCTGCAGCGTCAGGTGCTCGAGGATATCCGGCTCCCTCGCACCCTGGCCGCGTTCGTCACAGGCGCAGCGCTCGCGCTCGCGGGCGTTCTTATGCAAGTGCTGCTGCGCAACCCTCTCGCCGATCCCTATATTCTCGGCCTCTCGGGTGGCGCAGCCGTCGGTGCGCTGGCAAGTATTATGCTGGGACTTGGCGGCTGGTGGCTCTCGGGCACCGCTTTTGTCGGCGCGCTTATTTCCGTAGGCGTTGTCTTTGGTATTGCCAGCCGCGCGGGCAGTTGGTCGACAACGCATCTCTTGCTTACCGGTGTCGTAGTCTCAGCCGGTTGGGGCGCGCTAATCAATCTGATGCTCTCGACGAGTGCGAGCGCTAGCGTGCAAGGCATGCTGTTTTGGCTTATGGGAGACCTCAGCCAAAGTAGCGTCGGGCCCGCACAAATCGGGGTATTAGTCGTTGGCGCCGGCCTGGCTATGCGCGCGGCGCGCTCACTCAATGTACTTGTGCGAGGTGACCTCGTCGCGGCCAGTCTTGGTGTCGATATTAAACGCCTGCGTCTCAGCCTTTTCTTTGGCGCCTCGCTGCTCACCGTCATCGCAGTCACTACCGCCGGCAGTGTCGGCTTCGTCGGTCTGGTTGTGCCTCACATGCTGCGATTAATCGGGGCGCGCGACCATCGCGTCCTCATCCCTTTTTCGCTTCTTACAGGCGGCACATTTCTTGTTGTTGCCGACACGCTCGCGCGCACACTACTCGCGCCGCAGCAACTGCCCGTGGGCGTGATCACCGCGCTTATCGGCGTGCCTAGCTTTATCGCCATACTAAAGAGCACCCCGAGCAAATGACCCCGCTTCTTACAGCGAACTCACTCTCGCTGCGTGCCGGCTCTCGGACGCTTTGCTACGATCTGAGCTTCAATATAAAAACGGGTGAGCGCTGGGGTTTACTCGGAAAAAACGGCGCAGGGAAAACGAGTTTGCTGCATACGCTCGCGGGTTTAAGAACACCTGCCGCAGGGGATGTATTGCTTGGCGACCAAAACCTATCGACGCTGAGCTCTGCACACATAGCGCTTCACATTGGGCTGTTGCTCCAAGAGTCCGTCGATGCGCTGCCCTCTATTGTTATAGAAACGGCCTTACTCGGTCGCCACCCGCATGCCCGGGGGCGACTTTTCGACAATTCGGAAGATCTTGGCCTCGCTTACGAATCATTGCGCCAACTAGGTATTGAAAGCCTCGCCTCGCGCGCTGTTACCTCCCTTTCGGGCGGCGAACGGCAACGTTTGGCGCTCGCCATGTTGCTCGCGCAACAACCCCGTCTTTTGCTCTTGGACGAGCCTAGCAATCACTTAGACTTAGGCTTTCAAACACAACTGATCACCCTGCTGCTTTCGCAGGTTGGCGGCAAAAGCGAAGCGACGACCGAGCTCTCGGCGCCGAACCATCACACGCCTAAAGAAGCCGCGGTGATCATGGCCACTCACGATATCAATTTAGCTGCGCGGGTCTGCGACAACATTGTGTTAATGGTAAGTGATGTCGAGACCTTAGTTGGAAGCGCCGAGGAAATACTCACCGAAGAAACCCTCGGCAGGGCGTATGATTGCCCGATAGCGCGGGTCGAGCACAAGGGTAGAACGTTGTTCTACCCTGTCTAAAAACCCTTGCGATTAGACGCCCGAGCCCTAAAGAATCAGATTACGAATATCGCTTAGCACTTTCACGAGGTAAGTGACGAACAGTCCGCCGTCAACACCATTTACCGCCTTGTGGTCATACGACAGAGTGATCGGTAGCATCTGGCGTGGCACAAATTGTCCCCCGATATACTGCGGCTTTATCTGCGTCTTCGCGACACCTAAGATCGCAACCTCAGGGGCGTTCACTATAGGCGTAAATCCAGTGCCGCCAATAGCGCCCAAGCTTGAGATAGTAAAGCAGGCGCCCTGCATTTCCTCTCGCGACAACTTGCGATCTTTCGCCTTATTCGAAAGCTCAATAACCTCTGCCGCGAGCTCCCAGAGACTTTTCTTGTCTACGTCACGCACAACCGGAACAACAAGACCGGCCTCCGTCGCCACCGCCACGCCAATGTGAATATACTTTTTCTGAATTAAGTGCTCGCCCGACGAATGCAGCGACACATTAAACTGAGGCAGCTCTGCTAAAGCGCCAGCGCAGGCTTTCAGCAAGAACGGCAAGAAAGTCATCTTGACGCCCTTCCGTTGTGCTTCGCCTTTGAGGCTCGCCCTAAACTCTTCGAGGTCGCTAATATCTATTTCATTAAACTGCGCCACGTGCGGCACTGCGTTCCAGTTGCGCTGCATATTAATTGCGGTGAGCTTGTGCAACTTGCTGCGCGGCACTTCTTCGATCTCGCCAAACTGACTAAAATCGATATCAGGTAAGGCAGCAATCCCAACGCCTGTCAGTGCCGTCGCGGGTGTATTGATACGTGTTTTAACAAAACCATGAATGTCTTCTTTGATGATGCGCGACTTTGCCCCGCTCCCACGCACCTGCGTAAGGTCGACGCCGAGTTCGCGCGCGAGCTTGCGCACCGCAGGGCCCGCATAGACTTTGGCTGACTCGGCGCCGGGCACAGGAGCCTGAATACTCGGCACCGACTGCGGCTCGGGTACGGCGGCAGGCGGCTGTGGTTTACTTGGTTCGGACTCGTTTGAGATCGGCTGGACCGGCGGTGCTAAAGGCGCAGTTTCAACCGCAGCGGCTGCTGTTAGGATACGCACGATGCTCGTGCCCGTCTTAACTTTGTCGCCAACGCTGACGAGTATTTCTTGTACTTCACCTGCTCGATCTGCGGGGACATCCATCGCCGCTTTGTCCGATTCGAGCGTCATAAGCGTGTCGTCGACAGTAAGCACGTCACCTACCGCGACTTGAATCTCAATAATCTCCACTTCGTCTTCGGTTCCAATATCGGGCACGACGATATCGAACGAAACCGGTGCTGCGATGGCCGCCTTACTGAGCCCAACGTCCGCCGGTTGCTCGGCGACTTGCTCAGCCTTCTTGTCATCCGGAGTCGCAGCGACATCGGGGGTTGCGGCCGATTCAACGCCTGCCTCGACTTCGAGCGTGAGAATCACACTACCACTGCTTACCTTGTCACCAAGGTTAACCTCGAGGCTTTTAACAATGCCGCTCCTAGGCGCAGGAATCTCCATTGCCGCTTTATCACTCTCTAACACGAGAAGAGAATCTTCCTCGGCTACTGTGTCGCCGACAGCGACAAGAAGCTCGATGACTTCGACATCGCTCGCATCACCCAAATCTGGTACTAGAATTTTTTCTATAGCCACCGCTTCGCTGCTCCCAAAATGATTCGACTCAAATCGCACGCCTCTCGCTAATGCGTGAGCGGATTAGGTTTATTCTGGTCGATGCCTTCTTTCTTCATAAAGGCAGTGATTTGTTTCGCTTCGATCAACCCGCGCGCACGCAGTTCGGTGAGCGTAGCCAAAACAATAAACTTGGCGTCCACCTCGAAGAAATGACGCAGCTTCTCGCGGCTATCGCTACGACCGAAACCGTCGGTGCCTAGCACCTTGTAAGTGTCTGGAACGAATTCTCTAATCTGGTCCGAGTACGACATCATGTAATCGGTAGTCGCGATAACAGGGCCCTGCTTACTGCCGAGCTGCTCGGTGACAAACGGCTTCTTTATCTTAGCCGCAGGATTAAGCATATTTTCGCGAGAAACCGTCAGCGCTTCTCTGCGTAATTCGTTAAAACTCGTTACGCTCCAAACGTCGACGTGAGCTCCAAAATCTTCGCGCAGCTTAGTTGCCGCCTTTCTTACCTCACGAAGTATAGTTCCGCTGCCTAAGAGACGAACCTTAAGCGCGCTTAACTCTTTTCTAGGCTTTGTCGTTGCATAGTCCGTTGCCTCGCCATCTTCTAGCAAATACATGCCACGAATAATGCCTTCTTCAACGCCCTCGGGCATTTCTGGCTGCACGTAATTCTCATTCATGGTGGTGATGTAATAAAACACCGACTCCATTTCGTCGTACATACGGCGGAGTCCATCCTGAATGATGACTGCAAGCTCATATGCATAGGTAGGGTCGTAAGTGACGCAATTTGGAATAGTGCCTGCCAAAATATGACTATGGCCATCTTGATGCTGCAACCCTTCGCCATTAAGTGTTGTGCGCCCCGCTGTTGCACCAATAAGAAATCCACGAGCCTGCGAATCGCCGGCGGCCCAGCAGAGATCTCCCACGCGCTGGAAACCGAACATCGAGTAATAAATGTAAAAAGGAATCAACGGGTAGTTGCTAACGCTGTAAGACGTCGCGGCGGCGAGCCATGCCGAAAATGCGCCGGCCTCGCTAATGCCTTCCTCAAGCATCTGCCCCTGTTTATCTTCGCGGTAAAACATGACTTGATTAGAGTCGGCGGGGTCATAGAGTTGGCCGACTGATGAGTAGATTCCCATTTGCCTAAACATGCCTTCCATACCGAAAGTACGCGCCTCATCTGGAACGATCGGTACAACACGTTGGCCGATCTCCTTGTCCTTCGCAAGCGTTGAGAGCATGCGCACAAAAGCCATCGTCGTAGAGACTTCGCGCTCACCGCTACTCTTGAGCTGCGAGTCAAAGGCACTCAGTGTTGGAACCGGCAATGGCGTCGTCACACTGCGACGCTGTGGAACAGGTTTACCGAGAGGCTCGCGCACTTTGCGCATGTATTTAAGCTCGAGGCTATCTTCGGCCGGCCGGTAATAGGGTACTTCCTCTAGCTTATCGTCGGGAATTGGAATACCAAACCGGTCACGGAACTTTTTGAGTGACTCGACGTCGAGCTTCTTAACAGAGTGGGCGTTATTCTGGGCCTCGGCAGTATCGCCAAACGCATAGCCTTTGACGGTTTTCGCCAAAATTACTGTTGGCTTGCCGCTCGCGCGCGCGGCCTCAGCGTAAGCTGCATAGACTTTATAAGGATCGTGGCCGCCACGATTGAGCGCCATAATATCGTCGTCCGAAAGATGCTCGACCATCTTGAGCAGCTCAGGGCTTTTACCAAAGAAATTCTCGCGCGTGTACGCGCCACCCCGGGCCACGTAATTCTGATATTCGCCGTCTACTACTTCGTTCATGCGCGCCTGCAGGATTCCGTCTTTATCGGCCTGCAGCAGCGGGTCCCAATGCCTCCCCCACACCACCTTAATCACATCCCAGCCAGCGCCGCGGAATACGCCTTCAAGCTCTTGGATGATCTTACCATTGCCGCGCACAGGCCCATCTAAACGCTGAAGGTTGCAGTTGATCACGAAGATCAAATTATCGAGCTTCTCGCGCCCTGCCTTGCTGATCGCGCCAAGTGATTCTGGCTCATCGGTTTCCCCGTCGCCAAGAAAAGCCCAAATTTTGCGTCGGCTATTGTCGAGCAGACCGCGACTGGTCTGGTATTTCAGCAGGTGTGCTTGGTAGATCGCCTGGATAGGCCCTAACCCCATCGACACCGTTGGAAACTGCCAGTAATCCGGCATCAACCAAGGGTGTGGGTAGGATGACAGTCCATTGCCATCAACCTCTTGACGGAAATTATCGAGTTGCTTCTCATCGATACGCCCCTCGAGATAAGACCGCGCATAGATACCCGGCGACGAGTGCCCTTGATAGTAGATGAGGTCACCTTCATCGTGTTCATTGGGACCCCGAAAGAAATAGTTGAAACCAACGTCATAGAGCGTCGCCGCCGATGAGAACGTTGAGATATGCCCACCGATACTCGCATTGCGCATGTTTGCACGCATAACCATGGCCATCGCGTTCCATCGCACAATGCCGCGAATCTCCCGCTCCATAAACATATCGCCTGGCATACGATCTTCGGTCGTTGGGCTGATGGAATTACGATAGTCGGTGTAAACCGCCGTGGAATCTTCGCGAGGATCAACGATCGAAGCGCGGGCAGACAGTGTGTTCAGCAGGTAATGTGCTCGGTCTGAACCCTCCTCATCGATCACTGAATTCAGCGCGTCTAGCCATTCTTTGGTTTCTTCGGGGTTTATATCTTGATGTTCGCTCATCGATCTCATCCTTACCCTGTCAATATTAGTAAAGCTAAAACTTTATAAAATAGGTGTAACTAAATTACAAGATACCAAGATTTTAGTCTTGATCAACTAACGATTCCAGTTTCATTACGAAATTATGTAGTAAAACTACATAAAAATAGAAAAGACAGATTATGAATGCTGCTGCCAGGTATTTCGCCGACAACCCTCTTCCAGTTAGAATCCGACCAATGTGAGTACAGCAACGACGACAAGCCACACTATTTGACTGCGCTCTAGCAGGCCGCTGAGCGCTTCGATCTCGGCGCCCATAGCCGCCACGTCACAGTCCGCGTTCTGGACTTCATCTGCGGCCGGCTCAGAGAGAGCACAACGAGCCCAGTCTGCGATTAATTGGGCGTTATCGCTTGTCGTATTAAACTCCCACAGATGGCGGCGAAGACGAGAAACACAGCTATTGAAGTCTCCAACAAGAGAGAAGGTGATTGCCAGCAATCGGAGTGGCACCCACTCGATGATAGCGATAATCTTCTCGAGAGGCATCGCCAGTCGCCGATCTTCGCCCCTGCAGAGTTCGGATCTGAGCTGATAGCTGACATAGCCGAACATAACGCCTTCGGGCCCTGCTAGCATATAGAGCGTGTACATCATAAACATACGCTCAAAGCTTCTATAGGCGAGCAATCGCTTAAATCGACCAACGAGCGCCGAACCGTCTGCTGCATTCGGGGGTACTTCGAGGCTAAGTTCCGCCTCTAAATAGTCTCCACATCCCTGCCTACCGCCTGCGTTCCAAGACTTTAAGAAGTCTTGTACGAGCCTACCAGGCTGAGTTCTATCCATGGCAAAGAGGAGAATAAACAGATGCAGGAGTATCGTTACGACACCGTAAAACAACCCTTCCGACAGCGCTTCAAGAACCATCACCGCGCCAAGCAAAACGCCGTAAATTGCACCCAGGGCTACCGAAGTCCGGTATTTTCCGACTATTTTGAGTTTTCCTACCGAATTGCGCAGCGCCAGCTGATAGCGCCCAAACCAAGAGTCGTCAAAACGATCAACCTCTTTAAGCCAGGTTGCCGTTAAAATAAGACCCAATAAAATAACTAAAAATTTCACGCATCATCCTCGCTCGAATACCCACGATTTCTCACCTAGACCCTGCATCCTAATGCTTACGACGACACTCGGAGTCTCGCGATCTCGCTGTTGAGCTTTTGCCAATCAAAGCCCACACCCGGATCGGTCTTTCGCCCAGGCGCTATATCACTATGACCGACAATGCGATCAGTCGTTACATCGGGGTAATAAAATTCTAACGCAACAAGAATCGCAGCAAGGGAAGCATACTGCGCTTCTTCGTAAACATCATAATCGGTTCCTTCTAGTTCGATGCCGATCGAGAAATCGTTGCACTCTTCTCGCCCTCTGTGCTCAGAGCGGCCAGCATGCCATGCGCGGCGGTCAAAGTTGACGAATTGAACAACCTTGCCTGAACGTTCTATCAGCACGTGCGCGGAGACTTTAAGCCCAGCGATCTCTTCGAAATAAGGATGCTCACTGCTCTCTAACTGATTGCAAAAGAATCGTTGGATCGCCCCACTGCCGTATTCTCCCGGCGGCAAACTAATGCTGTGCACCACAACAAGGTCAATAGAGACGCCAGCGGGACGCTCGCCAAAATTAAGCGAGGCCACCTGCTCTGCCGGGACAAGTTTGCCCTTGTTAATACTGTATTTCATATCAAGTTAATCATTCTCTGCAGACTTACGATCTCTAGCATACGCCAGCACGGCGCGCCCCGCATACCCTCTATTCCTATTCTATCGACCTTGCGCCATACTTCTGCTATCACCCTTTCGAGGTTTAAAACTTCCGCTGTTACGCAGGGCCCGCAATGCAAACACTCCACACCCCCCTTCATCGACCCGCAGGGGAAGACGTCACTAAAATCGTCACGATGACCTTAGAGGAAGATATCGGCAGCGGCGACATTACCGCCTCTTTAATTCCCGCCGGTCGCGCAGCCACCGCTAAAATCCTTGGGCGCGAAGCAGGCATTCTTTGTGGAACGTCCTTTGCAGACGAAGTTTTTGCGCAAGTCGCTCTAAACTCAGGCAATGTTACAATCGATTGGCATGTCCAGGATGGCGAACCAGTCAACGCGGGCACGGTGATTGCTACCCTCTCGGGGTCTGCGCGCAGCATCCTTACAGGTGAGCGCAGCGCGCTCAATTTGTTGCAAACACTCTCTGCCACCGCTTCGACGAGCCATCGCTATGCGACATTGGTGCAACACACAAAGGTGAAAATTCTTGATACGCGGAAAACCTTACCCGCACTGCGCGTGGCACAGAAATACGCAGTGCGTGTTGGTGGCTGTGACAATCACAGGATCGGGCTTTTCGACGCCTTTCTAATCAAAGAGAATCACATTGCTGCCTGCGGCGGCATCGCAGCATCAGTGCAGCGCGCCAGAACACTCAACAGTGCTTTGCCAGTCGAGGTCGAAGTGCAATCGATGAGCGAGTTAGACGAAGCCATCGCCGCTCGTGCGGATATTGTCATGCTCGACAACTTTGACTTAAACCAAACTCTATTGGCTGTCGCGCATGCCGCAGGGCGAGTCAAACTCGAGGCGTCTGGCAGTATCGACGACGAACGCTTGGTGGCAATAGCAGAGACCGGTGTAGACTATCTTTCAATCGGCGCACTCACCAAACATTGCCGGGCGCTTGATCTGTCATTACTGTTCGACTAAGCGCAGCTAGCCAACTGTCAACTGTCATATAAGAGACGTTTGCGAAAAACCAATTCACTCCTAACCAAGGGCTTGAGGGAGCGCACGATGGAACACTTAATAAGAAGCTTAATGAACAGCTTAATGAACAGCTTGGTAACAAACCCTCCAAAAGAGCAAGGCGCAATGCCAATCCGCACTCTTCTGCGGCTAACCTTGCGCGCTTTACTGACCCCAATCACACTACTCTGCACTGCCACACTCTGGGCACATGCGGGCGGGCTCGATCAGAACGGCGGGCACTATCAGTTTAATTCTTATCATTGCCACCTTGGCGGCTGTGAGATGCCGGACACATTTAATCGGGTCGGTCGCGACAGCCTTCTTATCGATAGACGCGATAGGGAAAAATTCTTTAACGAGGAGGACTGGGATTTCGAGCAAGATTTCGATAATGACTGCCAGTCGACACGTCAAGAAATGCTCGTGCTGACGAGCAGAATCGAGGCGCGCTACACCAATCCAAGAAATTGCATAGTTAGAACAGGTGAATGGCTTGACGAATACACGGGCGAGATTTTCACAGTCGCAGCCCAAATTGATATCGACCACGTCATTCCTAGACTCTATGCTCACACGCACGGGGGCGATCGATGGCCACAGAGTAAGAAAATCCAATTCTCCAACGACCCAATCAATCTCGTACTCGTAGAAAAGCGCGAAATAAGAAGAAAATCGAATAGAGGCCCTAGCCGTTACCTGCCGCGTAAAGAGTTCCAGTGTGAGTACGCAAACCTTTGGAAGGGTTTAGCCGAGAAATACGACCTTGATTTAGACCAGAGAGACGCCAATACACTGAAAAAGATAGAGGAGGATTGCGGTACGGATGGATTGATACCGGAAGACCAGAGACCCGCCTAGCCGGATCGCATCGACGAGCCAAGGCCTGTTTAAGAGTTGAAAAATTAGTTACGGGGCGACGATGCTGATATCAGACATGTTGCCGTCTGGATCTAACGCTGTCTCTCCCGCTGGGAAGCCGTTCTCAGACAAAATATAGGCCACGACGTCGGTATATTCCTCGAGCATCAATGAACCCGGATTATCGGCAGGCATCGTTCCTAAGATTGTTTCCCACATCCAAAGCACAGGCTGTCCATCCCAAGACTTGAGTGCATCCCGATAGAAGCGCATGTCGTGACAGGTCTTGCAGCTTGTATCGTATGTTGCTTTGCCCGCATCAACTTGTGCTTGGGTAAAGACACCGTCCTTTATTGTGCGAGCCTCTGCGAAAACCGCATGCGAGGATATCAAACCTGCGACCAGCAATGCCGCGGAGAAAGCCCGCGTGGCGGCTACGTGAATCGACAGACTCATCGAACTACTTCTCGAACTACTCGTCGCTTTTCTCATTTTACTACCCATTCTAATCACACCTACATATAGCCTCGGGTCTTATTACTTCGAGACTCCCATTTGAACGCGCACGGCGCGCATTAAAGCTTCGGCAACATAAACTACCTGCTCAAATCATTCAAGCGTGCGTTCTGTCTGCTGCCCTTAAGCTAATACGCGCTTTTTGAGAATTCAGCTTAGGTTGCGTCATATTAATGCGAGCTGAACCGCGCTTTGGCGGTTACAGACACACCACTAGACGCGGAGAGAGGCAGAGCGATACAAAGAGGCACCGAGAGAAAAACCAGCTAGCTACGATCTCAGCGCTCAATTTCATCTCATTTGAGAAATAGCTGTCAGGAAACCTTCCGTAATCGGTCCTATACATGGCAAGGGCTGCACTTTTACAGGGCGCGGCCTTAACTGCCGGGGGCATTCCTACCTCCTCACTGCCTAAGAGAAAAATGCTCAGCCTAATTTAAGATCACGACGGAGAAACACTATGCATAAGCTCACCCTTTACTCGTCTACCCGCTACAGCTTTTTATGTCGTTCGCAAGCGCGCGGTAGTGGCTTTACTCTCATCGAAGTAATGGTGGTCATCGTCATTATCGGCATTCTCGCCCTAATTGCAGTGCCTCAATACAACGTTTTCGCACAGCGAGCTGAATTCACGGAACTCGTGTCTGCTGCCGCCCCACTGCGAACGTCTGTCGAAATTACGATTCAGACGCGCGGGCCCGCTAACCTCGCCGCACTGGACGGAGGCGCAGTTGCTGTGATGGGCATTCCTGCTACGGTTGTCGCAGCGGCCGGTGTGCACGGCAGCGTAGTGGCAAACGGCGTTATCAAGATGACTTGGCAAGCCGATGGCTCTCCTCTGGCGGGAATTACCTACACCCTAACCCCGAATGGCATCGTGCCTCCGGTGACATGGGCCGTGGGCGGCACCTGCGTCGCGGCTAATTTCTGCTAAGAGCTCATGCCTGCGCACCCCACCAAAACTCGCGGAGTGCGCCGGCATGGACTATACCTTTATAAGTAAAAATCCCGATAAGACCTAAAAATGCAAAAGCAGCCGACTTCGATAACATTTTCTTGGTATGGATACGATAGGTTTGGAAACCGTCGAAAAGGTGAAATCCAAGCTCTAGATAAACAGCTAGCGCTGCATAAACTAGCGAAAATGGGCATTCAACGTAGTCGCGTTAAACGCCCGAGCTCGCCCCTGTCTTTCTCGCTAAGCAACAAGATAAAAACTGCCCATGTTGCTCTTTTCACCCGTCAGTTAGCCACGATGATGAAAGCTGGAATTCCGTTAGTGCAATCGTTCGATATTGTCATTCAAGGTTTAGATCATCCACGAATGAGTTTGCTGACAACAGCCATCAGGGCCGAGATCGCAGCCGGCAATAGCTTCGCAGAAAGTCTTCGCCGTTACCCGCGAATATTCGATGCGCTTTATTGCAATTTAATTGAAGTCGGGGGAGAGTTCAGGCGCACTGGAAATAATGCTCGACCGACTCGCCGCGTTTAAAGAAAAAACAGAGGCGCTTAAATCGAAGATCAGAAAGGCAATGAATTACCCTATAGCCATAATCTTCGTGGCCTTAGCGACCACCGGAATTATGCTCGTCAAAATTGTGCCCGCACTAGCCGAAACCTTTTCGGGCTTTGGTGCAGAGCTACCTGCATTTACGCTGTTGGTTGTTTCACTGTCGGACTGGGTTATTGCCGATTGGTGGCAAGTGCTGCCCGCTGCCGCCCTCACCTTCGTCCTATTTAAAGAGGCCTTGTTGCGCTCAAAAAGGCTGCGCCGACTCGCCGACCGTGCGCTCCTTCGTCTGCCCATCTTTGGCAATATCGTGCGCACTTCTTGCTATGCGCGATTCAGTCGGACTCTCTCTACCACCTATGCCGCAGGAGTCCCCCTAGTGGATGCACTCGCGTCTGTCGCTGGCGCAACCGGAAACAGTGTCTACGAGGAGGCGACCAAGGAAATTCGCTCCGATGTCGCTAGCGGTCAGCCACTGCACTCCGCCATCAGCGATACCGCGCTTTTCCCTAACATGATCAGTCAGATGGCCAGCATTGGCGAAGAATCTGGCTCGCTCGATGCGATGCTTGAACGCAGCGCGAGCCATTTCGAGGCCGAAGTAGATGACGCAGTCGATAGCCTGACTTCTCTCCTAGAACCTGCCATCATAGTTGTTATCGGAATTCTTGTCGGAGGCTTGGTTATTGCCATGTACCTACCCATTTTCCAATTAGGATCAGTGATCTAATCATACTTTCGGAGTCGCTCGACAGACCATGACACTCGCCTCAGCCCTAGTCAGCAACCCTACTCTTTTTCTCGGCTTCGTTGCGCTTCTCGGACTTCTTGTCGGCAGCTTTATCAACGTTATCGTCTGCCGTCTGCCAATTATGCTTGAGCGCGCCTGGCAGAGTAGCGAGTTGCCAAATGAGTTGCCTACTGAAGCCTTCAACCTCGCCGTTCCGCGTTCGCACTGCCCTTCTTGCGCGCAGCAACTTAGCGCGAGTGAAAATGTGCCCGTCGTCAGTTTCCTGTTTCTTCGCGGACGTTGCCGGCACTGCAAATCCAGAATATCAGCCCGCTATCCTCTCGTTGAAATAGCCGCCTCCGTTGCTTCTGTTCTCGTCGCCATGACCTTCGGCTTTACAGCGAGCACACTCGCTTTCCTCGCTTTCGCATGGTTTCTGCTCGCACTCAGCCTGATCGATTTAGACCATCATCTATTACCCGATGATTTGACGCTTCCGCTCCTCTGGCTTGGCCTATTAGTCTCAGCGTTTAACCTTGGATTGCCCGGCGTCTCGCTTTTTGATGCGGTAATAGGCGCAGCCGCCGGCTATATCACGCTCTGGAGCCTGTTCTGGGCGTTTTTATTGGTTACTGGCAAAGAAGGTCTAGGTTACGGGGATTTCAAGCTGCTTGCGGCTCTCGGCGCATGGTTAGGCTGGCAGGCTATCCTTCCCGTTCTCTTGCTAGCATCGTTGGCGGGAGCGGCAATAGGGCTTATCCTCATCGTCTTTGGTGGACGCGAACGCAGTGCACCTCTGCCGTTTGGACCCTTTTTAGCCGCCGCTGGTTTTGTCATGCTAATCTGGGGACCGCAAGTTCTCGCTCTGTATGGGACGCTCTTTGCGCCGCATTAAACCGGTACATTGACGCAATTTCGGCTATAACAAAGGTGCAGGGCTCACGAAAACAACGGATAAATCGGGAACCAAAAACGAGACTATGAGCACAATGATTGTTGGACTAACCGGTGGAATCGGCAGCGGCAAAAGCGCAGCAGCAGAACTTTTTGCCGCACAAGGGATAAAGTTAGTCGATACCGATTTGCTTGCCCGGGAAGTCGTCGAGGCAGGCTCACCCGCCCTGCACGCCATTGCCGAGCACTTTGGTGATGATCTGTTAGATTCAGCGGGCAACTTAGATCGTGCTCGTCTACGCGCGATCGTTTTCGCAGACCCAGAGCAGAAAGTATGGCTTGAAGCCTTGCTCCATCCCTTAATCAGGGCGCTGATGATGAGCCGTCTCGCTGCCTGCACAGGCCCTTACTGTCTGTTAGTCTCTCCCTTATTACTTGAAACCGACCAAGCCAAGGCTGTCGACAGAGTTCTAGTGATCGATGTCAGCAAGGACACTCAGCTAGCTCGAACGCTGCAGCGCGATAGAAGCAGCCTCGAAACTATCGAGGCAATAATCGAGGCTCAGATCGCTCGCCCCGACAGGCTCGCCCGTGCAGATGATATAATCAGTAACGAGGCAGATCTTGCATCGCTCGCTGACGCGGTTCTCGCACAGCACAAACAGTATTGCGTCATGAGCAAAGCGGCGCAGATGTCGAAACCCAACGAGTAGAAGAATGAAGACAGTCAATTGCCCTACCTGCCAGTCACTCGTTGAGTGGGCAGAGAAAAACGAATCACGCCCATTTTGCAGCGAACGCTGCCGGTTGATAGATTTCGGCGACTGGGCAAACGAACGCCATGCGATTGCTGGCGAGCCTGACTATTCCGATGAATTCGATGAGGCTCTGCTCTCTACAGACCCTACTCAGTATCAGTAAGGTCTTTGGCACTCGCTAGTCCCACCGCCTCTCCTTTTTGTCCATCGAGCAATTCTTCACTGCGAAGCTCGCTGATAATCGGCCTGTTCGCCGCAGGAAATTCGTCTGGGTTAAGGTCAGTTACCGCGCGCCATTCTAATGGCTGCGATTCGCGCGCGGCAGGCTCGCCTGTAAAGCGAGTTACCCTCCAAACATCGAGCAATACGCGGCGATCGACATATCTGTAATCGAGCAGCTTAAACGGAACAGCAGCTTCGACTTTGATCCCAAGCTCTTCATAAAGCTCGCGACATAGCGCCTCGCGCACGGTTTCGCCTTTCTCAACTTTACCGCCGGGAAACTCCCACAGCCCACCTTGGTGCTGCCGCTCGCTACGCAGCGCGACTAGCACTCGGCCAGCCGAGTCTTGAATAACCCCAACGGCAACAAGCAATGACGTTTCCGGCACGGCCACTAACTGCGATAATCGGCGTTTATGCGGACATAGTCGTATGACAGGTCTGCGGTGAATATTTTCTCAGAGAAGTCACCCCGTGCGAGGCTTATCGAAATAGTGATCTCGTTTCTGTCCATCTCTGCCTGACCAGCCTCTTCGGTGTAGTGCGCGTCTCGGCATCCATTCTCGACGATGCGAGTATTCCCTAACCATACCTCGACAGCATTAATATCAAGGCTATCCAATCCCGCTCGTCCGATCGCTGCCAATATGCGCCCCCAATTGGGGTCTGAGGCGAATAAGGCGGTTTTAACCAACGGAGATTCGGCGACGGCATAGCCAACTTGCAAACATTCGCCGCTATCGCGGCCACCAGTAACTGCAACCGTTACAAATTTAGTCGCGCCTTCCGCGTCTTTGATTAATTCAACAGCCAATTCGCGGAAAATGTCAGCCAACGCTTCCTCGAAAATAGCGTGGCATTGCCCCGACTCCGCTTCAACCGGCGCAGCCGAACAGCCTGTCGCAGAGAGCAGGCAACAGTCGTTGGTAGAGGTATCGCCATCGACCGTTATGCGATTAAAGCTCAGCGCTACCTGTTCGCGTAAGAGGCGATCGAGTGTTGATTGCGTTAACCTCGCATCCGTAAAAATATAGGAGAGCATTGTCGCCATATTGGGCTTAATCATGCCCGATCCCTTCGCAATACCAGAGATCGTTACCTGATGCCCTTCGACCATGACTTGGCGAGAAACCATTTTGGGCCGCGTATCCGTCGTCATGATACCTCGCGCCGCCGCTGCAATTTGATCTACGGCCAGCGCTTTGTGAGCGGCAGGCAGCGCACCGACAATTTTGTCGACCGGCAGCAGCTCGCCTATGACTCCGGTTGAAAACGGCAATACTTGCTCAGCATTAACACCGCATTCGCGCGCAACGGCTTCACAGCAAGCGATCGCATCGCGTTCGCCCTGAACTCCTGTACCCGCATTCGCATTGCCAGTATTAATTAACAAATAACGCGGTGACATAGCAGCAATATGCCTACGTGCGACCATAACCGGCGCGGCACAGAAGGCATTAAGCGTGAACACACCTGCTGTTTTTGTCTTTTCAGCTAGCTCAAACAACACTAGATCAAGGCGACTCGCATAGCGGATACCGCTTTCGATCGCCGCCGAACGAACGCCTTCGACGCTCACGTTTTCCATCTTACATCCTACCTATTAGTTGTTTGAGTCTATCAAGCTCCACCTGCATCGCCGCCTAAGCAATTTTTCCGTGGCAGGCTTTGTATTTTCTACCAGAACCACACGGGCATAATTCGTTGCGACCCACTTTCGGAAGCTCGCGCACGAATGGAGCAGGATCAACTCGGTTCGATCCCACAGGTACGGTTGCGCGCTGAGCGGCATCGGAGGGAGCGCGGGGTTCGGAAAGCGCCGAAGACTGCTTATGCTGGAGACTCAGCTTCTGTGCTGCAAGCTCAGCCGCACGCTGTTTCTCTATTGCATCGGCCTCGTCGTCCTGCCGAATACGAACATGGCTTAACACCTTGGTCACTTCTTGCTGTAGGTTAGTCATCAAGTCTTGGAACAACGCAAAGGCCTCTCGCTTATACTCCTGCCTAGGATTCTTACCGCCGTAGCTGCGAAGGAAAATACCCTGTCTTAGGTGGTCCATCGTAGCGAGATGCTCTTTCCAGAGACCGTCCAGGATTTGCAGTGTAATCTGCTTCTCAAACGCCCGCATCTTGTCCCCGACAGCCGCACTTTTCTCCTCGTAGGCCTGATTTAGATTCTCGAGCACCCTCTCTTTAATCTGCTCTTCATAGAGTTTCTCGTCCGCATCGAGCCAGGCTTGCACTGGCTGCTCACTCGCAAATTCAACCTGCAGTGCCTGCTCAAGCCCCTCAATATCCCATTGCTCGGGCACGCTCTGGGGCGGGATAAAAGTATCGACTAGCTGCTCCACCACCTCTTTGCGCATATCAACGAGAAGGTCTGAAATATCGTCGCTCGCCATCAATTCATTGCGCTGACGGTAGACAATTGTGCGCTGATCGTTTGCGACGTTGTCATACTCTAAAAGCTGTTTTCGAATGTCGAAATTGCGTCCTTCTACTTTTCGCTGCGCCTTTTCTATTGCACGCGTCACCATGCCATGCTCGATAGCCTCGCCGCGCTCCATGCCCAGTTTCTGCATAAAGTTTTTAACCGCATCTGTCGCAAAAATCCTGAGCAGATTGTCTTCCATCGACAAGTAAAAGCGCGAATATCCCGGATCGCCCTGACGCCCTGCACGGCCACGCAGTTGATTGTCGATGCGTCGGGACTCATGACGCTCCGTGCCAATAATATGCAAGCCGCCGGCGGCGAGTACTTGATCGTGTCTCTCCTGCCATGCTGCCTTCACTTCCTCAATTTTTTCGGGGGTGGGATCTTTAAGATCCTCTACTTCGACCTCCCAATTTCCACCGAGCACAATGTCCGTTCCTCGCCCAGCCATGTTGGTTGCAATAGTGACAATACCTGGACGACCCGCCTGCGCAATAATCTGCGCCTCGCGTTCGTGAAACTTCGCGTTCAAAACCTCGTGAGTGATTTTACTTTTAGTGAGAAATTTCGAGATAGCTTCGGACGTTTCGATTGATGCAGTGCCTACAAGTACCGGCGCTCCCGCAGCGCTGATCTCCGTGATATCGGCAACTATTGCCTCAAGTTTCTCTTCCATACTCAGGAAGATAAGATCGTTAGCATCATCCCTCACCATCGGGTTATTAGTTGGAATGACCACCACGTCTAGCCCATAGATTTGGCTAAACTCGAACGCTTCGGTGTCAGCGGTTCCAGTCATACCAGAAAGTTTGTTGTAAAGGCGGAAATAATTTTGGAACGTGGTCGATGCAAGCGTCTGGCTTTCGCTCTGAATCTCTACCCCTTCCTTAGCTTCCAACGCTTGATGAAGTCCCTCGGATAGTCTGCGGCCTTCCATCGTCCGCCCCGTATGCTCATCAATCAGAACAATACGCTTCTCTTTGACAATATATTCAACGTCGCGGTTGAAAAGGTAATGCGCCTTTAACGCTGAATGTACGTGATGCAGTAGCGACAGATTCGTTGCTGAATAGAGTGAGTCACCGTCGGCCAAAAGCTTCTGTTCGATTAGTAAGCCTTCGACGAACTCGTGCCCAGATTCTGTGAGTTCTACCTGACGGCTCTTCTCATCAACACTGAAGTGGCCCTCCTCCTCGGCCACATAGCTTTTGTCCATCTGCTCCATCTTCGTTTTTTCGATCTTTTCGCCGCGCTCAAGCTTTGGCACAAGTGAATTGATCGCGATATAGAGTTGCGAACTGTTTTCGGCAGCACCGGAGATGATAAGCGGCGTACGAGCCTCGTCTATTAGAATTGAATCTACTTCATCGACCACCGCGAAATTGAGTTCGCGTTGCATCTTATCGGCTACCCTAAATGCCATGTTGTCGCGTAGATAATCAAACCCAAATTCGTTATTAGTGCCGTAGGTAATCGAGCTCTCGTAGGCGGCTTTCTTTTCTGCTGGATTCTGCCCAGACTTAATAACCCCCACAGTCAAGCCAAGGAACTCATAAAGCGGACGCATCCAGTTAGCATCGCGTTCGGCAAGATACTCATTCACGGTGACTATGTGAACACCCTTGCCGGAGAGCGCATTTAGATAAGCCGGCAGCGTGGCCATCAATGTCTTGCCCTCGCCCGTGCGCATCTCAGAAATACTGCCCTCGTTAAGCACCATGCCGCCGATCAACTGAACGTCAAAATGGCGCATGCCTAACGCCCTGATGCTCGCCTCACGCGCAACCGCAAACGCTTCAGACAGGAGTGCATCGACGCTTTCGCCTCCGGCGACTCTCTCCTGAAACTCGACAGTTTTAGCCTTTAACTGGTCGTCGCTGAGGCCTTTTATGCCCTCTTCTAACGCGCTGATCTGAGTGACACTGCGTTTTAGTTTTTTGAGCTTGCGCGAATTGCTGCTGCCGAAAATCTTGCTGAATAGTTTCATAGTGTCTTCGATTTATAAGTAAATTCTAGAAAATGTAGTGTTCGACCGAAATCTCTTTCCGGACGAGTAGAAGCGCTCTCTCGGCCTTTGTGTTTAGGGCGAGCAGAGTCAGCTACCGAATTGGGCGTAGGAGTTAGCGGATGGTGCGGCGGATATAAGAGGCAGGATCGACGACACGGCCGTTTTTATAGACCTCGAAATGAACATGGGGTCCAGTAGAACGGCCTGTGGAACCTACTAAGGCGAGTTTATCACCACGGGATACGACATCTCCCACCTCGACAAACAATTCTTGCGAATGGGCATAGCGCGTCGTAAAGCCATTGCCGTGGTTGACCTCAACCATCAGACCATAACCAGACCGTGGTCCAGCCCAGGTCACAACGCCACCTGCGACGCTACTAATCTGTGCGCCCGCCTTGCCAGTGGTCAGATCTATACCGCTGTGAAAACTGCTCTTGCCGGTAATAGGGTCTGGGCGTCTGCCGAAAGGGGATGCGATCCACGCATTCTCTATCGGGCGCCCGGCGACAAAGCCGTCTTCGATAGCACGCTGATCGATTAACAGACCTTCGATATTACCAAGCTGCTGCTGCCGCTCGTTGATAAGCTCTTCAAGCTCACTAATCGACGCCAACAAATTAGAACCAGCAAACTCATCTGGCATGCCGCTTGCGAAACCAATTTCAAGCCCACCGGCGAGGTAAGAAGACGTCGCCACCGCATCGAAGCTATCAATATTGGCTAAGCCCGCCACCCTTTCTCCCAGCGCATCGAGGCGTGAGAGGCGAGCCTGAAGCTTAGCCAGTTTAAGAGTGAGTGCGTCTAGTCCTTGTTCTGAGGCAGAGCGGAGTTGTTCTAATTGAAGCGCCTGAAGCGCCAGTTCTTTCTGCCAGTTCTCGGCTGATTGCTGGTTAAAGACTAAAGAATCGTCGTTTTGACCGGCGGCGAGCTGATAGCCGAAGTAACCAAGACCAACGGGGGTGCCGAGCAGGCAAAGCGACAGGAGAGCGCGCAGCCATCCCTTGAGCTCGAGGCTACGGCTTTGGCCGTGTCGTTGATCGATTAAAAGGAGTTTCATTTAATTAGCTATACATTATTCCGCTACAAGGGCAACGGGCTATAAGAAGCACCTCCGCGTCAATAGAATAGGCATCAGAGACGCTTTACGCCGCTCATGAAAGAACAGCGAGAGTAATTGACGTAGCAAGAGGATGCAAGCGTTGAAGCTCTCAACGCGTTAGGACCCTCACCGCCAAAAAGGCGAGATTTAGAACAAAAACAAACCCTTACCCTCCTGTAACAGGGTTACGCGGCGAGGACGGGTTTCATATACGAGATCGGCACATTGTTGTCTTCTTCGAAGCTTACAATCTCCCATGCATCTTCGTTTTCTTCGAGCATGCGCAGTAACGCGTTATTCAGGGCATGGCCTGACTTGTGCCCCTTGAACTCGCCGATGAGGCTATTGCCAAGAAGATAGAGATCGCCGATTGAGTCGAGGATTTTGTGCTTAACAAATTCGTCTTCGTAGCGGAGGCCATCTTCGTTGAGAACCTTATAGTCGCCTACTGCGATGGCATTATCCATGCTCGCGCCAAGCGCTAAATTACGATTACGCAACTCTTCGAATTCATGCATAAAGCCGAATGTGCGGGCGCGGCTCACCTCTTTCACAAAAGACGTGCTGCTGAAATCAATGGTCGCTTTCTTGGTGTACTTTTTATAGACAGGGTGATCGTAGAGTAAGGTATAGCTGACTTTAAAACCGTCGAAAGGTTCAAGACTGACAGTCTTATCGCCCTGTTCGAGTCGCAGCGTCTTGAGGATCTTTATAAACCGCTTAGGCTCTGATTGCTCTTCGATACCCGCCGATTGAATCAGGAATACGAAAGGCCCAGCACTGCCATCCATTATAGGCACTTCAGGGGCGCTCACATCGATAAACGCATTATCGATGCCGAGGCCAGAAAGCGCTGACATCAGATGCTCGACAGTTGATATCTTTACCCCGTCTTGAACGAGTGTAGTAGACAGCATCGTCTCACCAACATTTGCCGCACTTGCCTTAATTTGCACGACGGGGTCTAGGTCCACGCGTGAAAAGACTATGCCGGTGTTCACTGGGGCGGGCCTCAGCGTCAGGTAAACCTTTTCACCTGTGTGAAGGCCGACGCCGGTGGCGCGGATGATGTTTTTAAGAGTGCGTTGACGAAGCATAGGTCGGCCCTGCCAGGGTTGTAGGCTTTGATGTGTCATTGTGGCCGCGGAAACTAGCTAACACCGCTCGCTCGCAGTATCCCAAGATCGGGTTGCCTGCAGGATAATCGAGAAGTGTAGCAAAGGCCTACAGCTTTCCCAAGTGACTTTTCTTGGTGCACAACTGCGTGCGGCCTCGTTAATCTGCCTGATTGCGCAGGAAAGCGGGAACATCCAAGTAGTTGAGATCGGCGTCAGGCTCAAAAAGAGGATCGATTTTAGTGGCTGTGTTGCCTGTACCACGATCCGTGCGCGGAATCGGGCGACGAATAGCATCGTATTTGGGTGTATTGTCGACGACTTTCGTTGGGCGGGCGTGAACTGAGCCTAGACCCGTTGCCACGACTGTAACTCGAATTTCATCTTTGAGGCTTGGATCGATCACGGTACCGATGACCACGGTTGCATCATCAGACGCAAACTCTTCGATCGTATCACCCACCTCCGAGAATTCTCCGAGGGATAAATTCTCACCTGCCGTGATATTCACGAGAATGCCGCGAGCCCCTTCGAGATTAACGTCTTCGAGCAGCGGGCTGCGAATCGCCGCTTCTGCTGCTTCTCTCGCACGATCTGGGCCAGACGCGTGTCCCGTACCCATCATCGCCATACCCATTTCCGACATAACCGTTTTCACGTCGGCAAAATCGACATTGATCATACCCGGATTCATGATGAGGTCGGCGATACCTTTGACCGCGCCGAGAAGCACATCGTTGGCCGCCTTGAACGCATCCAAAAGCGACGCGTCTTTCCCTAAGACATCGAGGAGCTTCTCGTTAGGAATAGTGATCAGTGAATCCACATGCTCGCTGAGCGCTTCGATGCCCTGCTGCGCGACTAACGCACGCTTGCGTCCTTCGAAGGGAAAAGGCTTAGTCACAACCGCGACTGTTAGGATTCCAAGCTCGCGCGCCACTTCGGCAACAATTGGTGCCGCGCCAGTTCCTGTGCCCCCGCCCATACCTGCCGTGATAAAAACCATGTCGGCGCCCGCAAGGATCGCCGCAATTTCATCTCTATCTTCTAACGCCGCCTGTCGACCTATCTCAGGATTCGCTCCTGCGCCGAGCCCTTTTGTTACACCCGAACCCATTTGTAGAATGGTTTTTGCGTCGATGTTGCTCAGCGCCTGCGAGTCGGTATTCGCGCAGATAAACTCTACACCCTCGACCTGATTGCTAATCATATGGTGTACCGCATTACCCCCACCACCGCCAACGCCGATCACTTTGATCTCGGCTGTCTGCGCAACGTTTTCGACTAGTTCGAACATAGTGCCCCCTAAAATTAAGTTATTCTTGCGCGCCTGCGCGCTAATTATCGCCTTGAAACCAACTCTTAACCCGGCTGACCAAGGTTATACGCGGCTCTCCCTTCGTTATGATCCCGCCCTGTTCTTGGAACTGCTTCAACCCGTATAACAGCAGCCCAACTCCCGTTGAGTAGATGGGATTCCGAACTATATCGGCAAGGCCGGCAACATTATGAGGCGCGCCGATACGAACAGGCGCGTGGAAAATCTCTTCCGCTAAATCCACCACCCCTTCCATCTTACTAGTGCCGCCGGTTAATACGATTCCTGCTGCCAGCATGTCTTGAAAACCACTGCGCTGCAGCTCTTGCTGCACCAGAGTAAAGAGTTCGACATAACGCGGCTCGACGACTTCGGCGAGCGCCTGTCGCGACAGTTCGCGAGGTGGCCTGTCACCTACGCTAGGCACCTTAATACTGTCGGCACCATTGGCCAATTGCGTGAGGGCGCAGGCGTATTTAACTTTAATCTCGTCGGCGTCGTCGGTCGGCGTCCTCAGAGCCATCGCGATATCGTTCGTGACCTGATCGCCGGCAATGGGGATAACACCAGTATGGCGAATCGAGCCCTCTGTAAAGATAGCGATGTCGCTTGTTCCGCCGCCGATATCGACGAGACACACACCAAGCTCTTTCTCGTCTTCAGTGAGCACCGAATACGCGGAGGCAAGTTGCTCCAATATAATTTCATCCACTGCCAAATTGCAGCGCTTGATACACTTTTCTATGTTCTGAACGGCGTTGATCGCACACGTAACGAGATGAACTTTGGCCTCAAGCCTGACGCCGGACATACCGAGCGGCTCTTTAACTCCTTCCTGTGCATCGATGAGGTATTCTTGAGGGAGAATGTGCAAAACCTTTTGATCGGCAGGAATTGCTACCGCTTGCGCCGCATCGATGACTCGTTCGATATCTGCGCGCTCGACCTCGCCATCACGTATGGCCACTATGCCATGCGAGTTCATGCTGCGAATATGGCTACCTGCTATGCCGGCGTAAACAGAATGAATCTGGCACCCAGCCATCATTTCGGCTTCAGCGATAGCGTGCTGTATCGACTCAACGGTCGACTCAATATTCACCACGGTGCCTTTCTTTAGGCCACGCGAGCGATGGCTACCTATGCCAATTATATTGAGACTGCCATCGTCTACGATCTCACCAACGATCGCTACGACCTTGGACGTCCCGATGTCGAGGCCTACGATCATGTTGTCGCTCGCTGCCGCCTTCATACTCTCTCAATCCTTCCCGCCCCACACCAAGTGCGCAGGCTTGTCATTATCGTTGTGCCACGTCGCTCAAAGGAGCGAGTTTAAGCGCGCGTTTTTTTACTGCGATGCCATTTCCATACCGAAGGTCTACCGAGGCGAACTGCGCCGTTTCGGCTCGGTCTTGCTGCGCATAAAATCGAGCGAAGCGCTGCGTTCGGGCAAGCACATCTTGTCGACCAGCCTCAATTTGCATCGCATTTACTTTAAGAGTCCAACTCTGACGATGACTTAACTTGAGGCCATCAAGCGTAAGTCCGGCTGGAGACAATGCCTGGCTGAGCTGTTTATATTGCTGCATCACTTGATCTTGACTATCAGCTGGCCCCTCAAGCAGCGGCAGGCCGGCGAAGTCATCGGTATCGGTCGGCGAGAACAGTTCGCCATACTGATTAAGCAATTCCACTGCACCCCACTTTGCTATCGGCACTTCTTCCCTCAGATGTAGCGACAACGTGTCTGGCCATAAGCGCCTTAAATCAACACTGGCAACCCAGGGCAGCGCCTCGAGATCGCGACTGGCCCCGTTTATATCGAAATCAAAAAAACCTGCACCAATATACTGCTGCAAAATGCCTGTTACGTCGCTTTCGCTCACGCGCTGCCATTGGTTTTCTATCCTCACCTTGGAGATTCGCTTACTAAAAAAACCGGCCAGTTCAGCGCGATGAACGGCGAATGTATCGAGGGCAACGAAGGCTAGTGTCGCAATGAGAACGCTCAGGGTTACTATGTAGCGAAGTGGAGCACTCGATCTAGCTGGCGCCGAGTCGACAACCTGCGGTTTACGGACTGCATGCGCACCAGCACGCACAGCGCCAACGGCTACTCCAGCTTTGCGCTCAGCTCTCATCACTTCTAGCCCCCCTTCCTTCTGTCATAATCCGAAGCACGAGCTCGTCGAAATCTATACCTAACTCGGCAGCAGCCCGCGGGATTAAACTATGCTCTGTCATGCCGGGAAGTGTATTGATTTCAAGCAGATGAAAGCAGCCGTCTGAATTACGCATGACATCGACTCTTGCTGTTCCGCTACACCCTAAGGCCTCATAGGCAGCAATCGCGAGGGCGTTCAATTCTTGGGCACCCTGCACATCGAGGTTTGCTGGGCAAGTCATTTGCGTAGTCTCGGAGAGGTACTTCGCCTCAAAGTCGAACAGCTCGCCACGGGCTACTAACTCAATACTCGGAAGGAGTTCACCGTCGAGTACCCCAATGGTGTATTCGGGTCCGTCGATACAGCTCTCCGCCATGACCCTAGCGCCAACTCGAAGGGCGCCCTCATAGGCCGACTGCAACTCATTAGCATCACTCGCCTTTGCGATACCTAAACTAGAACCCCCGCTGACAGGCTTAACCACGCAAAGACCTAGTCGATGCGCCACTGCTTGCCAATCGGTTTGAGCTGAGAGTAGCTCATAGTCTGGTGTTGCGAGGTTCATCTGAAGCCAAATTTGCTTCGCGCGAATCTTGTCCATAGCAAGTGCCGAGGCAAGAACACCTGAACCGCTATAGAGAATATTAACGGTTTCCAAAAAACCTTGAATTACTCCGTCCTCACCGCCCTCACCATGCAGCATATTAAGGGCGAAATCAGGCGCTAGAGCGGACAGTTTTTTTATTATGTTCTGATCAACATCCAGTTTACTCGCTCTGACGCCGGAACGAATTAGACTTTGCAGCACAGCCTCACCACTCAGCAGAGATATTTCGCGCTCGGCTGAGTGGCCGCCCATAAGAACGACAACATGACCCGCACTGGTCACTGCTTGCTGCCTATCGAACGCTTTCACCATGTTTTTCAATCTCTTTGATTTTGGCCCTGGTCGTGACATTTTTTGACCGGCGCGCCTCTCTCCGAGGCGCGCGTTACGTAGCGTCAGTTGCTCGTGCTGAAAGCGCTGCTGCAAGCTGTTTTGCTAACGCGCCGACGCTTCCCGCGCCTTGCGTAACAACGATGTCACCATCGGCTACTACACCGTCTAAAATCTCTAACACATCGGCTTCGTCTTGCACGAATATTGGATCTACTTTCCCGCGTAGCCGAATACTGCGGCTCAAGCTCCGCGAGTCTGCTCCAGCGATCTTCTTTTCACC
>ENA-OQVM01001501-OQVM01001501.1-marine-metagenome-genome-assembly--contig:-NODE-1501-length-30701-cov-37.182700_pt1 | contig 30701 bp, 24 predicted proteins | sample MGYA00237776_ERZ505498 | MGnify/ENA primary metagenome ERZ505498 (study PRJEB26159, sample SAMN06265151) | marine metagenome | isolation source: Helgoland LTER site | place: Germany:Helgoland, sampling...
ATGGCTCTGAAGACATAAATATTTTAAATACAAAGTTCAGCCTTTTTTAGTTACTCCACAACTTTTGGGCTTGATCCAAATTTATTTCAATGTTTTTTAAGTAACAATAAGATCTAACACGTTCCATAAAACCTTGTTTAAGGTTAATTTTTTAGAAAATAAAACGGTAATTAATTATTGCTTCTCAAGTGAAGACAGGGCGTCAATTTCAGAATGTTTTTTTACTTTTAAGACTTTTTCGTCTTTCAAAATTTGTATATTAGCCACTCAAATTTTATTGAATTAGAAGTGGTAGTTTCAATATTAAATCATGAAATAGGAATGATGTGATCTCCAAAAGGTCTTTGAGGCCTTTCGGGATAAAATCATTAAGGTAGTGAAAATAATAGAAGAATAAAGTGTCAAATTTTAGAGACATTTACAAGAAATAAAAAAACTAAAAATGAAGAACTTTGCACTCTTAGGTGCTGCAGGCTATATAGCTCCGCGACATTTAAAAGCCATACAAGACACTCAAAATACGTTGATTGCTGCCTTGGATAAATTTGATTCTGTTGGAATTATGGATCGATATTTTCCAAAAGCAAATTTTTTTACAGAATTTGAGCGTTTTGATCGCCATATAGAAAAGTTAAAAAGAAACCAGCATATTAACTTGGATTACGTGAGTATTTGTACACCAAATTATTTGCATGATTCTCACATCCGAATGGCTTTGCGAACAGGTGCGAGTGCTATTTGCGAGAAACCTATTGTTTTAAATCCTTGGAATATTGACGCTCTAGAAGCGATTGAAAAAGAATCTGTAGGAAGTATATATACGGTTTTACAATTAAGATTACATGCTGCGATTATAGCCCTAAAAGCAAAAGTAGATACAGCAGTAAAGAACGGTAAATACGATATCGATTTGACTTATATCACTTCTCGAGGGAAATGGTATGATGTTTCTTGGAAGGGTGATGACAGTAAATCTGGAGGTATCGCTACTAATATTGGTGTTCATTTTTATGACATGCTAAGTTGGGTTTTTGGAAATATACAAGAAAACAAAGTGCATCTTCGAGAAAAAAACAAAGCAGCTGGTTTTTTGGAATTTGAGAATGCCAGAGTTCGTTGGTTTTTATCTATTGATGAAACTGATTTGCCCAAACAAATTGTAGAAAAAGGACAAAAGACATATAGATCGATTGTTATTGACGATAAAGAACTGGAATTTAGTGACGGTTTTACAGAGTTGCATACAAAAAGTTATCAGGAAATTCTTAAAGGGAACGGGTTTGGTTTGAAAGATGTTAGAAAGTCGATAGAAATTGTACATGATATCCGAAATGCTGTGATTAGCGAAAACGGAGAAAAACACCCTTTTGTGTAGTGTTGTATTCTAACTTCTTAAAAAGCAACAAAAAGGTGTGTAAAATTTTAATAAATATTACTTTAGTTAACTTCTCTCGTTTTAAATAACAACTTATATGCATATAAATTTTTCAAAAAAGAAAGTCCTAGTAACAGGTGGAGCAGGTTTTATCGGTTCTAACTTGTGTGAAGCATTAGTGAGCAAAGGAAATAAAGTTATTTGTTTAGATAATTTTGTAACAGGAAAAAGAGAAAATTTATCGGCAATTATAAACAACTCAAATTTTACATTAATAGAGGGAGATATTAGAGTTTTAGAGGATTGTTTAAAAGCAACTAGAGGTGTAGATTATGTTTTGCACCAAGCCGCATTAGGCTCTGTGCCGAGATCTATCAAAGATCCAATTACTTCGAATGATGTAAATGTAGGAGGCTTTTTAAATATGTTGATTGCCTCAAGAGATCATCATGTTAAGAGGTTTGTGTATGCCGCAAGTTCTTCAACTTATGGAGATTCTGAGTCGATGCCGAAAGTCGAAGAGGTGATAGGGAAACCATTGTCTCCCTATGCAGTTACAAAATATATAAATGAATTATATGCTGATGTTTTCTCAAAAACCTATGGATTAGAAACCATTGGTTTACGTTACTTTAATGTGTTTGGGAGAAAGCAAGATCCTAACGGTGCGTATGCGGCTGTAATTCCAAAATTTGTAAGTCAGTTGATGGCTGGTGAATCTCCAGTAATCAATGGAGATGGAAATTATTCAAGAGATTTTACCTATATTGACAATGTTATTCAAGCGAATTTGTTAAGTCTAATCACTGAAGATAAAGAAGCAATTAATACAGTGTATAATGTGGCATATGGAGATAGAAATACGTTAAATAATTTAATGAGTTATTTGAAGGAATTCTTATCCGTGTTGAACCCCAAAATTCTAAATGTAGCAGTAATCCATGGGGAGAATAGATTGGGAGATATACCACATTCTCATGCTAGTATTGAAAAAGCAAAGAGATTACTAAAGTATAACCCACAATTTTCGCTTCAAGAAGGTTTGAAAGAAGCTGTAAAATGGTATTGGGGAAATTTATAAGAAAGAGTGTGAAGAAAATATTAAAAAACAACATGAAGAAAGAAAAAATTGCAATTATTGGTCTTGGTTATGTAGGTCTACCTTTGGCAAGATTGTTTGCAACAAAATACGCTGTTGTTGGTTTTGATATTAATAAAGAAAGAGTTTCAGAATTAATGTCAGGCACAGACACTACTTTAGAAGTTTCTGATGCGGAATTACAAGCTGTTTTAGTTGATAAGCCACCCACAGGAAAAGGTTTATTTTGCTCAACCTCTATCGAAGACATTAAACAATGTACCTATTATATTGTTACGGTTCCAACACCCGTTGATAAAAATAACAAGCCTGTTTTAACTCCTTTATTAAAAGCGAGTGAAACAGTTGCAAAGGTCTTAAGTAAAGGAAATATTGTAATTTATGAATCTACGGTATATCCGGGAGCAACAGAAGAAGAGTGCATTCCTATTTTAGAAAAAAATACGGGATTAAAATTTAATAAGGATTTTTTTGCAGGGTATTCTCCAGAAAGAATTAATCCAGGAGATAAAGAACATACGGTAGAAAAAATATTAAAAGTTACTTCTGGGTCAACACCAGAAATAGGAAAAAAAGTAAATGAATTGTATCAGTCTGTTATTATTGCAGGCACCCATTTGGCCCCAACAATTAAAGTAGCTGAGGCAGCAAAAGTGATTGAAAATTCTCAACGAGATATCAATATCGCTTTTGTAAATGAGCTTGCTAAGATTTTTAATTTGATGGGTATAAGTACTCATGATGTGCTAGAAGCTGCTGGCACCAAATGGAATTTTTTACCCTTTAAACCCGGTTTAGTTGGTGGTCATTGTATTGGTGTAGACCCATATTACTTGGCTCAAAAGGCACAAGAATATGGCTACAACCCAGAAATTATTTTGGCGGGTCGAAGAATGAATGATAGTATGGGAAGCTATGTTGCTTCGGAAGTTATCAAAATTATGATTCAAAAAGAGATTAAAATTAAAGACGCTGAAATTTTAATATTAGGAATCACATTTAAAGAAAATTGCCCTGATGTTCGTAATACCAAAGTAGTAGACGTAGTAGCTGCTTTCAAGGAGTACAATACGAATATTACAATTTATGACCCATGGGCGAATCAAGAAGAAGTTTTTCATGAGTATGGTTTGTTGTCAACAAAATCGCTGCCAAAAGATAAATTTGATGCGGTGGTACTTACTGTTGCTCACAATGAATTTATGGAACTAGATTTTAATTCTTTTAGAAAAAAAACTTCCATTATTTATGATGTTAAAGGAGTATTAAACAAAGACATAGAAGGTAGATTATAAGCTATGAAGAAAATATTAATTACAGGAGGTGCAGGTTTTATTGGTTCACATGTTGTTCGCTTGTTAGTGAATAAATATCCAAATTATATGATTTATAATTTAGATGCTTTGACCTATGCAGGGAACTTAGAAAATTTAAAAGCAATAGAACAGCAAGAGAATTATACGTTTATAAAAGGAGATATTACAGACGAATTATTTGTAGAAACCTTGTTTCAAGAACATCGATTTGATGGCGTAATACACTTGGCAGCAGAATCTCATGTAGATAGATCTATTGTAGATCCGTTGGCTTTTGCTAAGACTAATATTTTAGGAACCATGGTCTTGTTAAATTCCTTTAAAAAATTATGGAAAGACAATTGGGAGGGTAAGTTATTCTACCATGTAAGCACAGATGAAGTTTATGGCTCTTTAGGAGAAACAGGGTTGTTTACAGAAACAACATCTTATGATCCTAATTCTCCGTATTCAGCTTCAAAAGCAAGTTCAGACCATTTTGTGAGAGCTTATGGTGAAACATATGGAATGCGTTATGTCATCAGTAATTGTTCAAATAATTATGGGTCTTATCAGTTTCCTGAAAAATTAATACCGCTTTTTATTAATAACATTCTTAATCATAAGGCGTTGCCTGTTTATGGTGATGGAAATTACACAAGAGATTGGTTGTTCGTAGAAGACCACGCAATGGCTATTGATTTGATTTTTCACGAAGGGAAAAACCACGAAACTTATAATATTGGAGGTTTTAATGAATGGAAAAATATTGATTTAGTAACTTTGCTTTGCCAGCAAATGGATGAGAAATTAAATCGTAAGAAAGGAATATCCGCAGCTTTAATAACCTATGTAAAAGATAGACCAGGACACGATTTGCGTTACGCAATAGATGCAACAAAAATCAATAAAGAATTAGGGTGGAAGCCTTCAGTGACTTTTGAGGAAGGCCTTTCTGAAACCATTGATTGGTATTTGGAAAATAAAGAATGGATGAGCCGTATAACCAGTGGTGAATATGAAAAATATTACGAACAACAATATCAGTAGTAAGAAGAAACAAGTAGGATAAATAACATGTAATTTTAAAACAATCGCATACTTAGATGAAAGGAATTATATTAGCAGGAGGTTCAGGAACAAGACTATATCCTTTAACCAAAGCAACCTCTAAACAGCTCTTGCCGATCAGTGACAAACCGATGATTTATTATCCTTTGTCTGTATTGATGTTGGCAGGGATTCGGGAAGTATTAATTATATCGACACCAGACGATTTGCCAAATTTTAAAAAATTACTAGGCACAGGAAAAGAGATTGGGATGTCTTTTTCATACAAAGTACAGCCCTCACCAGATGGTTTGGCGCAGGCATTTATTTTAGGAGAAGAATTTATTGGAAATGATGATGTTTGCTTGATATTAGGAGATAATATTTTCTATGGACATGGGTTTACAAAATTATTGGCCGCGTCTGTTAAAAATGTAGTGGAAGAAAAAGTAGCAACTGTTTTTGGATATTATGTTCAAGATCCAGATAGGTATGGAGTTGTGGAGTTTGATACGCATCAAAAAGCAGTTTCTATTGAAGAGAAGCCTCTTGCTCCAAAAAGTAATTACGCTGTAGTAGGTCTTTATTTTTATCCAAACTCTGTTGTTGAAATTGCGAAGAATGTAAAACCGAGTGAAAGAGGAGAGTTGGAAATTACGACGGTTAATCAAGTGTATTTAGAGCAGCAAAATTTGAAGGTAGAAGTAATGGGGAGAGGTTTTGCTTGGTTAGATACTGGAACCCATGAATCCTTATTAGAGGCCTCAAATTATATTCATGCGATAGAGAATCGTCAAGGACTAAAAGTAGCATGTATTGAGGAGATTGCTTTTGAAATGGGTTATATTTCAAAAGAAGACTTATTGGTGTTGGCACAACCCTTAAAGAAAAACGGGTATGGGCAATATTTAATTCATAGAGTACACAATTTATAATGAAATTTACAAGAACAGAAATACCAGATGTAATCGTTTGTGAACCTCAAGTTTTTGGAGATGAACGCGGATATTTTTCAGAAACATTTAGACAAGATGCATTAGAAACCTTTTTAGGTTTTAAAACTAATTTTTGTCAAGACAATGAATCAAAATCTTCTTACGGAGTTTTAAGAGGATTGCATTATCAATTAGCGCCCTATGCGCAAACGAAATTGGTAAGAGTTATAGAGGGAGTTGTATTAGATGTCGCAGTAGATATTCGTAAGGAGTCACCAACATTTGGTCAGCATGTAGCTGTAGAAATTTCAAGTGAAAATAAAAAACAGTTATTTGTGCCAAGGGGTTTTGCACACGGTTTTGTGGTGTTAAGCGATACGGCAACATTTGCTTATAAAGTTGATAATTACTACAACCCTGAATCTGATCGTGGAATTGCTTTTGACGATAGCACCTTGGGTATAAACTGGAAATTGCCCGTTGATAAAATGCAGTTTTCAGAAAAAGACCTAAAACAAGTTTCTTTTTTAGAAGCAGCCTATTTTGAAAAGACCCTACATTTATATGAATAATATTTTAATAACAGGAGCGAATGGTCAATTAGGATCAGAATTAAAATCGCTAACAAAAAACAGTGATAAAGAGTGTTTTTTTTATACGGATGTTCAAGAATTAGATATTACGGATCATCTTGCAGTGCTTCAATTTATTGAAACCAATTCCATTCATCTCATTATCAATTGTGCGGCATACACCGCTGTAGATAAGGCAGAATCGGCATTTGAAATCAGTGCAGCATTAAACCATTTGGCCGTTGAAAATTTCGCAAAAATAGCAAAAGAAAAAGCCATTAAATTAATACACATTTCTACCGATTATGTTTTTGATGGAAATAATTATATACCTTACAACGAAACTGATACACCAAATCCACAAAGTGTTTATGGAGAAACAAAATTGGCAGGAGAGTTGGCAATGCAAGCAGTAAACCCTAAAGGTTCGATAATCATTCGTACTTCATGGGTCTATTCTAGTTTTGGCGCTAATTTTGTTAAGACAATGTTGCGACTGGCGAGTGAAAGAGATACCTTGGGTGTTATTTCAGATCAAATAGGCACTCCAACATATGCAGGAGATTTGGCCAAAACAATTCTAAAAATACGATCGCAACTAAATAACGAGGCAGTAGCGGTTTACCATTACTCAAATGAAGGAGTCTGTAGTTGGTATGATTTTTCAAAAGCAATATTTGAAATAAAAAACCTAAAAATAAAAGTAAATTCGATTACTTCAGCGGCGTATCCAACAGCAGCAAAACGACCTTTTTATAGTGTATTGAGTAAAAATGAGATTAAAACAAAATTTAATATTGAAATTCCTTATTGGAGAGATGCTTTGAAAAGGTGTTTGGAAAGGTTAGAATAAAAAGGCATTTATAGTATGAATATCGTAGTCATAGGTTCAGGTTATGTTGGTTTAGTATCAGGTACTTGTTTTTCAGAAATGGGGAATAATGTGACCTGTGTTGATGTCAATTTAGAAAAAACAGAAAAACTTAATAAAGGAATCATACCTATTTTTGAGCCAGGGTTATCACAAATGGTTCTTGAAAATGTTAAAAGTAAGCACCTTTTTTTTACAACTAATTTGTCTGAAGCAATTAAAGGAGCAGAAATTGTTTTTATAGCAGTAGGAACTCCTATGGGCGATGACGGTGCTGCGGATTTGCAATATGTGTTAGCAGTAGCCAAGTCTATTGGACAAACCATGCAAAAAAGATTGATTGTGGTGGATAAATCTACTGTCCCAATTGGTACAGCAGACAAAGTGAAAGCAACCATTCAATTAGAATTGGACAAAAGAAATGTTTCTATTGAGTTTGATGTAGTATCGAACCCAGAGTTTTTAAAAGAAGGAGTAGCAATAGCTGATTTTATGAAACCAGATAGAGTTGTCATTGGTGCGAATTCTCAATATGCGTTTGACTTAATGAAGCAACTGTATTCTCCATTTTTCAGAACTCATGACCGTTTTATTACGATGGATATTCGTTCTGCTGAAATGACAAAATATGCAGCGAATGCGATGTTGGCTACAAAAATTTCATTCATGAATGAAATTGCTAATATTTGTGAAAGCGTTGGTGCCGATGTAAATCAAGTACGAATTGGTATTGGCTCAGATGTGAGGATAGGATATCGTTTTATATACCCAGGAGCCGGCTATGGCGGTTCCTGTTTTCCAAAAGATGTAAAAGCACTCACTAAAATAGCTAAAGAAAATGGCTACACTGCACAATTAATAACTGCTGTAGAACAAGTAAATGATACCCAAAAACTAGTAATTGCTCAGAAAGTTATAAAACGATTTGGAGAAGATTTATCTGGATTTACTTTTGCTTTGTGGGGGCTGGCATTTAAACCCGGCACAGATGACATGCGTGAGGCTCCAGCAATATATGTGGTAAAAGAGTTAGTGAAAAGAGGTGCGAAAATAAAAGCATACGATCCAAAAGCCATAGAAGAAGCGAAGCATTGTTATTTCAAAGGAGTAGCCAATATTTCTTATGGTACCTCTAAATACCAGGTACTTCAAAATTCAGATGCATTGATACTTTTAACAGAATGGAAAGAATTTCGCTCACCAGACTTTGAAGAAATTAATAATTTATTAAAAGCGCCTATAATTTTTGATGGGCGTAATCAATACAATGCATTTAATCTCGAGAAAGAGGGGTTTGAATATTACCAAATAGGGAAAGAATAAATGCGATACTAGTCACAATAATCCACTTATTTATTGATGACAAAGAAGAGGGGTAAAAATAGAGGTCTTTTTAAAGAGACAATTTTGAGGTTTTTTTAAAATATAACAGCAATATTAGATACGTTGATTTCTCTGGATATACTTTTTTATGAAGATCCGATTTTTTTATTTGATAGGTTTGATAGCGCAATTGATAAAGGGAGCTGGTGATAAATAGCTTCTATACCAGAGATGAAAAAGAGGTGTCATTGAATTGCTAGAGAACAATAAGTATTCTCTGCCTAGTATTACTAATGTTTGTTGTTGTGTATGAATTTTACTTGTAATATCTTTGAGTAAAATATACATTAATTATGATTTTAATTGCAGACGGAGGTTCTACAAAAGCAGATTGGATTGCTATCGATTCCAATAAAGAAGAAGCATTTAGAGTAAGAACTCTCGGATTAAATCCCGCGATTGTTTCTGAAGAAGAGTTATCTAATAGGATTGTGAATATGTTTCAATTGATGAATATCAAAGAAGATGTTCAGGAAATTCATTTTTATGGAGCAGGTTGCGGAACTCCAAAACCAATACAAATTTTAAAAACAGTTTTAGAATCTATTTTTATAAATTCCAAAATATTTATTGCAGAAGATATGTTGGCAGCTGTTTACGCAGCATCAGGTAAAGAGCCTTCTTTGGTTTGTATTCTAGGAACAGGTTCTAATAGTTGTTATTTTAATGGCGCTGAAATGGAAATGTTAACCGCTTCATTGGGGTATATTTTAATGGATGAAGCTAGTGGGAATTACTTTGGTAAAAAGTTGATTATCGATTATTTTTATAATAAAATGCCTCTTAAAATAGCAAAGAGTTTTGAAGAAGAGTTTGATTTAGATGTAGATCATATAAAGAAAAACTTATATAGAGAAACCAATCCTAATATGTATTTAGCTTCTTTTGCTAAATTTATGTTCGAGTTTAAAGAAGATAAGTACATCAAAAGAATTATTAAAAAAGGATTTCAAGAATTTTTTAAATATCGAATATTACCCTATAATAAAACGGCAGAAACTCCAATTTACTTTATTGGTTCCATCGCTCATTATTTTAGAGATATTTTAGAGAAAATTGCTAAAAAGAACAATTTAGTAATTACGGATGTAATACAAAGGCCAATTGATAATTTATTAGAATATCACAAAAATAATATTAACTAATTGTATTTAAAAGTCTTTCTAAACGCATTCCTCTTGAGCCCTTAATCAGAATTGATTGGTGTTTAAGAGGATTGTTTTGTAGATACTTCTCCAAATCTTCAAATGTTTTAAAATGATTTATTGTTCCTGTTTGATGAAAGTTTTCACCCACAAAATAAGCATGATCAACGTTTAATTTTTCTACGAAAGCAACAATGCTTTGATGCTCTTTTAAACCGTCTGTTCCAAGTTCAAACATGTCTCCTAGAATAACAGTCTTACAAGGTTCATTTAGCGTTTCAAAGTTTTCTAAGGCTGCTTTCATGCTTGATGGATTTGCATTGTAAGCATCTAAAATAATTTTATTTAAAGGGGTTTTTATAATTTGAGAACGGTTGTTGTCTGGAATGTAGTTTTCAAGGGCGTCTTTGATGTCAGCCTTCGCAATCTTAAAATAATTTCCAATAGTACAAGCAATAGCAATGTTTGTATAATTGTATTTCCCAATAAGATTACTTTGAATACTTTTTGTACTAAAAGATAATTTCACATAAGGGTTTGCTGCTAAAAAATGCATCTCTTTATCAAAATAAATAGCGCTTATATTCTTCGTTTTTTCAATTTGTATAGCATCTTCAGGATTGATAAAAACTTTTTTATTGTTTTTTTCTATGAAAGTGTATAATTCACTTTTTCCTTTTATGACACCTTCAATACCTGCGAAACCTTCCAAATGTGCTTTTCCAAAATTAGTAATATAGCCAAAATCAGGTTCGCAAATACCACATAAAAATGCAATTTCTTTTTGATGATTTGCACCCATTTCTACAATTCCTATCTCCGTTTTAGGAGTCATAGAAAGTAATGTGAGTGGAACACCAATATGATTATTTAAATTACCTTTTGTAGCTGTAGTATTATATTTTTTTGACAAAACAACGTTTATCAACTCTTTCGTTGTTGTTTTTCCATTGCTACCCGTCAATCCAATAATTGGAATTTTTAGAACATTCCTATGGTAATTTGCTAATTTTTGTAATGTGTTTAAAACATCATTTACGAGAATAGTATTGGGGTGTATGTTGTATTTTTCTTCGTCAACGATTGCATATTTAGCACCTAGTTTAAGTGCTTTTTCAGCAAACTCATTTCCATTAAAATTATCGCCTCTTATAGCAAAAAACAGGGTGTCTTTTCTAATGTTTCTTGTGTCTGTATCTACAAGAAAATGTTTTGAATATAATTCGTAAATTTTTTTAATTTTCATTCTTTAAAAAAATAAAAAAAAACTTCACTGTTAGTGATACAGTGAAGCTATAATCTTTTTATAAAAGAGTTTATTATCTAACTGAATTCTTAGGTTTTTTTTCAGAACTCATGGGCCCTAGTTTATTGGTAACACATCGAAAACCAATATAGCTAGTAGCCATGTATTCTGGCAAATATCTTCTTTGTGCTGGGTCTAACCAGTATTCTCTGTCAGACCAAGATCCTCCTTTGTAGACTCTTGTTCTGTTGCTTATTAACGTTGTTCTTATCTTTCCGTCAGTTACTAAAACCTCTCTTCCTGTTTCAGGATCTTTTTCAGTAGTTGGTTTTTTCGGAGAATTGTACATACTCGGTCTCGAACTATATTGTTCTTCATCATCATCAAAGAATCTTGATGATTTTGCATCTCCATCACCGATGTCAGTATTGTCAGATGCGGTAAAATTTCTTCTTAATGTGATATCACTTTCTGTAATGGCTATATTCTTAATGCTTCCAGGTAGTTGTCTTGTGATGATTCTACCGTTAGGTAAAGTATCGTATGCTATTTCAGCGGCATTAGAACCAATAAGAACAACTTTTCCATCTTTACCTATCATTTTTTTAGTAAAAACATTTCCTCTAAAATAATTGAAATCATTTGCTTCATTGTCTATGATTGGTCTATAAACATCAGCAACCCATTCAGAAACGTTACCTGACATATTGTACAAACCAAATCCGTTTGGTGCATAAGATTTTACTTTAATAGGGATATCAGCACCATCGGAACTCCAACCAGATATACCACTATAGTTACCTTCTCCTTGTTTAAAGTTTGCTAACTGATCTCCTCGGCGTCTTTTTTCAGTATTTCTAGAATACTTTTCATTCCAAGCATATTTTTTTCTACCCCTAATGTTGTTGTATTCTCTATTTTCAATATTTGCTTTCGCAGCAAATTCCCACTCTGCCTCCGTAGGTAATCTAAAACGCTGACTTAAAACACCATCAGCTGCAGTGATTTTTCTTCCTTCTCTGGAACCTCTTTCATTTCTTTCACCCCCTCTTGTTCTAATTCCTCTTACATAAACCGTTGTGTCACGATCAAAAAGTTGGTCAGAATCGTCTAAAAACACTTCTGTGTCAAACATATTTCTAATAGAATCATTTTCAAAAATATTTTCGAGATGCCCTTTGTCTATTAATTTTTTTAGGTTGACTGCATCTGTTCTCCATTTACAAAATTGGTTTGCTTGTAACCAGCTGACACCAACAACTGGATAATCTGAATAGGCCGGATGTCTAAAATAGTTTTCAGCCAAAATATCTGTGTTTCCTAAACTTTTTCTCCAAACTAAAGTGTCAGGCAAAACGGAATTGTAGATGTATTTATATTTTTGCTCTGATGGAGGGAAAATATCTTTAATATTTTGTACATACAAAAAATATTCAGAGTTGGTAACTTCTGCTTCATCCATATAGAACGAACGAACATGTAGTTTTTTTGGAGTAGTGTTCCAATCAGCCATAACGTCGTCTTGCACTTGTCCCATAGTGAAAGAGCCACCTTCAATTGCAACCATTCCTAGAGGAGTCTCTTGCCCTTTGAATTCACCTCTTATGTAATTACCATATTTAGGATTGTTAAAAGGCAATCCTGTAAGTGTCGAGTTTCCTGAACTTGACGAGCTACAGCTAGCAAGAACTAGCATTGATACAACAGCTAAAGATATTTTAAATACGTTTCTCATTTCCTAATTAGAAATTGGTTAGGGTTTTATTTTATAATGACGCAATTTACAATAATTCTACATGCAAACAAGTAATTTGCTCATTTTAACACTGGGTTTTTTTACTCTCATTTTATAAAACGCATTCTTTTTAAGTTTAGTATAATTTATCTTTATAACTATTAAAATATCTCTAAATAATTTGCGTTATTTGAATACGATTATGAAAAGACTCATTTTTACTTTTTTTTTTAGCTTTTTTGTTCAGTTAATTATAGCGCAAGTAAATACTTCAGTTTTATCTTCTGGAGCTTGGTTTAAGTTTTCTGTAGATGCTACTGGTGTTTTTAAAATAGATAAAAATTTATTGGAACAAATAGGGGTTTCTACAAATGGACTAAATCCTAAAAAGATTCATATATACGGAAATGGAGGCAATTTGCTTCCTGTGCTAAATTCTGACTTTAGATATGATGATTTACAAGAAAATTCGATATTCATACAAGGAGAAAATGATGGTTCTTTTGATGCTTCAGATTTTATTCTTTTTTATGCAAAAGGACCGCATGATTGGGTTGTAGATACAGCTACTAGTAAAGCAAAACACAGACAAAATATTTTTTCTGATGAAGCCTTTTATTTTATTACGGTAAATAATGAGGATGGAAAAAGAGTTCAAGAGAAAACTCCTGTAACTATAAATTCAAACAGAGAAATAGCAATCTTTGACGATTTTATATTTCAAGAAAAAGAAGAACTAAATATATTAGCTGCTGGCACTCAGTGGTTTTATAAGAATGATTTTAATGTAGAAAATACCCAAAGTTTTAAAATACCTTTTTCCAATGCGCTCGTTAATTCCCCAATTTCTGTGAGAGTCAGAGGGGTTTCTACATCCAGTTCTTCTTCAACAATGGCTGTTAAAATAAATGGACAGGATATTTATACTATGAATTATACTGGTGTAAACGGATTAACAAAAGCAAGAACACAAGAACAAACGGCAACTATTCTGAATTCAGTAAATGAAATAGAGGTTGCTATAACCTATGATAATAACGGAAACCCTTCTGCTAAAGCGTACTTAGATTTTATTGAAATAGTTGGTAAAAAACAATTAAAAGCTACTGGAAGTCAGTTTTCTTTTAGAAGTTTTGAGCAAGTAAATACTACTGGAGTTGTTCAATATAAAGTTCAAAATACCAATCATATTTTTCAAATTTGGGATGTTTCTAATCATTTATCTCCTCAAAATATTAGCAATGAAAACACGGGTAATGATTTTGTTTTTAAGGACGGATCGGGGAAGTTAAAAGAGTATGTCGTTTTAAATCAAAATAATTTTTATGTACCAAAACCACTTCAAAACAGTCGCGTTTTAAATCAAAATTTACATGCTTTGAAAGATATTAATTATTTGGTAATTACCAATTCAACGTTGTCTTCTCAAGCACAAAGATTGGCAACTTACCATCAAGAAAATTCAAATTTGACAACTAAAGTTGTGATTTTAGATCAAATTTATAATGAGTTTTCTTCAGGTTCTAAAGACATTACAGGTATTCGAGATTTCATACATCATCTCTATGATCCAACTGCAGTAGAAGAAAAAAAATTGAAATATGTTTGTTTTTTTGGTGATGCTTCTTACGATTATAAGGAGCGAATTTCTGGTGATAATATTGTGCCAGTAAAATTATCAGAAATCAGTTTTAATTTAGCGAATTCTTGGGTTACAGATGACTTCTTTGTAATGTTAGAACCTAATGAAGGCACAATGTCTTCTAGTCATACTATAGATGTCGCTTCGAGTAGAATTCCTGTTTCTACGATTGCTCAAGCGAGTGATGTCGTTCATAAAATTTTATCTTATTACGGTAAAAATGCCATTGGAGATTGGCGAAATACAATTACACTTTTAGCGGATGATATAGATAAACTTAGTTCAGATAGAATGCTTCAACCTGATGTAGAAAAGATTGCTGATGATATTAGAGATAATAAGCCCATTTTTAACATTAATAAAATTTATTTAGATGCTTTTGTACAAGAAAATTCTTCTGGTGGTGAGCGCTATCCTGAAGTAAAAAGAGCCATTACAAACGCAATAGAAGCAGGAACATTAGTCTTTGATTATTTTGGACATGGAGGGGAAGATGGTTTTGCATCAGAAAGGATTTTTGACAAACCACAAATACAAGATTTAAACAATCCAAATACATTACCGCTTTTAATAACTGTTACTTGCGATTTTTCTAGATTTGACAATCCAAGTAGAATTACCGCAGGAGAGTTGATGCTCTGGAATCCTATTGGTGGAGCTGCAAGTATGATTACCACTACCAGAGAGGTTTATATTAGTACCGGAAATATTTTTAATCAGCAGTTAATTAAAGTACTGTTAGAGTTTAATGATGAAGATTTAACCATTGCCGAATCATTAGTAAAAGTAAAAAATAATTTTTCAAGTACTCAAAAATTTTTTATTTTTCATTTTGGTGATCCAGCAATGAAATTAGCAGTTCCAAAACCAAACATTCGAATTACAAAAATGAATGGTAAAGATGTCTCACAACCCTTAGATACTTTAAAAGCTTTGTCTAAAGTTCGTTTTGAAGGCGTTGTTTTAAATGATTCCAATACCATATTAAATAATTTTAATGGCACACTTTCTACCACAGTTTTTGATAAACCGATAAACAAAACAACTTTAGATAACGATGGTTTTGGAATTAAAAATGAATTTGACTCGCAGGAAAGTAAAATATTTAGAGGGAGGTCTACTATAGAAAATGGCGTTTTTAAATTCGATTTTATCGTTCCAAAAGATATAAAAATAGCGTATGAAAAAGCAAAATTAAGCTTTTACGCAGAAAATGGTGAAATAGACAAAGCAGGTTATAATCTTGATGTAATAGTTGGTGGAGTTGATCAAAATGCTCCTGATGATACAGTAGGTCCAGAAATAACTCTCTACTTAAATGATGAATCTTTTATTGAAGGAGGCACTACAAATGCTTCCCCAAATTTGATTGCAGTCTTGTCAGATGCTAGCGGAATTAATACTTCAATAACTGCTGTAGATCACGATATTATTGCTGTTTTAGATGAAGACACAACGAATCCAATCATTTTAAATGATTTTTATCAAACCGAATTAAGCGATTTTACAAACGGGAAAGTAGTCTACAGATTAAGAGATTTAGAGGTTGGTACTCATACTTTAAGAATAAAAGCATGGGATGCATACAATAACTCCTCAGAAGCTACGTTAAATTTCGTGGTTGTTAGTGACGCACTTTTAAATTTAGAAAACGTTTTAAATTATCCAAATCCTTTTATAAATTATACTGAATTTTGGTTTAATCATAACAAACCTAATGAAAACTTAGAAGTACAAGTTCAAATTTTTACTGTTTCAGGGAAATTAGTAAAAACAATTAGCCAAAATATGATTACAACAGGGAACTTAGCAAGAAGCCTTACTTGGAATGGGTTAGATGATTTTGGAAATAGAATAGGGAAAGGGGTTTATATATACAAGTTAAGTGTGAAATCAGCGAGAAGTAATTTAATTTCAGAGAAGTATGAAAAATTAGTGATTCTTCAATAAAAGTTAGATATTTGTCAAATAAAATTAAAGTATAATCAGAATACAATATAATGAAAAAATTAGGAATCTATTTTTTATTTTGTCTGCTTGTCAGTGTTAAAATACAAGCGCAACTAAACTCAATTACAACAGCAACACCATTTTTATTGATTACACCAGATGCAAGAGCAGGAGGTATGGGGGATATTGGAGTGGCAACATCTGCAGATGCTTTTTCTCTTTTTCACAATCCTGCGAAAATTGCATTTAGTAACCGACAGATAAAGGTAGGGATAACCTATTCACCTTGGTTACGTAATTTAACAGATGATATTTTTGTTGGAAGTGGTTCTTACATTAGTAGATTTAGTGAAAACGCAGCTTGGGGAGCAGATTTTAAGTATTTTTCCTTAGGTCAAATAGATTTAACAACAGATGATGGGGCTCCAAACGGAATCATTAATCCGAATGAGCTCGTGTTTACAGGTTCTTATGCTTTAAAATTAAGTGAAACTTTTTCTGGAGGAATTTCTTTAAAATATATAAGATCTAACCTCGCATTTAATGGTGTCCCTGGGAATCAAATTCAGCCTATAAATTCTTTTGCGGTAGATATTTCTGGGTATTATCAATCTTTAGAAGAAAATTACGGAAACTTTAACGGACGATATAGAATCGGTTTTAACCTTGCAAATGTTGGGCCAAAAGTAAACTATACATCAGATTCAAACAATGAAGACTTTATACCAACCAATTTGAAATTAGGAGGTGGTTTCGATTTTATATTGGATGATTATAATACGGTTTCTGCAAATTTTGAATTTACCAAATTATTAGTACCTACTCCACCAACCAGAGATCCTGTAAATGGTGATATTCTAGAAGGGAAAGATGATAATGTTGGATGGGTAAGTGGTATTTTTCAATCTTTTGGAGATGCTTCAGGAGGATTTAGCGAAGAAATAAAAGAATTTACTTATGCCCTGGGTGCAGAGTATTTATACAATAATGCATTTGCAATAAGGGGAGGATATTTTCATGAGAGTGAAGATAAAGGAAATAGAAAGTATTACACTTTAGGCGGTGGTTTTAAAACCAATGCTTTAAATATTGATTTGTCTTATTTAATTAATGCCTCCGATGTTAATAATCCGTTAGAGAATTCTTTGCGTTTTTCTTTGTCATTTGATTTAGGAGAAGTTTTTGACGATTATTAGTAACACTTTTATCTTAGTCTACTCGTTTTATATTCGATCATATTTGAATTTAGTAGTATACTAACTTCATTATTTCAGTAAGATTTTAATAATTTATAACAATATTTAAAAGCAGTCTCAACAAGGCTGCTTTTTTTGATGGAAAGATTAAATGAAAGCTAATGAAGTGAGGGTATCATTTTTTCTCGTAAATTTCACAAAACTTGTAGGTGAATAAACGTACCAATTATGTCCTTTAATGGCGCACTAAAAATTTAAGGAAACTATATATGAAACTAGATATTTCTTCTCGAAAAGACATCAAACTGATTATTAGAAAGTTTTATGAATTGTTGTTAGTTGATGAAAATATGATTCCTTTTTTCGAGGATATTGTTGTTCAAAATCAGTTAGAGGAACATATAGAAATCATTACGGATTTTTGGAGCGATCTTCTTTTTGACACCAATTCTTATGCGAATAATGTGATGAAAAAACATGTAGATAAAAATGTTTTTGTTGCCTTTAAAAAAGTACATTTTACTATTTGGATATCGTATTTATTTGAAACTATTGATGCTTATTTTGAAGGAGAAAATGCCGTCAACATGAAAAACAGAGCAAGTTCTATTGCTACTGTCATGGAACTAAAAATGAGTGTTTATGAAAAATAAAATAATAAAATAAAATGATGAATTTGTTTCGTTGGATATCATTATTTTATTTTATTTGTCTGTGTAAATATTATTCCTTTATAGTATCTTTAAGTAATCAAATAAAAAAACATGATTTCATCAAAAATAACAGGGACTGGATCTTTTATACCTTCTATAAAAAAAGAAAATGCAGCTTTTTTAAATGAACATTTTTTAAATGAAGACGGAACCTCTTTTAGTTCCGGAAATGATGTAATTATTGAAAAATTTAAAGCGATTACAGGTATTGAAGAAAGACGGTATGCAAAACCTACATTAAATACTTCCGATTTGGCCTTCTTTGCAAGTCAAAAAGCAATTGAAGATGCAGGTATAAATCCAGAAGAAATTGATTATATAATTCTTGCTCATAATTTTGGCGACGTAAATCAAGGTGCAATTCAAAGTGATATTTTACCAAGTTTAGCTACAAGAGTCAAGTACCGATTAAGTATTGAAAACCCTAATTGTGTAGCTTATGATATTCTTTTTGGTTGTCCGGGTTGGGTAGAAGGCGTTATACAAGCACAGGCATTTATAAAAGCAGGAATTGCTAAAAAATGTTTAGTAATTGGCGCAGAAACCTTGTCTAGAGTAGTTGATAAAAACGACAGGGATTCTATGATTTTTAGTGATGGAGCAGGCGCCTGTATCGTTGAAGCAACTGATGATTCAGGATCGGGGATTTTAAGCCATGCAACTCAAACGTTCGCAAAAGAAGAAGCGTATTTTTTATTTAACGGAAAATCATATGACAAAACAGCAAACAAAGATGTACGTTATATTAAAATGTTAGGTAGAAAAATCTATGAATTTGCATTGGTAAATGTTCCTTTGGCGATGAAATCTGCGCTTGATAAAAGTGGCGTTTCAATTGATGAAGTGAAGAAAATTTTTATTCACCAAGCGAATGAAAAAATGGATGAAGCAATAATCAAACGCTTCTTTAGATTGTTCAAAAAACCTGTGCCAGAAGGAATCATGCCGATGAGTATTCATAAATTAGGGAATAGTTCTGTGGCAACCGTACCTACCTTATTAGATTTGGTTTTAAAAGGAGAAATGGAAAATCAAGAAGTAAAAAAAGGAGATATTGTTATTTTTACTTCTGTTGGAGCAGGAATGAACTTAAATGCCATTGTTTATCGATTCTAGGTTTAAAGTTGAAATTAGAATTTTATTCTGTTACAATTATTTTGCTTTATTTATACCCTAAAATACTCTTATTCATTGGGTAATTATGTGTTTGAAAACTGTAAAAAAGTACAAATAATTTTCGATTCATTTTTAAATTTAGTTTCGCAAATTCTCAATAATCTAAACGAATTCTAATTCGTAAGAAAAAATATCAAATTCACTGTTTAAATTTAATCTGAAATAGTATTTTTGCGCATGCAACAACACAACGTACTTATTTTAGATTTTGGATCGCAATACACACAGCTAATTGCAAGAAGAGTTAGAGAGTTAAACATTTACTGTGAAATTCATCCTTATAACCATCTTCCTAAAAATCAATCAGAATTCAAAGCGGTTATCTTATCCGGAAGCCCAAACTCAGTAAGAGGAGAAAATGTGCTACATCCAGATTTATCAGAAATTAGAGGTAAAAAACCCGTCTTGGCGGTTTGTTATGGAGCGCAATATTTAGCTCATTTTTCTGGAGGAAAAGTAGCGCCTTCTAATACAAGAGAATATGGTAGAGCAAATTTATCATACATAAAAAGCAATGAAACTTTCTTTGAAAACATTTCAGAAGGAAGTCAAGTTTGGATGAGTCATTCAGATACGATAAAAGAATTACCAACGAACGGAGAATTATTAGCAAGCACAAAAGATGTTAAAAATGCTGCCTATAAAATTGAAGGAGAAGCAACTTTTGCAATTCAATTTCACCCAGAAGTATATCATTCTAAAGATGGAAAACAATTATTAGAAAATTTTTTAGTAAAAATTGCAGGTGTTGCACAAACTTGGACACCAGATTCTTTTGTAGAAAGTACCGTAGTAGCAATCAAAGAAAAAGTTGGAAGCGATAGAGTAGTTTTAGGACTTTCTGGAGGGGTAGACTCTACTGTTGCAGCAGTTTTGTTAAACAAAGCAATTGGCAAAAACTTATATTGTATTTTTGTAAATAACGGACTTTTACGTAAAGATGAGTTCGAAAGTGTATTGACACAATACGAAGGTATGGGCTTAAACGTTAAGGGTGTAGATGCTTCGGCACGTTTTTTGAAAGCTTTATCGGGAGTTTCAGATCCGGAGAAGAAAAGAAAAGCAATTGGAAATTCTTTCATAGAAGTTTTTGATGATGAAGCAAATCAAATTACCGATGTAACTTGGTTAGCTCAAGGAACTATTTACCCAGATGTTATTGAGTCTGTTTCTGTGAATGGAGGTCCTTCCGCAACGATTAAAAGTCACCATAATGTAGGAGGATTACCAGATTTTATGAAATTAAAAATTGTAGAACCTTTGCGAATGATTTTTAAAGATGAAGTAAGAAGAGTAGGAGCTTCTATGGGGATTGATCCTGAGTTATTAGGTCGTCATCCATTTCCTGGTCCTGGTTTAGGAATTCGTATTTTAGGAGATGTTACCGCAGATAAAATTCGTATTTTACAAGAAGTTGATGCTGTTTTTATAAATGGTTTAAAAGAGGAGGGATTGTATGATAAGGTTTGGCAAGCAGGTGCAATGTTACTTCCAGTAAACTCTGTAGGAGTTATGGGAGACGAAAGAACCTACGAAAAAGTGGTCGCCTTAAGAGCTGTAGAAAGTACTGACGGAATGACGGCAGATTGGGTAAATTTACCTTATGAGTTTTTGCAGAAAACATCTAATAAAATTATAAACCAAGTAAAAGGTGTAAACAGGGTTGTGTATGATATTAGTTCAAAACCACCCGCAACAATAGAATGGGAATAATGTATATGAAGCATCTAAAGTTTTTTGTTTTTCTGTGTATTTTAACGTTTTCTGTCTCTTGCAGTCAGCAAAAGAAGTACATCGACTATAAAATCAAAGAAGGCGAAACGATGAAAACTATCGCTAAGAGATTGGAGATGAAAACCAAAGATTTACTGCGCCTAAATCCTGATGTCAGTAGAAAGCCTGAAGTAAACACAGTGATCGTAATTCCCAATAAAAAAATAAAAGTTTTAGGTAAGGTCTTAGAAAATGTCCCTAGTAATGAGAAAGAGATAAATGATAAAAAGGAGATTTTAAGTGATCTTGCAAAGAGTTTTGTTGTTTATGAAGTAAAAAAAGGAGACGCTTTTTATAGTCTGACTCGTTTTTATAATGTTTCACAAGAAGATTTAATTACTTTAAATCCTGAGTTAATTGAAGGATTGAAAGTTGGGCAAATTATAAAAATAAAACCCATAGAAAAAGGCAAGGTGCCAGAAAATACTATTTACGAAGATTTTATTGCCGAAAACAGTTCATTAAAAGCGGCATTGTTATTTCCTTTTAAGACCAATGAAAATGATACAATAGCCAGCAATGAGCTTTTTATGAAAAGTAAATTGGCAAATATTGTCACTGATTTTTATTTAGGAGCTGAAATAGCGGTTGATTCTTTAAGAAAACAAGGAGTTTCAATAGAATTAAATGTTTTTGATACCGAAAGAAATGGAACTAGAATAAGAACTCTTTTAGCGGATAATGATTTAAATGAAAATGATGTAATCATAGGTCCTTTGTATTCAGAGGAAACAGAAATCGTTTCTAACAGTGTAAAAGTGCCAGTTATTTTTCCGTTTTATTCAAAAAATCAATCTAAGTTTTCTGCGGTTAATTTAATTAAGGCTTCACCAGAAAAAAATGTGTTTCGAGCAGAATTGATTCGTTATATTAAAGACAGTATTTCCAATCAAAACTTAATTTTAGTGGGGGATGGGGATGCGGTGTCAACGATTTCTACTTCTTTTATAAAAGAGTCTTTAGAAAAACATGATTCTATTTCGATGGTTCATATTGTAAACCCTAAAGAGGGGTATATTGCAAGAGAACGCTTTACAGATGTTTTTAAACCAGATGTTTATAATTGGGTTATAATGGCTACAGATGATAATGTAATTATAGCAGATGCTATTAATAGTGCGAACAGTTTGTCAGATTCACTAAACATGCGCATCTTTTCTTACAACAAAGGAACTGCTTATGATAAAATTGATAATTTTAAATTAGCCAAATTAAATTACACCTATGTGAGCGATCAGTTTGTGAACGAAGCTTCTGCCTCAACACAATTATTTAATCGCCAGTATTATAAGGAAAATAATGCCTTACCGTCTTTTTATGCAACCAAAGGTTTTGATATTACCTATGATGTTTTAATCCGTTTAGCTTCTGGTAACGATTTACAGTCTACCTTTCTAAAAGGCACTTCTTATCGAGTAGAAAGTAAGTTTGACTATTCTAATAAATTGGTTGGTATTTCAGAAAACAAAGGGTTGTTTATCGTTCAATATAACAAAGATTTAAGTCTAACTAGATTGAAATAATACTGATTTTCTCTAAACTTTTGGGTGCAGTCTAAAAAGCGGGTTTTTATTATAATAGTAAAAGAAGACTATTTTTTGAAGAGAAAACCTAAGTGATGTTTTAAGCAAGATTTACTTACTCATTTAAGACAAGAGCTGATGCTTATTAAATTTTCTTCATTTGCTGTTTCATCATTTGCATTTGCTCTTTTAGCATTCCGTGTTTATCTAATTTTTTAGCTTCTGCCATTAAATTAGTTGCTTCTCGTTTGCGTCTTTTCGTCATTGAGATTCCTGCTAATTGTAATTTAGCCATTGCCAAATCATGATCCATTGCCAAACCTAATTTCACCGCCTTACGTAAAAATTTTTCAGCTTGTGTAATATTTGTTTGACTCAATATAATACCGTGTAAATAGTTATAATATCCTTGCTGCTTAACGATTAAAGCAGCTTCGGGGTTTTTAATATATCCCAACCATTTTTTTGTTCCTTCAAAGTTTTGCTTACGTAACTGTAAGAAAGCTAGTAAAATAAATTCATTTTTAAAATAGAATAAAACAAAAATCCCTACTAATAATAAGATTGAAATTCCATTCATTATATGTACTTGGCTAAATTCATACACTGCCCAAACAGTAATTAAACCAGCTAAAATTAATTTTATATTTTTATGAAACATTGTGTTTTTGATTTGTTTTAGGTTAAAAAGCAAAAATACATTTTCTTGGTAAACTATATCGTTACTTTTTAAAGTATTTCTTGTATTTAAAGGAAGCAATGATAGTAAGTAAGACGAGTATGCCAATGTAAATATAAGCCTCTCTAGGTGTTACAGCTTGGTCTCCACTTGCGTAAGAATGCAATCCCGATAAATAGAAATTTACACCAAAATAAGTCATCATTATTGATAAATAAGCAAATGCAGAGGCAAAATTAAAAGATAATTTTCCTCTTAAACCCGGTATTAAACGCATGTGTAAAACAAAAGCATAAATCATAATGGAGATCAATGCCCAAGTTTCTTTTGGATCCCAACCCCAATAACGGCCCCAACTTTCATTTGCCCACATTCCACCAAGAAAGTTTCCAATAGTTAACATTACCAAACCAACAGTAATTGCCATTTCATTAATAATGGTAATTTCCTTGATGTGTAAATTCATTTTCTTTTTATTCTTTTCGGTGGTGAAAATTATCAAAATTATAGCAAAGATACCCAGAATCATTCCCAAAGAAAAGGGTCCGTAACTTGCTACAATTATTGAAACGTGCACCAATAACCACCAAGAATTTAAAACAGGTTGTAAATTTGCAATCTCTGGATCTAGCCAATTTTGATGCGCAAAAGCTAAAATAATAGCTGTCAAAAAGGTTGTTGCTGTAATTGTTAAAGCAGATTTCCTACCAAAGAACAAACCAAATAACATGGTTGCCCAAGCAACATAAATGATAGATTCATAAGCATTGCTCCAAGGCGCATTTCCACTAATAAACCAGCGTGAAACTAAACCTAAAGTATGTAATGTAAATAAAGTAATTACTCCTCCAATTAAAATCTTAACAAGAATATTAACCCATTTTTTTGTATTGAAAATTTCTACAAAAACAAATATGATTAAAAGTAAACTTAGATAACCATAATATTTTGCAAGTCTTTGAAAAGGTTGCAGCTTATTATAAGAAATTTCCAAATCAATTTTATCTTCTGAGGGATATACAGTTGCTCCAAATTTTTTCTGAAACTTTTTAATTCCATCTAAAATCTGTGCTGCTTTTGTGTATTTTTTTGTCTTCTTGCCTTCCTGTAAAAGTTGGATATATACAGGTAAAGATTGACGCACAAAAACAGAGTCTGTTCCTTTAAAACCTGCAGTTGAGGTTTCTGGTTGAGAAACCCACGTGTTGTTTTCATCATTAGGAATTGGATAAATACGAAAAATACCGCCACCAATCGCACTATATAATAAACCAACGCGTCTATCAATTTTAATTAAATCTTTCTCAAATTTATTTTTTACATTTTTTTTCTGAGCTTCAGCAACTTGGGTTTTTATTTTATAGACGCCTCTAGGAGTAATGAAATCTGATAGACGAGCATATTTAGCAGTAACAGGAATGTTCAAAGTTTCTCTGATTTTTGTATTTCCTTTCTCTAAATAAATAAAAGGAACTTCAAACCAAAGCCTTGGCTTTTCAATAATTGATAGCAAAACCTGGCTGGGTTGCATTCCGTTAAAACTTTCTGCTTTGCTAACTTTTCTTACCAATTCAGAGGCAAATGTATGTGCTGGTTTCATTCGCCCTCCAGCATCTTGAATTACTAATTTATTAAAACTATCTGCATGTTCAATATCGACTAAATTAGCTTGTAAAATAGAATCTATTTGTTGATTTGAAATGCTATTTGACGCGTGTGCTGTGTGTTGTGAAAAACTAACGCTACCTATAAATAATGCTGCTATCACAGACAAGGTCATTTTTTTCTTTCTGATTTTTTTTAAGCCCTTTTTTAAATCGTCAAAATGCGTATTTTTTGCAAATAACATGCAGATTAAGCCGATATATAATAATGAATATCCCAAATAAGTGACGAATGTTCCTGAAAAATCATGGTTTACAGAAAGATGCGTTTCTTCTTTTTCTCCAGTCAAATCATAACTGGATTGAAAAAACTTGTAGCCTTTATGGTCTAAAATGTGATTCATGAAAATTTTATAGTCAAATTTTTCTTCTATATCGATTAGAGTTATTTCACTAGCATACGCTGCAGCACTTTCGGAACCCGGATATTTTTCTAATTGAAAATCATTCAATTTCACAAAAAACGGCGTTTCTAAAATTTTTGCTCCGTATTGCATTCTAAAATTTAATCCACCTACAGAAACTTCTTTGGCACCTTCCGAATTATATTTCCCTCCGGTCAATTCTATTCTTTTTGTTTCTTTATTACTGTGAATATCTATAAGAAGAACATCTAATTTTTTGTCATCTTTTGGCCCACGAATAGTCTTCATGATTCCTTTTTCTGCAGGTCTTGGAATCACAAATTGTAATCCGGCAAGATTGTGTAACGTTAAAAATTGAAAATTTTGAAGCGTATCTTTTACGATTGTCCCTTTTTCTTGATCTGCCATTCGAAACCAATTACCATCCTCTTTAGCCATCATTTTTAAAGTGCCATCTTCTTTCTTAAAGTTGATAGAAGCAGTATTGTCAGTCGTTTCATAACCAACTAAAACTCCATGAATATTCTGGATGGTTCCTTTTTTTAGCCAATGTTCATGACGCGATCCTTCCGAAGATTCTACAAAAAATAAATGTTCGATACCATTTTCATCTTCTACTAATTTTTTTTCTGCCCAGGGAATATAATCTACCAATTCAATGATAAAATCTTGTGTCTCATTATTGCTTTTAAAATTATCGGCATAAGACCAAGAATTTTTACCCCAAGCAGATAATAATAAAGGTCTATTGATTTCTGGCTTTTGAAGTTTATTGTTATCTACAAATAGGTTTAAATAGGTGGTTTCTGATAAGAATTTATTGGTACTTTCTCCTTCTTTGATCAGCATAATACCTTCATAACCAATATAGCGGGTAATTCCTGCCCCAATAAGAACAAATAAGAAGGCTACATGAAATAATAAAACAGCCCATTTTTCTTTTTTATACAAGCGATATCTGAAAATATTTCCAAAAAAATTAATGACAAAGAAGACCATAATTAATTCAAACCACCAAGCGTTATAAACTAATGCTTTAGAGGTTTGTGTGCCAAAATCATTTTCAATGAAAGTAGCGACTCCCATTGCAGTAGCATAAAGAATGAATAAAACCGCCATTAAGCGTGTAGAGTAAAGTATCTTAAAAATATTTTTCATCCGATTTTTGGTAATTTTATAGCGTACCGCAAATTTACGGATAAAAGAAATAATACTTCATCTCCAAGTGTCCTTTTTTCTTGTTAAGAGTTGTTAAAAATAAGGGAGTTTTTTTTGATAAATTGATCAAATTCGAGAAGAGTGTGTGCTGATTTGTATTTTTTAAAATCGTTTTTTTGGTGTGAATGATATATAAAAAAAGCACAAACCTAAAGATTTGTGCCTTTTTACTCTCAATTATATATTTTGTCGCTCTCTAGATTTTAATTGGGTAGCCTTTGAAATAGTCACCTTTTGGGAGGTTAACCGAAAGCTTATTTTTGAAGGTTTTAATAAAATTTTATTTTAAATCAACCACAAAAAGAACCTAGTACCCATATTTTATGAGGTCATTTTATTTTTCTAGTGCTATCTCTAAAAGAGTATTTGCTAACTTTTCTGGTTGCGAAAAATTTGGGGTATGACTAGATGTAAGGCTGTAAGCTTTTGTTACATTTCCTTTGTACATTCCTCTTTGAACTTCAATAGGAATCGCTCTGTCATCAGTACATTCAATATAATATTTTGGTATTTTCCCATAGTTTTCAGTTGTTATTTCCAGTTCATACATTAAGGGAGCAGATGGTTCGGCTACGATTTTCGGTTTTGCTCCATCAAAAGCTTCTTTTGGAATGTCATGTGCAAACGCATTTTGTATTTCATCTTCATTCACTAAAGCATAAGTTTTGTCTTCCGAAAGATAAAAATTATCTACTGCCGTAGAACCCTTTACTCCTTGTACTGCCTTAAAAAAAGAACCTCCATTCGGTAGTAAAAAAGCAGTTAGATATACCAGTTTTTTAACTTTTTTTGGTCTTAATTCAGCCACCCTACTAACGGTGATGCCATTAAAACTATGTCCAACTAGAATTACGGACTCATCTTGTTTGTCAAGAATGTCTGTTAGCGTTTTTACATAGCTCTCCATTGTAATATCTTTAGGAGACGTTTTATCACTTCCGTGACCTGGCAAATCAGGTGTGATTACTATGTGTCCTTTTTCTTTTAAAGTTTTGGTTACTTCTCCCCATTGCCATCCCCCCAACCAAGCGGCATGAACTAAAACGTAGGTTTCTTTTTGTTCTTTCATAATTTTACTCTCTTTTTGATTTGAATTGCTGTTTTTACTTTTACAACTGCTAATTGTTAGGGCTGCAATAAGTACAACGACTAATTTCACTTTAGATACTTGCTTCATTTTTTTTTAATTTATGATTAAACAAATTTAATATTATCATTAGTCTCCAACTTGTACCTTTTGATACAGTTAAATAAAAAAAATAAAAAAAAAGTAGTTTTTTAGAGTAATTCTATCTGTTTGAATTTCAGATTCACAGTTCCTGAGAGTTCAAATTGCTTTAATATTTTAGAAACAACTTCCCGGGTAGTTCCAATTTCTTTTGCTAACTGACTGTGTGAGATAAGAATAATAGAAGATTGAGTTTTCTTTCTTTGGGATTTTAAATAATCTAATAAGCGTTTGTCATTTTTGTTAAATGCTAAATTTTTAAATGAATGTAGTAGGTCTTCGTAACTAAAAATAAACGAATTTGAAGTAAACTTGTTCCAAGAAAAGTATTTAAAACTCCATGTTGAAGCAAATCTTACGGGTATTTTTATAATTGTAGTTTCTTCGATTGTTTTCGCATTTACACTACTTTTACAATCCTTAAATGTTGCAGAAAGAGACAAAACGCAGGTTTGTATAGGGTTCACATAATAAAGTAATATTTGCCGATCACCATCTTCTTGCCAAACCCTTACTTTTCCACTAATAACGATTGCCAACCATTTAATGTATTTATCTTGCACTACAATAAGAGTGTTTTTAGGGACAGTTTGTAATTCTGCGACTTTTATAATTTCTTCTTGAAGGTCTTCCTCCAAAATATTTAGTGCTTTAAATAACTGATTATATTCATCCATTTTTTTAAAATTGAGCAAAATATATTTTTAAATACCGAAATAAGTTCAGTGGCAGTCACTGAAATACTGAATATTTATGAAAGGTAATTATTTTTTTTAAAACAAACCAAGCTATTTTAGAAAGTTTATCTTCCAGACTTTGTAACTTTGCGATTCTGAAACAAAAAAAAATGAAGATAGAAAACGCACAAAAGCAAGTTGACGATTGGATTAAAACCCATGGAGTTCGTTATTTTAATGAGCTAACAAACATGGCACAATTAACAGAAGAAGTTGGTGAAGTTGCACGTATTATTGCAAGGCGTTATGGAGAACAGAGTGAGAAAGAATCTGATAAAAACAAAGATTTAGGAGAAGAACTAGCAGACGTATTATTCGTTGTTTTGTGTCTAGCGAACCAAACAGGAATAGATTTACAAGACGCTTTCGAAAAGAAATTAGACATTAAAACAAAACGCGATCACGATCGTCATCATAACAATCAAAAATTAAAATAATGAGTTTTTTAGAGAATATCAAGCACCCCCAATTTTTACCCAACTTTTTAAGAGTTGCCATTCCTTTTTTCTTAGTAGTTACGCTACTACCTTTGCTAATCAATAGTTCTTCAGAAATATTTTCAGGAGATTTCGAAACAGTGAATACCGCTAATTTTTCGGACGGTAAATGGAAAAACTTTTTTGGTTTTAAAATTGTTTTTAGTGCTCTTTATGGTTTGTATATTACCAATAAAAAAATGAAGTAACCTTATTTTTAGTTTTTAAAAGTCGTATCGTAAATTTAAGTGATATTGCTAAGTGCAGTTATAAGGAGTTTGTATCCTAGCTTTTAAAACAGAAATCGATTTGTGTTCTTACAATTTTTTAAAAGCTTTTATTCCTACTTTTATTGCGATTTCCAGATGATTTTTTCTGGGAGTTAAAGGGCAAGAATATTTTTCGTTGTAGGCACAATAAGGATTGTAGGTGTTGTTGAAATTTAATACAATCGTATTGTCTCTTGTTATGTCTGTTGTCATGACATCCATATAGCGTCCACCACCATAGGATTCGTCTCCGCTAGTAGTGTCTGTGAAAGGTAAAAATAAAAAATCTTTATATGCTTCATCCTCCAAATCATTTTGACTCTGATAAATGGTCAGTACATGGTTTTTTTCATTCAATGTAAAGTTTAATAAACCATATTCTTTATACAAAGGTTTTCTATTTGTAGTAGTTGCCATTTTAAAAATTGGCGCGTTTTTTATTTTCGTGAATCTAGCTTTTACAATAAAAGAGGTGTCTATAGGAAAAAAATCTAACCCTTTAAATTCTTTTAAATCTTTCTTTTTTAAAGGCGATTTTGAAGCATCTTTATAGCTTGCATTTAGCTCTTGTTGATAAATTGTTTTTCCCATTAATGGACGTTTTCCTTGGGAATTGCAGGAGATCATTATTGTAATTACAGCTATAATAAAGTGTTTCTTTTTCATTTAAACTTACTAAATTTTTACGAATTCACTTTTAATAAAAAATCCCCAAACAGCGTTTCACTTTTTGGGGATCGTTCATTTTCTTATTAAAAGTAGTTATGCTTTCTTTTTAGTTACGATACCGTCAATAGTTTTAGTACTCGTAATTTTAGAAGTTTCTACCTCTTCAGAAGTTTGTGTAATTTCAACTTTCACTTCTTTCTTCGTTTCTTCACTATGAGATTTGGTTTCAGAATGTCCTCCTAAAATAGGTGCAATAACCAATCCAATTAAACAGGTAAGTTTAATTAAAATATTCATTGATGGTCCTGAAGTATCTTTAAAAGGGTCGCCAACGGTATCACCAGTTACTGCAGCCTTATGCGCTTCCGAACCTTTGTAAGTCATTACGCCATTAATCTCTACACCAGCTTCAAAAGATTTTTTAGCATTGTCCCATGCACCACCAGCATTGTTTTGAAAAATTGCCCAAAGTACACCAGAAACAGTCACACCAGCCATATAACCTCCAAGCATTTCAGCAACCAACATATTGTTTTCTTGGTATACTAATTTACCTACCAACACAACAAGTATTGGGAAACCTATCGTTAAAATACCTGGCAACATCATTTCTTTTAAAGACGCTTTTGTAGAAATAGCCACACATTTATCGTATTCTGGTTTTCCAGTTCCTTCCATAATTCCTGGAATTTCTTTAAACTGTCTTACTACTTCATT
>ENA-OQVM01001510-OQVM01001510.1-marine-metagenome-genome-assembly--contig:-NODE-1510-length-30538-cov-7.105807_pt1 | contig 30538 bp, 29 predicted proteins | sample MGYA00237776_ERZ505498 | MGnify/ENA primary metagenome ERZ505498 (study PRJEB26159, sample SAMN06265151) | marine metagenome | isolation source: Helgoland LTER site | place: Germany:Helgoland, sampling...
AAAAGCTTTTTGAGCAGCCTTGCTAAATAACTCCTTTTCATTTTGAATATAATGTTCAACTTCATTTTCTGGAACATTGTTGAAGCCATACATAAAATACTGGGCATTGGTTGAAATACAAAATAAAAATGCACTTACAAAGATTATTTTTTTCATTTTTTATTATTTTTAATTAGACATAGCATAAATATACAAGATTAACTTGTGTTTAGCAATTAAAATATTCAGGTTTCTTTAATAGCCCTACAATACACCTTACCTAAATTGAAACAAGAAACAGATGAGGTTAAAGACTTTCCTTAGTTTATTGATTAAAATAATGATTTGCAGCTGAAGTTGTATTTTGTTTAGTAGTATTAAGATTATTGATATTCTCAATGGTATTGTGGTATATTTGAATATACTCCTAGCATTATGAGAAGACTTACCATACTTGTTTTTTTTATTCTATTATCCTGTTCTAAGGATAGCCCAATTCCAGACGCAGTAGTTACAACCCCAGAGCCAACTGCTACAACTTTTACTTTAGTAGTTGCTGCTTCTGAAGGAGGAAGTGTAGATATTTCTGGCGGTACTTACAACGAAAATTCCAATGTAACAGTAATAGCTGCTCCTGCTGAAGGTTATGTCTTTTCAGGATGGACTGGTAATGCTTCTGGTAGCACAAACCCACTTACTGTTAGTATGACTGGAAACAAAGATATTACAGCAACTTTTTCAAGAAATCAATATGCACTTACTGTTGGGGTTGTTGGACAAGGTTCTATTGACCAAGAACTGGTTAGTTCAGCAAAGTCAAAAACAGATTATGATTCAGGAAGTACAGTTCGTTTAACAGCAACTCCAGAAACAGGCTGGTTGTTTTATAAATGGGAGGGTTTAACAATAGGTGGAAGCACAGAAGAAGATAAGGTTAATTCAACTAACCCTGTAGATGTTGCAATTTCTCAATCAGTTAATACAACGGCTACATTTGAACAAATAATTACTGAATCAGATAATCCTACAAGTGCTATTGGAAAATGGAATATTAGAAATAAATCTATAAGTTCAAAGTCAGATAAAACTTCATTAGTTGATTGCGGTATTACTGAAATAATCTTTAGAACAGACGGTTCTTTTTCTATAATAACCTCAACAACTATTACAGGTCAGTTTGTTTTTGATGGCAATACAACAATAAACTTAACACAATCACAGTCTCCATTTGGAACTATTACAAACCTTGTGCTTACCAATAGCTTTATTAGTTTTTCAATTGATTTAGTTAGTGGGTGTGATGATGATTTAGACGGAGATAGAGATGATGATTATGACCCAAATACAGACCCTAATTTAGCCAAGATATTTCTAGCCTCTAACGGAGTAACTATTAAATGTCCAAATGCAGAGGTAGGATATACAGAAGAGGTTAATGGAAAGGTATATGAGGTAGTAGACAATGCAAGTCTTAAAGTTAAAGCTGACAATGATGAAGACGTTACTTGTGTTTGCACCTCAAAGGTTACTGATATGATTCAAATGTTTCAGTCAGCATCATCTTTTAATCAAGATATAGGTAATTGGGATACTTCAAGTGTTACTAATATGAGTTATATGTTTAGAGATGCTTCTTCGTTCAATCAAGACATAGGTAACTGGGATACTTCTAACGTTACTGATATGAGTGGAATGTTTTATGGTTCTAATGCTTCTTCGTTCAATCAAGATATAGGTAATTGGGATACTTCAAGTGTTACTAATATGAGTTATATGTTTATTAATTCATCATCATTCAATCAAGACATAGGTAATTGGGATACTTCAAGTGTTACTAATATGATTGCTATGTTTCAGGTTGCATCATCATTTAATCAAGACATAGGCAGTTGGGATACTTCTAGTGTTACTAATATGAATGGTATGTTTTTTAGAGTAACTGCATTTAATCAAGACATAGGAGGATGGGATACATCTAGTGTTACTGATATGAGTCAGATGTTTATTAATTCATCATCATTCAATCAAGACATAGGAAATTGGGATACTTCAAGTGTTACTGATATGAGTCAGATGTTTATCGGAGCATCATCTTTTAACCAGGACATTGGTAACTGGGATACTTCTAATGTGACTAATATGACAAGAATGTTTTTATCGTTTGAAGGAACAACTGCTTTTAACCAAGATATAGGAAATTGGGATACATCTAGTGTTACTAATATGAGTCAGATGTTTAATGGGGCAACCGCGTTCAATCAAGACATAGGCAGTTGGGATACTTCTAATGTTACTAATATGAGGTTTATGTTTTATGAAGCTACATCGTTCAATCAAAATATTGGAAGCTGGGATACTTCAAATGTGACAAATATGGGTACTATGTTTGGTGGTGCAGTAGCATTCAATCAAGATTTAACAGGATGGTGTGTTACTAATATAACATCAGAACCAGAGAATTTTGCAACATCTTCTGCCCTAACAAACCCCAACAAACCTATCTGGGGAACTTGTCCAGATTACAATATAAACGTCACAGCATCTTCTAATTCTGATTACACCCTAGCTGGTTCTGACAGAAATGGAGCAGTTTCAGGAAACGACCCTTCAATAACTATTAATGTTGGCGATGAGGTTAACTTTATTGTAAATGCTGCAAGTCATCCATTCTATATTAAAACAGCTCAAGGAACAGGAACAGATAATCAAGCAGGTGATATAAATAGTAATTATCCAAATGGAGCTACTAATGGCGTTGTTAGTTGGACACCTACAACAGCAGGAACGTATTACTACCAATGTTCAGCTCACGATGGTATGTATGGGACAATTACAGTTCAATAATTGGCATATCATCTTCAGTAGGTTCAGGTACTTTCTTTGAAATTAATAGAACTATTAAAGTATTAAATGGAAACATTCAGTACTTCGTTAAAGGGCAAAGAGTTAAGCCAAATGAGTATTATAAGTTTAGAAGTGAAATATCAAATAAATAGAGTGATTCGTTACCCCATTTGTTACCCCAAAAAAAAAGAGACAGCGTTAACTGTCTCTTTATAAGGGTGGAAGAGCGGTCTCGAACCGCCGACCTCCTGAACCACAATCAGGCGCTCTAACCAACTGAGCTACAACCACCGTTTATGCGGCAAATTTAATACTTTTTTTGACCTCTCCAAAGCCTGAAAAAAGAATTTAAAATAAATTAGTAAATGACTGAATTACAGGCACTCGTTCGGCTGTAAAACCTTCGGCTGCCTCTACTCCACTCAATCTTCCTAAGTTTTGAGCACGATATCGAACACTATCCATGAAATTCTTACTGCTTATGGGAGTTTGTGGAGCTTTGCTATTTGAATCAAAAAACTGACTCTTATAGGCTTGAATAGCTTCCATCTTCTGTTCTATAAAAGGCGATACATCAACAACAAAATCAGGTACAATATCCTTCCATTGGATGAAGTGATAAACTTGTTTCGGTCTCCAAGCAGTTTGATCTTTCCCTTCAGCATCTTGAGTCACTATTTTAGACAGTCCAGACAAAAAACAGGCGTGACTGACTAAGTCACTTCCTTTTGCATGGTCAATATGTCGATCGTCTATAGCATTACATAAAACTACATCAGGTTGATGTTGGCGGATGAGTCTGATGACTTCCAATTGATGCGTTTCATCATTCACAAAAAAACCATCACGAAAGCCTAAGTTTTTTCGGAAGGAAACTCCTAAAATGGAAGCGGCATTTGTTGCTTCTTCTTTCCGAATTGCTGCCGATCCTCTTGTACCTAATTCTCCTTGTGTCAAATCAACAATTCCAACACTCTTACCTGTTGCTATTGCAGATAAAATACTACCCGCACAGCCCAATTCCACGTCGTCAGGGTGGGCGCCAAAAGCAACTATATCTACTTTCATTTTTTTGATTTTTTTAATGCCTCATTAATATCGTCTTTCAAATCGTCGATGTGCTCAATCCCAGTAGAAAAACGAATCAAATTATTCTGAATTCCTTGAATAACTCGATCTTCTTCACTCAACAAAGCATGTGAGGTTTTTGAAGGAATGGTTAAGGTGCTCTCTACTCCTGCCAAACTCATTGCTGGCAAAATTAATTTTAGTGCTTTTTGGAATAAGTCCAGATCGTGAGAAGTATTCAACTCAAAAGACAACATACCGCCAAAACCATGCATTTGCTGTTTTGCAAGCTCATGATCGGAATGACTTTTCAAACCAGGATAATAAACAGCATCAATAGAAGGTTTTTCCAGCAGAAATGTTGCTAAAAGCATCGCATTCTCGTTTTGTGCTCGAACACGAAGTGAAAGTGTTTTAATACTGCGTTCTAAAAGCCAAACTGTATAATCACTTAGATTACCTCCTAAGTTTTTCGCCATTTGAAAAACAACATCCATTTGCTTTTCAGATCCAACAACAGCTCCAGCTAAAATATCACTGTGTCCGCCTAAATATTTTGTTGCACTATGAATGACGATGTCGATGCCAAAAGCAATTGGATTTTGGTTGATGGGAGATGCAAACGTATTGTCGATCATACTAATCAAATTCCTCTTTTTAGCGAGTGCTCCTATCGCTTTTAAATCTACGATTTTCATCAATGGATTACTTGGACTCTCTAAATAGATAACCTTTGTATTTGGCTGAATCTGAGTTTCAAAATCTGAAGCCAATAAACCTGTTGTAAAAGAATATTCTATTCCAAACTTATTGAACTCTTCGACAATTAAATTGGTTGTACCGCCATAGAGATCTAGCTGAAGAACAACATGATCTCCAGACCGTAAATGTGACAACAGTGCGGTAGAAACTGCCGCCATGCCAGAACCAAAAATAAGGCCTTGCTCTGCACCTTCTAGTGCTGCAATTTTTTGTGCTAAACCAACCTGATTGGGCGTGTTGAAATAACGAGGATAGCGTTTCTCATCTACCGCATCAAAAGCATAAGCCGTTGACATATACAAGGGAGAAATAACCCCTTGATGCTGAAGATCTTTGAGCTGACCTTCGTGAACACACACCGTATCAATTTTGTTTTTTTTCATACCGAAACCTACTTTGTTATCCAGTCGATAACCTCTGGGTCATCTGGGAGTGTTTTGGGATCAATTACTTTTTCTAAAACGCCTTCTTCGTTCAATAAGTACTTCTGAAAATTCCAACTTACTTTGGAGTCAATCACTCCATTTTTATCCTTATCAGTCAAAAAAGCATAGACAGGGTGTTGGTCTTTCCCTTTGACATCGATCTTAGACATCATCGGAAAAGTTACGCCGTAATTAGCTTCGCAAAAAAGAGCAATTTCTTCTTCAGTACCTGGTTCTTGAAATAAAAAATTGTTTGCAGGAAAACCTATAATTACAAATTCATCGGAACCGTAAGCCTCATATATTGCTTGTAATTGTTTGTATTGCGGTGTTAATCCACATTTAGATGCTGTATTGACAACCATTACTTTCTTGCCCTTCAAGGACGCGAAATTGAAAACACTACCTGAAATATCTTCGACTGAAAACTGATGTATACTTTGACTCATATTTTTTTGTTTTGTGCCCCTACAAGATACGATAAAAATAAGGCGAATAATAGTACTGTGTTTTTCATTTTCTAGTTTTTGTACAGTTAAATTTCTGAGTGAAAGTACATAATTTCTTGCAGCTTTAAAACAAGTACAGTTTTGTAACCTTTGTTACTCCATACCTCCAAATTTCTTTTTAATATTGCTTTTGAATTAACAACAACTTTATGGACTACATTTTGAATCCTTGGCCTTGGTTTGTATCAGGACCCTTAATTGCAACAGTAATGTTTCTTTTGGTTTCCTTTGGGAAAACATTTGGAATGTCCTCTAACTTGCGAACGCTCTGCTCTATTGGTGGTGCTGGAAAAATCACCTCATTTTTTGATTTCGATTGGAAAGAGCACCAGTGGAATCTCTGGGTTGTTGTCGGAAGTATTATCGGGGGTTTTGTTGCAGTACAATTCTTAAGCAACACAGATGCAATCAATATTAATCCAGATACACTTGCTGTGCTTGCTGAATATGGTTTTGCAGCACCTCAAAACAATCTAGTACCTGCTGAATTATTCTCTTTAGAAGCACTTCAAAACCCATATAACTTGACATTATTGATTATCGCTGGATTTATGATTGGATTTGGAACTCGTTATGCAGGAGGCTGCACTTCGGGGCATGCAATAACAGGACTGAGCAACTTACAACTTCCTTCGCTCGTTGCGGTTATTGGCTTTTTTATCGGTGGCTTACTTATGACACATTTATTTTTTCCCTTTATTTTTTAAATTATGAAAGCAATAAAATTTTTATTTACCGGAATTTTCTTTGGCATTGTCCTAACCAAATCTGAGGCAGTTTCTTGGTATCGAATTGTAGAAATGTTTCGATTTGAATCCTTTCATATGTATGGAATCATCGGGAGTGCAGTGATTACTGGAATTGTTTTACTTCAGTTGAGCAAGAGATTCAAAATGAATACGACAGAAGGAAACCCTATAGCTTTACCAGAAAAAGCAAAGCAGTACAAAAAAGCTCTTTTTGGAGGTAGTATTTTTGGGTTAGGTTGGGCTTTGGCTGGTGCTTGCCCTGGCCCCATGTTCATTCTTTTTGGAGCTGGCTATTACAGCATCAGTATTGTAATACTCGCATCCCTTTTAGGTACTTTCGTTTACGGCTTAGTAGCGTACAAACTTCCCTAAACCAATTCTGCTGACAAATCAGCTTTGAGCAAAGAAGAACAACGGGGTTCCAAATCTTCAAAGGAGCCTGTTTTTACGGTACACTTCCCTCTATAATGAACTATGTAAGCACACTGTTCAGCTTGTTCAAGAGTATGATCACAATACCGTATTAAGCAATTGATGACATGATCAAAGGTATTTACATCATCGTTATGTAAGATGATTTCGTACTCTTTGGATGAAAGCACATCAACTTGTTCTTGCTCTTTATGTTCTGGATTTGTAGCCATTTTATTGCTTACTAAATTTAACTGCTACCCAATTTTCTTTTTCTAAATGTGATGTGTACTCTAACTGAACCGAGGTACAAACACGCTTGATATCTTCGATATCGGATGCATAAAAACCACTAAGTAAGAGGGTTCCTTTGTCATTTAAACAAGAAGCATAGGTTGGAATATCTTGTAACAAAACATTCTTGTTGATATTTGCTATAATCAGATCGTACTTTTTCCCAACCAATAAATTCGCATCTCCTTCATAAGCTTGAACATTGTTGCACGCATTCAAAAGAGCATTCTCTTTTGTATTCTCAAAACACCAAGGTTCTATATCGATTGCATCGGCAGAACTGGCTCCTTTCTTGACTGCTAAAATTGCCAAAACGCCAGTTCCACAACCCATATCTAAAACCGTGGCTCCTTCGAGTTCTAGATCCAAAACATGTTGCAGCATCATATAAGTGGTTTGATGATGCCCTGTTCCAAAACTCATTTTTGGTGTAATAATCAGTTCGTAATCGGCAGCAATTGGCTCATGAAAATCTGCGCGTACAGCGCAGCGATTGTCTACCACAATCGGTTTGAAATCGGATTCCCAAACTTCATTCCAGTTCTTTGGCGATATGGTATTTGTGGTATATTTAATTGAAAATTCAGAATTTTTAAGAAGAGAAACTTCTTGCAAAGACTCTTCTTTAAAATCTGTTTGTGGTATATAGGCTTCTAATCCGTGTTCTAATTCAACAAAACTTTCAAATCCAATTTGAGCTAATTCTGCCATCAAGATTTCACTAGCTGGTTGGACAGGTTCAAGTGTAAAGAGAAGTTGAACGTATGAGGTTGACATTAGATGGATTTAATGATTGTTGTGAAATCTGCTGCATTGAGAGCTGCACCGCCAATAAGGCCGCCATCTACATCTTGCTTAGAAAAAATCTCTTGTGCGTTGCCTGGTTTCACACTTCCTCCGTATAGGATAGAAACATCATCTGCCAAAGCAGCATCATATTGATCTTGTACCAAGCCTCTAATAAATGCATGCATCTCTTGTGCCTGTTCTGGAGAAGCCGTTTCGCCTGTTCCAATTGCCCAAACGGGTTCGTATGCTAAAACAATCTTAGACCAAGCAGAAGCTGGTAATGCGAATAGGGCATTAGCGATTTGAGATTTTACAACATTGAAATGATTGTCTGACTTGCGATCTTCTAGTTCTTCGCCAAAGCAAAAAACAACGTCCATATCATGATCCAACGCGTTGATCACTTTCTTGGCTAGAGTTGCATCATTTTCACCAAAATAAGCTCTGCGCTCTGAATGACCTAAAATAACCGTTTGAATTCCTACACTAGATAACATAGCAGGAGAAACCTCTCCCGTATAAGCTCCAGAAGTAGCTTCGTGCATATTCTGCGCTGCAACTTCAATTCCTGAATCAGCCGTTAAAGCAACCGCTTGAGATAAATGCACAAATGAGGGCGCAATGATAACTCGGGTAGTCCCAAAGTCACCATGAGCTTTTAAAGCATCAATTAAAGTGCTTGTCTCAGCTTGATCATTATTCATTTTCCAGTTTCCGGCTACAATTTTAGAACGCATAGTGTTTTTTTTAGGTTAGTTTAAAATGGTTTTGCTTGTGGATCGATCACCACGTAAAGTAAGTCTACAAAGATATTGATAATAATGAATAAAGTGGCAATGATTAGTACAGATCCCATCACAACAGGTATGTCGAGTGTATTCAATGCTGTAACTATTTCTTTTCCAATACCCCGCCATCCAAAAATATATTCTACAAATACAGCTCCAGCAAGCATAGATGCAAACCATCCAGAAACAGCAGTGATTACAGGATTCAACGAGTTTTTTAATGCATGTCGGTATACTATCGACAAAGGCGATAAACCTTTGGCTTTGGCTGTACGAATATAATCTTGAGTCATCACTTCAATCAACCCGCTTCGAACCAGCTGAACAATCACAGCCAATGGGCGAATTCCTAATACAAAGGCAGGCAAGATTAGGTTCTTAAGCTGCAACTGAGACCCTTCTCCATAATCGTCTAATTCATACAAACTCCCGGTCATATTCAAATGGGTATACTCACTCAGTACATAACCGAAAATCCAAGAGAAAAGAATGGCACTAAAAAAAGAAGGAACACTCATACCTACGGTACTCAATAACTGGATACACGTATCGATCCAACTGCCTTTAAAAATTCCTGCTATGACCCCAAAAACAAGGCCTAATATAATCGCAATTCCAATAGAAGCTACTGCCAAAATAATAGTGTTCGGCAAGGTTTCGGATATAATGGTTTGTACTTTTTTGCCTTGACGTTGATAGGAAGTTCTCAAGTATGGAGCTTTTACGATTAAATCAATTTTTGGAAATGAAAAAAGTAAAAAACCACCGTATTTCGATTGGGTATAGAACGTAAAGTCGTTTGCATTTTTGGAATGAAAAGAAAGCGGTGCAAGATCATTCAAGTAAATTAGATATTGCTTTCCAATGGGCACATCGAAGCCGTACTTCTTTTTAACCTTCACCAATTGAACCTCTGTTGCATTTTGATCCAATACCATTTGAGCGGGATCACCAGGCAATACATTGAATAAAAAAAATACTACGGTAGCTACCCCAAAAAGAGTTAGCAATCCGCTGATGATTTTTTCTATAATAAAAGTAAACATGGTTTATGAATCCAAATGAATCAAAGCAAAAACAGCATAATTAATCATGTCCTGATAATTTGCGTCTATACCTTCACTTACAATTGTCTTCCCTAGATTGTCTTCGATCTGTTTTACACGTAATAGTTTTTGTAAAATGAGATCGGTTAAAGAACTCACACGCATTTCCCTCCATGCCTCTCCATAATCATGATTCTTATCCTTCATGAGTTGAAAGGTTTCGGCAAGATGCTTTTCGTACAATTCGGTTGCTTTTTGAGGATTCAAATCGGGTTGGTCGGCAACTCCAAGCTCCAATTGGATCAATGCCATCAAAGAATAATTGATGATACCAATAAATTCGCTGACCTGACCTTCTTCAATTTTTTGTTCCTCAAGATCTTGTATACTCCTGATTCGTTGTGCTTTAATAAAAATTTGATCGGTAAGCGAAGGTAACCTAAGAATTCTCCAAGCTGCGCCATAATCCTTCATCTTATTGATAAACAAATCCTTACACGTATTGGTAATCTGTTGATAATGTGCTTGAGTAGATTTCATAGGTATAGCAAATATGTGTAAATTTCGTTTAATTTTTTATCTCTTTCAAATATTCCGAAAAAAGTTATTCATGAATACTAAACACCACATGACCATCAACTGCCAAGGTACTCTAGTAGATTTATCGAAACCCAAAATAATGGGGATTTTAAATCTTACACCTGACTCTTTTTTTGATGGTGGAAATCACAACAGCATCGATGCGGCACTAGTTCAATGCGAAAAGATGATCACGGAAGGTGCAGATTTCATAGACGTTGGTGCTTATAGTTCCAAGCCGGGAACGAAAGAAGTTTCTGAAGAGGAAGAATTGAGACGGCTACTACCAACTTTCGAAAAGATGAAACTTGCGTTTCCTCAGACCCTTTTTTCTATTGATACCTTTAGATCAAAAGTTGCAGCTCAAACTATCGATTGTGGTGCTGCGCTAATCAATGATATCTCGGCTGGAGCATTTGATTCTGATATGTTGTCTACAGTCGGAAAACACCAAGTACCCTTTGTAGCCATGCACATGCAAGGCAAACCTGCAACCATGCAATTGCAACCCAAGTATAAGAATGTAGTTGATGAAGTCATTTTTTTCTTTTCAAAAAAAGTAAAAGAAGCCCGAGCAGCAGGAATAAACGATATAATCCTTGATCCTGGGTTTGGATTTGGAAAAACCAAAGAACATAATTTTGAGTTGCTCAAGCAACTAGAAACCTTTCAATGTTTTGATGTACCCTTACTTGCAGGAGTTTCCAGAAAATCTATGATCTATAAAACATTGAATATAGAAGCAGAAACTGCCCTTAACGGAACTACCGTCTTACATACGGTTGCGCTTACCAAAAAAGCGCAAATACTTAGAGTCCATGATGTCAAAGAAGCAAAAGAATGTATTGATTTATTAGAAGTGCTTCAATAGTTTTTATAATTTTACAAAAAACCACTTTGCCTTGGATGGCTTAAATTTCTTAGAAATCAGCTTTATTGATGTAACCGATATCATTTTGGTAGCGGTTTTACTTTACTATTTATACAAACTAGTAAAAGGAACTGTAGCGATCAATATCTTCCTTGGTATTGTCATCATATACCTTATCTGGGTATTGACAGATGTGCTAAACATGGACGTTCTGAGTAATATTCTTGGTAAATTCATCAGTGTTGGATTCTTTGCTTTGATTGTTGTTTTCCAACAAGAAATACGAAAATTCCTCCTCCTTCTGGGTTCAACAAACTATACCAGCAGAAAAAGTTTGGTCCGGTATTTTAATTTCTTAGGACAACAAAATGATGTGGTTAAATTAGATTTATCGCGACTGACCAGTGCTTGTGAAAAAATGGCAAGCGAAAAAACAGGGGCCATCATTGTACTTGAGCGTTCCAATTCTTTAGACTTCCTCAAAAATACAGGTGATAAAACTGAAATAAAACTTTCTTCACAGATTTTAGAAACCATTTTCTTTAAAAACAGTCCCCTTCACGATGGTGCAATCATAATCAAAGACAACATCATAACTGCTACTCGAGTAGTTCTTCCTGTATCTGAATCGACCTCCATCCCAAAAAATTATGGGTTACGCCATAAGGCAGGTGCTGGGATTTCTGAAAAAACAGATGCCTTGGTTATTGTTGTTTCGGAACAACGCGGATTAATTACCTACATTAAAGATGGTGAGTTCATCAACTTTACTTCAGTTGATAAGCTGAAGAGGACCCTGAGCGAAGACTTATCGTTCTAAGATTCAACCTCAGAAAACTGAACTTGATGTAGTTTTTGATAGTACCCATTCTTTTTATTCAACAGTTCTTTGTGGGTTCCGACCTCAACAATCAACCCTTGATCCATAACTACAATCCGATCTGCATTCTGAATAGTTGCCAAACGATGCGCAATAATGAGTGACGTTTTCCCTTTGGTAATGGTCTCCGTTGCTGTCTGAATCAATTCTTCTGAATAGGAATCTATGGAAGAAGTCGCTTCGTCCAAAATCAAAATAGTAGGCTTTGAAAGAAAGGCTCGTAAGAAAGCGATCAGTTGTCGCTGACCAGCCGACAACATAACGCCACGTTCCTTTACGTTGTATTGATAACCGCCAGGTAGAGAGCTAATGAACTCATGAACACCAATTTCCTTGGCAGCTTTTTGAACCTGTTCTAAACTAATCTTCGGATTGTAAAGCGTAATGTTATTATAAACGGTATCGGCAAAAAGAAATACATCTTGTAAAACCACAGCCACATGCATTCGTAAATCTGAAAGGGCATAATCACGAATGGATGTTCCATCGATCTTGATATCCCCAGAATCAAATTCATAGAATCGAGAAAGTAGGTTGATTATGGTAGATTTACCTGCTCCAGTTGCTCCTACAATTGCTACGGTTTCGCCGGGCATAACTTGTAAATCGATTCCTTTCAACACTTCTTCTCCTTTGATGTACGAAAAATGAAGTTGTTCTAAATCGATTTTTCCAGCCATTGTTTGAGTCGTAAAGGTGCCTTTATTTTCAATTTGACTTTCGGTTTCTAAAATTGCAAAAACACGGTTGGCAGCTACCATACCCATTTGTAGCGTATTGAACTTATCTGCAATCTGACGCAGCGGACGAAAAAGCATTTGCGATAATTGAATGAATAAAAAGATAATTCCCAACGAAATACTCCCACCAGCAATAACATTCAATCCGCCATACCAAACCAATAGTCCAATAGTAACCGATGTTGAAATTTCCGCAACTGGGAAAAAGATGGAGTTGAACCAAACTGTTTTTAACCAAGCTTTTTTATGCTTTTCATTGATCCCCATAAAGGTTTTTTGCTCAATAATTTCGCGATTAAAAAGTTGTACGATTTTCATTCCACTAATGCGTTCTTGTACAAAGGTGTTTAAATCTGCAACCTGTTTACGAACATCTTCAAAAGCTTTTTTCATGGACTTCTGAAATACGCGCGTTGCATATAAAATAACCGGCAAAACCGAAAAAACAATAAGCGACAGTTTCCAATTCACAAAAAGCATGACACCGACAACAATTCCCATTTTCAATAAATCAGCAATGATCATAAACAAACCCTGACTGAAGATACTGGCAATGGTTTCTATATCGCTAACCGATCGCGTCACCAAACGCCCAACAGCAGAAGTGTCATAATAGGCCATTTTAAAACGAATTAGCTTTTGAAACAACTCAACCCGAAGATCTTTTATGATCATTTGCCCCAGCCAATTCGCGTAATAAATAAAGATGAACTGAAAAACAACCTCTAAAATTAAACTGAGTAGCATTAGAAGTGAAAAAAACACCAAACCATCGTAATCTTTAGGAGTAATATAATCGTCAATAACGATTTTAAGTAAATAAGGACTTAGTGTAGAGAAAACAGAAAGCAAAATAGCAGATAATAATACGAAATAGTAGGTTAATCGGTATGGATTAGAATAATCCATCAATTTACTTAACAACTTTAGATCAAATACTTTACCGTTAACTTTTGCCATTTATACTGTACGTTTCTTTTGGGTATTGAATGTCTGTAAGATACAACCCTTGTGCTGGTACTGAAAGCCCCGCATTACTTCTTTTTTTACTTTTTATAATTTCTCTGAATGCAGCTATGGTGATTTTACCTGTCCCCACATCCAATAGCGTTCCTACAATAGCTCGAACCATATTCCGTAAAAAACGATTTGCAGTGATGGTAAAAACATAGCCACCTTCTTTAGCTACCCATTGTGCGTGTTGGATATCACAAAAGAATGTTTTTACTTCGGTATGAACTTTTGAAAAGGCTTCGAAATCTTTGAATGTTTTCATCAGCTGAGCTGCTTCATTCATTTTTTCTAGGTCGAGCACATCTCGAACATAATAGGTTAGTCCCTGCGTAAATGGATTTTTCTTTGCGTCTATATGGTATTCATAAGTTCGCCAAGTAGCCTCAAAACGTGCATGAGCATCTGGCCTTACCGCTACAACGGAATGAATAACAACATCAAAATTGAGGTATTGATTGATCAGATAAACCAAATTGCCTTGTATTTCCTTTGGAACCTCTGCATCAAAGTGAGCAACCATCAGTCGGGCGTGAACTCCAGTATCGGTTCGTCCTGCTCCTGTTACCTTTATAGGGGTACGTAGCACCGTGGTTAGTGCTTCTTCCAAAACCTCTTGCACACTAATAGCATTCGGTTGGCATTGCCATCCGTGAAACGGAGTTCCTAAATAAGATAGATTGATGAAATAACGCACTTAAATTCTTTGGTACAAAGGTATCAGAATATCATAACAAGCAAAAAGAATATTGTTAATTGCTGTCATTTGGTTTTTACAGATTTTTAAAAAAATCTAAAATTCATGCTCTACATGCCTTTTGAACAATAAGAATTATTTTACGTGTTTATTTGAAGTAAATTGCAATTAAGAATGAGTTAAACCATCATTTGGTAGAATATAGAAAGACAACCTAAACACCTTTACTAAGCATTTGAAAAAAATACTCCTCCTCTCCGACACCCACAGTCATATAGACGACCGCATTTTAAGTTATATTGAACAGGCAGACGAAGTTTGGCATGCCGGCGATATTGGGAATCTCAGCGTAACCGATGCCATTGAAAAAATAAAGCCCCTGCGTGCAGTATACGGAAATATCGACGGTCAAGAAGCACGTGTAAGTTTTCCAGAGTTTCAACAATTTTACTGTGAAAAAGTAGCCGTACTGATGACTCATATTGGAGGGAGTCCTGGGCGTTATAATCCCAAGGTGCGAGCTGTATTGAGCAGATCATTTCCAAAGCTTTTTATTTGCGGTCATTCCCACATCCTTAAAGTAATGCAGGACAAAAAGTACAAACATCTACATATGAATCCAGGAGCAGCTGGTGTGCATGGATTTCACAAGGTACGAACGATGCTTCGCTTTGAAATCGATGGGGATCAAATTCAAAACCTAGAAGCTATAGAATTAGGGATGCGTGGCGTAGTTAAAGATTAGCGCAAACGATCTACAGACCGGATCAATGCCTCATCTTTTTTGATGTATCTATTGGCTAATAGAATGAATATCCAACTCAAAAAGACAAGAGCACAATGAATGAGGATTAATTCTTTCAAAGTTTCAAATTGCTCGAAGACTTGAATAATTGAAAATACCTCATACCCAATAGAACCAGGCAAGATGAATGTATTCAATCGAATCTGAACCTTGCGTTTAGAAAATAAAAACAGGCTCACAAAAGCAAGAATTGCAATGAGATAAGGTGTGTAGCTAAGAATCCATTGAAGAGTATTGGTGTTCACTTCAAACGGTATCGGAAAACGTAGGCTATACAAGAGTGTTATGGAGATAAAACCAAGTATATATAAAGATTGAATTCTTTGTAGCATTATTATTTTTTTTTCAAAATTAAAGATTTTTCATTGAGGGTTATATTTTTTTCGTATTATTGTTGAAGCAATCTACAAACTCAAAGATTGTTCTTCAACAAACTTCACATTTACCGGGATTCTACCGAGTAAATCAATTTCACAAAAAGAATGTACGAAATATCAGAATTAAAGAGTAAAAAACTACCTGATTTGCAAATCATAGCCAAGTCAATTGGTGTAAAGCGTATTACAGGCCTCAAAAAAATGGATTTGATCTATCAAATCATTGATTACGTTTCTGCAAATCCCGACGCAATTAAGAGTGCACCCATTGCACCAGCTGCTGCGTCTGCTACAACTTCTTCAAAACAAGAAGTAGTTAAAGCAAAAAAAGCACCTGTAAGAAAGCCAAAACCGGCTAAAACTGCACCGGTAGAAGCAAAAGAAAACGCGACTGATGCAACTGTAAGCTCAGAATCTTCAGCCAAAGAAAATAAAGAACCAGCGCAGCCTAAAAGAAATAATACTGAGAAGTCAAAAGCTCAAAATCAAAATGGGAACCCCAATCAAAAATCAAATCCCAATCAAAAACAAAACCCCAATCAGAAACAAAACGGGAATCCCAATCAAAAACAAAACCCAAACCAAAACCCAAATCAGAAACAGAACCCAAATCATAAGCAAAACCCCAATCAAAACCCAAACCAGCGTAAGAACAATAACCCCAATCAAAAGAACAAAACTCCAGGAGAACCTAATCACAATAAAGACAAACGTAACCGCTACCGTGAACCTGATTATGAATTTGAAGGGATTATTGACTCTGAAGGGGTTTTAGATATCATGGTAGAAGGATATGGTTTCTTAAGATCTTCTGATTACCATTACCTATCATCTCCTGATGATGTTTATGTATCACAATCTCAAATTCGTTTATTCGGACTAAAGACTGGAGATACCGTTCTTGGAACAGTACGTCCACCCAAAGAAGGAGAAAAGTACTTCCCTTTAATAAAAGTAAATAAAATCAATGGTCTTGATCCTAAGGTAGTCCGTGATCGTGTTTCTTTTGAACACCTCACTCCGCTATTCCCTCAAGAAAAGTTTAAGTTAGCAGAAAAACAGAGTACCATTTCAACTCGAATCATCGATCTCTTCTCTCCTATCGGGAAAGGACAACGTGGAATGATTGTTTCGCAGCCAAAAACTGGTAAGACCATGTTACTCAAAGATATCGCAAATGCTATCGCAGCCAACCATCCTGAAGTGTATCAAATCATTCTTTTGATTGATGAACGTCCAGAGGAGGTTACTGATATGCAACGTAACGTAAAAGGAGAAGTTGTTGCTTCTACTTTTGACGAGCCTGCAGATAGACATGTAAAAGTGGCAAATATTGTTTTGGAAAAAGCAAAACGTTTAGTAGAATGTGGCCATGATGTTGTAATTCTCTTAGATTCCATCACCCGTTTAGCTCGAGCCTATAACACCGTTCAGCCTGCTTCAGGAAAAATATTGAGTGGGGGTGTTGATGCCAACGCACTACACAAACCAAAACGTTTCTTTGGTGCTGCACGTAATATTGAAAATGGAGGATCCTTATCGATCATTGCTACTGCATTGACAGAGACTGGATCTAAAATGGATGAAGTTATTTTTGAAGAATTCAAAGGAACTGGAAATATGGAACTGCAGTTGGAACGTAAGATTTCTAATCGACGTATTTTCCCTGCCATTGACTTAATTTCGTCGAGCACAAGACGTGATGACATTTTATTGGATGAAAACACCGTAAAACGTATGTGGATCATGCGTAAGTACCTTGCCGACATGAACCCAGTAGAAGCTATGGAATTCATTAACGATCGCTTTAAAAGAACTAAAAACAATGAAGAGTTTTTGATCTCGATGAATAGCTAGATCTAAACCATTCACAAAACAAAAAGTGCTATCGAATTGATAGCACTTTTAAAATGAATTCAGATACAACTATAGTGCAGAAACATGTTTAGTCAATTTAGACTTCAAGTTTGCCGCCTTGTTAGCGTGTATGATGTTGTTTTTAGACAATTTGTCTAACATTGAGATAACGCTCTTAAGAAATACATCAGCTTCTTTACGATCAGTAAGTTCTTTCAACTTTTTGACAGCATTACGTGTTGTTTTGTGTTGAAAACGGTTACGTAATCTTTTCTTGTCGTTTGATCTAATTCTCTTTAATGCAGATTTATGATTTGCCATCTAAATGTTGTTTTTTTTATGTGTAGCCCGTAGGGGAGTCGAACCCCTCTTTCTAGGATGAAAACCTAACGTCCTAACCGATAGACGAACGGGCCATTTTTTATGGTTGCAAATTTAAAACGAAATAATATACCCTGCAACCCTTTTCCATTAATTTTTATTGATTTTTTTTAAATATTTTTCTTGACATAAGAGCAATTTCTTAAGTATACTGATTAGTAGGCTTTAGCAAACAACACCCTTTGAGCAGAAGGCTTTCCAGAAAAAACACATGCTCCTTCTTTGGATACCGAAGTATACGGAATACATCGAATTGTTGCCTTTGTTGCCTTCTTTATCGACTCTTCAGATTCGGACGTTCCGTCCCAATGCGCAGAAATAAAACCACCCTTGGTATTGAGAATTTCCTTGAAAGTTTCAAGATCATCTACCTCAGTGATGTGATCATCTCTGTAATTTGCTGCTTTTGTAAAAAGCGTTTCCTGTATCTCTTTGAGCAAATTCGGAATTACTGTTCCAAGTTCAGCGATGGGAACATACGACTTTGTAAGTGTATCTCTTCTTGCTAGCTCTATTTGATTCTTCTCTAAGTCTCTTGGACCTATTGCTATTCTCAACGGAACTCCCTTAAGCTCATAATCGTTGAACTTAAATCCAGGTTTCACATTATCGCGATCATCAAACTTAACACTGACGCCAAGGTCGAGTAATTGTTGCTTGATGGTTAAAGCTACCTCAGAAATAGCAGCCAATTGTTCTTCTCCTTTGTAAATAGGAACAATAACAACTTGTATCGGAGCTAAATTTGGAGGTAAAACCAATCCGTTGTCGTCTGAGTGTGTCATGATGAGTGCGCCCATTAGACGAGTCGATACACCCCAAGAGGATGCCCAAACATGTTCCAACTTCCCTTCTTTGGTTGCAAATTTAACATCAAATGCTTTGGCGAAATTTTGTCCTAAAAAGTGAGAGGTACCAGCTTGTAAGGCTTTCCCATCTTGCATCAGCGCTTCTATACAATAAGTCTCCTCTGCACCGGCAAAACGTTCGCTTTCTGACTTCACTCCCTTAATAACTGGAATGGCCATAAAGTTTTCTGCAAAATTGGCATAAATATCGTTTATCAAAATCGTCTCGTCTAAGGCTTCTTGTCTAGTTGCATGTGCGGTATGCCCTTCTTGCCATAAAAACTCTGCAGTTCTTAAGAATAAACGTGTACGCATTTCCCAACGCACCACGTTGGCCCATTGATTAATGAGGATTGGTAAATCTCTATATGACTGAATCCAATTTTTATACGTACTCCAGATAATAGCTTCACTTGTAGGTCGAACCACAAGCTCTTCCTCTAGTTTGGCGTCTGGATCTAACATTAGTTTCCCAGATTCATCTGGATTATTTTTAAGGCGGTAATGGGTAACTACTGCACATTCTTTTGCAAACCCTTCCGCATTTTTTTCTTCAGCTTCAAAAAGGCTTTTAGGAACCAATAAAGGAAAGTAGGCGTTTTGATGTCCAGTCTCTTTGAATTTCTTATCCAACTCAGCTTGCATTTTCTCCCAAATGGCATAACCATAAGGCTTGATTACCATACACCCTCGTACTGCAGAGTTTTCTGCTAAGTCAGCTTTAGTAACCAGTTCGTTATACCATTTGGAATAATCTTCCGATCGTGTTGTAAGTTTCTTTGACATTATTTTGAAATAGAATTAAACTATATGCTCTTTAAAATATTGAGGTGTAAAATTAATTGTTTTCATTTTGTTTTACCTAAAAAAAAGAATGTTTAGTGATTTTATCAACGGGAGTGAATTTTGAGAAAAGGAAAAGTGAAATGATTAAAGCATAAGAACATACTTTAACCCCTGCGCTTTCTGTGTTATCTTGGATAGAATATTCAGTAAATTTTGATCAGCTTACATATATGACTGCATTGCTGTATTTCAAAAAACTGTTTACTTTTTCAACAACCAACTACTCGACTGGATTTTATCACCAAGTCCATCGACCAAGGATATTCCCAATTGATCACAAATCGGTCTTTCGGGAATGCTATTATTGTTTTGATCTCCACCGTTGGCAAAACTTAGTTCATATTTTTCACCAAAATCTAAAGCAATCTTTTCAATGGTTTTACACACTGTTCTGTCCTGATCTATAGATAGTATACAATGATCTACAGATTTTATATTGGATACTATAAAAACACGTTCTGCTTCTTGCTGAAACTCTTCAGAACCTTTCAAAGCTCTTTGATGATCATTGTTAACTATCACAAATAACTCATCTGACAGTGCTTTAGCATTAATTAAATATTCGATATGTCCTTTATGGATGGGGTTAAAATATCCTGAAACAATTATTCCTTTTTTCTTACTCATCTTTTATAATTTTATCTACCGAAATCGTCTTGTACTCGGATGATGTCTTCTTCATCTGAAGGGTTATTTTTGTCGGTGTGTTGCCAAATCTCTGCTACAACACAATAATTATCTAAACCGATCAATCGATGCCGTTCTCCTTGTTTTAAAACAATTTGATCTCCTTCGTCATATACTTTTATTTCGGTTTCAGTATCGTTATCGCTTCTCACAATACCCGCTGAACCTTGGAATATTTGCCAAATTTCTGCTCTTCTATTGTGATACTGCCAAGACAGCCTGGATTCTGGTTTTACTATTAAAATCTTAGGACTCAGCTTCCCTCCTATATTTAGCGTTTCCACATGCAGCCCATCAAAAAAATGATTAGAGAATTCTTGAGCTTGGGTTTCGTCAATGACTAAAAACCCTCCCCAGGGTCGATCAAAATCTTGAGAAGTGATTTTAAAACCTAAGGAGTTGATGAGTTGTTCAGATTCTTTAAACATTCTTTTTTATAGATTATACCAGCGTTTCTGATGAAGCTCTGGTGGTATAGATAGAACTGAAAATTAAGCTACTGTAACGTGATCTTTGCAATTTATTTAAAAATTTAAAACTATTTGTTTTTGAAAATCAATTGGCACCATTAGAAAATAATCTTTTCAAAAAAAATATTTACGTTTATTAAAAAACTAAAATTCAGTCGTCTAACGCTATAGCAAAAGTAAGGAATTCAGTTAAAATTTAAGTGTTTTTAGAGTATTTCATTCTAGATTCAACTACAAAAAAAGGGTGAATCACAATTTAATTTAGACTAAAAAATTGTCCTAGCTATGCGGGTTTGACCACTAAATAAAATAGTGTTTATTTGAGTTTAACACTTCAAAGCCAATTCAAGAAGGTATAGTAGTCTAATAATTAGTGTGTTTTAATTATATATTTTTCTGGCACAGAATTTGAATTAGTATGCAGTGAACCACAAGTTGTATCTCTTTTAATTTACTTTTGTTACAACTACTAAAACTGAATGTTATGAAAAATCATCCATCTGCTTCGATCTTAAGAACTATGTTTCTTTTTGTTTTTTCTATTTTTCTATATTCTTGTGGTAGTTTTCAACCTACCTCCTACTATGCCACTGATGGTATTTACGGAAGTGAGCAACAGGTTCAAAATACTCCTAAAAAACAAACACCCAAATCGACCAGATACTCTCAATATTTTGATGAAAAATCTAAAGAATACGCATGGGATGAATCCGCTGGAGATGTATACTTAACCGACACCGACAACTATACTGGAAATCCTCCAAACTCAGCACAAGTGCCCCAAGGACAATGGGGAAGTGCACCACAAAGCACCAATGTGTATGTCGTCGGAAGCCCTATCGATAATCGTTTCAACTACCTAGGCTACGATCCGTATTTCAACAATGGCTTTCGTTTTGGTTATGGAAACTTTGGAGGCGGTTTTTACGGTAGTTTTGGAGGAGCTTACAATCCCTACCGTTGGGGGTTTTACAATCCCTACTATGCTCCCTATGCCTATGGTTTTTACAATCCATATTCCTATGGAGGTTATTTTCCGTACAATCGATACAACAGATACAATCGTTACAATAACCGATATTTTAATCGCATAGCTAGAAATAGTGTACAACCAAAAAAAAGAGCCTATTCTAATTTTAGAAGAGGTTCATCGAACACTACAAGACGATCCAACTCCAATGCTTCAAGAATATCTGGCACTTCTCTACGTCGAGGAAATGTTGGTTCAAGAAGCACAAATTCAGTAGCACGAGTTCCAAATTTAGTTCGTAGTTCATCTAATGTAACACGAAGAAATGGTGAAGAAATCCGTAATTACACAAGACGTTATATAACTCCAGCTAACAACAATAGTGCTAGTCGATCAAGTGCTACGAGACCTAGCGCGAATACACGGACAAATTCGAACTATTACAAACCGAGAACAACACCTTCGAGAAGTAATAATGCTAACTACAATAACAACAGCAGTAGAAGAAGAAGTTCCAATGCACGAAGTTCAAGTAGCAGAAGTAGTTCTTCTTCTAGGTCAAGCTCTGGCTCACGTTCATCAAGATCAAGTAGAAGAAATTAACATCCATATTCATTCCAACTATACCCTATGAAACATTATTTCAAAGCCATATTATTGCTCTTTTTTGTCACTTCTATGAATGGACAATCCCTTCAGGATATTCTCCGATACAGCACATCTGATCTCAACGGAACTGCTCGATACACAGCAATGGGTGGTGCTTTTGGAGCTTTAGGAGGAGATTTTGGCGCTTTGGACAACAACCCAGCTGCTGGGTCAGTTTTCGAACACACCCAATTCAGTATCACTACGAGTTCCATTCGAAACCAAACCAACGCCACCTATTTTGGAAGCAGTTATGAGACTAAGTATAGTGATTCCGAATTTGATCAAGTAGGCTTTGCTTTAGTTTTAAAGAACACAGTAGAGAGCCCATGGTCTAAGATTAGTTTTGCTTTTAATTACCAAAAAACTGCCAATTTCAATGATGCTTTTGAAGCAGATGGTTACAACTCAACCGGAGTCGATCAATACTTTTTGAATAATGCTCAAGGTTATGAGTTAAGTAATTTTCAAATTAGATCCGACGAAAACGAATCAGCTTTATACTCATACCTAGGAGAAAATGTTGGTTTTGATGCTCAACAAGGATTTTTGGGTTACCAATCATTTATCATTGATGCAGTAGTCGATGAATCAACAAACAGGGCATATATAAGTAATGTTAGTCCAGGAACAGAGGGATATATACATGAATATGTAACACAAAGAAGCGGCGGTATCAAAAAGTACACCCTCAATTTTAGTGGAGAATATTTAAACAAGTACAATGTGGGTATCAACATCAATTCCCACAAATTAGAATATCGTCAGGTAAATGATTTTTATGAAGGCAATTATGCTGACAGTTCTACTCTCAATGCATTTCGCTTGAATAATGAACTTCTTTCTTTCGGGGAAGGAGTCTCTCTTCAAGTGGGAGCAATTGCCAAATTGAATAAGCAAATTCGATTTGGATTAAGTTACGAAAGCCCTACTTGGTTTTCTATTACCGAAGAAACTGTAGAATTTGCAGCAAGTAATGATGGGAGTAATATTACAATAGAACCTGACGTAATCAATACGTATCCAGAATATCGTTTCAAAACCCCATCAAAGTACAGTGGAAGTTTTGCATACATTTTTGGGCAAAAAGGATTAATCAGTGTTGATTATACTCAAGTAAACTACGTCAAAGCGCAGTTCAATGAACCTAATGACGATTCTCTAAATGAGCAAAATGATGTTATAATTCAGAATGTAAATGCCGCTGGGATTTTTAGAGTTGGTGGAGAATATCGCTTTGGAAATTACAGTATTCGAGCTGGTTATATTAATCAAGGTGCTTCTCTAAAAAACTTTGATAACAGCAGTTCATCCAAAAGCATTGGTGGTGGCATAAACTTTGGCGGAAGTTCTTTAGACCTGAGTATTGTAAGCAGCGAATTTAATGGACAACAACAACTTTTTTCTACTGGTCTAACAGATAATATTGACCTTAAAAAAGAACGTTTTACCGTCGGTTTAACCTACACACTTAAATTATAATAAAACTCCTGTATCTAAAAAGGAATATGCTCTAAAAAATCTAGCATAAATGATTATCTTTGTGAGACTTTAAAGATACTATGAAAGTGAACAATTCCTTAGAAAAAACGATCGATGCTTATGGCGATGATCATGTAGGTAGTAGTGCTACCACACCTTTACGTGCTGATGCTTTTGAGCTAAGTAACCCCAAAAAGGTTGAATTAATACAAGAAAAAGTTGCGGAAATCCTAGAAATTCTTGGGATGGACTTAACAGATGACAGCATCAAAGGAACTCCTAATCGAGTTGCCAAAATGTATGTCAACGAAATTTTTGGTGGGCTACACCCCGATAAAAAACCAAAAGCTTCAACTTTTAGCAATAAATATAAATACGGAGAAATTCTCGTAGAGAAAAACATTACTCTATACTCTACTTGCGAGCATCACTTACTTCCCATTGTAGGAAAAGCTCATGTAGCATACATCTCAAAAGGCACTGTTGTCGGTTTATCCAAGATGAATCGTATTGTACAATACTATGCACAGCGTCCACAAGTACAAGAACGTCTTACCTTACAAATTGTTGAAGAACTCAAACAAGTTTTAGGAACAGAAGATGTAGCTTGTGTCATAGATGCTAAACACTTATGTGTAAATTCTAGAGGGATTCGTGATATCAGTAGTAGCACGATTACTTCGGAATTTGGAGGTGCTTTCAAAAACAAAGAAACCAAACGCGAATTTTTGGACTATATCCAACTCGACACTGAATTCTAATGCAGCAACTTTCTGTATACAATTCCCTTAGTGGAAAAAAAGAAATTTTTACACCCATCACACCTAACTACGTGGGTATGTATGTTTGTGGACCTACGGTCTACAGCAATGTACACTTGGGAAATTGTAGAACCTTCATGTCCTTTGATTTAATCTATCGCTACCTAAAACACCTGGGGTATAAAGTGCGCTATGTTCGAAACATAACCGATGCTGGACATTTAGAAAATGATGCGGACGAAGGTGAAGATCGAATTGCAAAAAAAGCACGGTTAGAAGCTATTGAACCCATGGAGGTAGTTCAACGCTATACCGTTGACTTCCACGATACACTTGCTAAATTCAATAACCTCCCCCCTAGTATTGAACCTACAGCAACGGGTCATATTATTGAGCAAATTGAAATCATAAAGACAATACTTGAAAAAGGATTTGCTTACGAAATAAATGGTTCGGTTTACTTTGACGTTCTCAAGTATAACGAAACCCATAACTACGGAAAACTAAGTGGTCGTAAAATTGAAGATCTCATTCACAATACACGAACCTTAGAAGGTCAGTCTGACAAAAAGAGTCCACAGGATTTTGCGCTTTGGAAAAAAGCTGAGCCAAAACACATCATGAGATGGCCTTCGCCTTGGAGTGATGGTTTCCCAGGCTGGCATTTGGAGTGTACTGCGATGAGTACAAAATACCTTGGCAATCAATTTGATATTCACGGAGGTGGCATGGATTTGAAATTTCCACACCACGAATGTGAAATTGCGCAAGCCGAATCGATGACCAATCAAGCTCCAGTAAATTATTGGTTGCATGCAAACATGCTGACTCTTAATGGTCAAAAAATGGCAAAGTCAACTGGAAACAACATACTTCCAGACGCGATGTTTTCGGGAGATAATGATATTTTTACAAAAGCATTTACACCATCAGTTGTTCGTTTTTTCCTGTTACAAGCTCATTACAGAAGTATTGTAGACTTGAGTGAAGATGCATTATTGGCTTCCGAAAAAGGGTTCATTCGTCTTCAAGAAGGTATGCAAACGCTTAAACAATTGCCGTCCTCAGAAGCTACATCAGGTTTTGATTTTGATGCTTGGGAAACCAAGTGTTATGCTGCCATGAATGATGACTTCAACAGTCCGATTCTTATTGCTCAGCTTTTTGATGCCGTTCGGTTCATCAATGCAGTTAAAAATGAAACAGCTACAATTTCTGTAGAAGATCAAGATAAATTATCCCATAAAATGCATGAATTTGTTGAGGATATCATGGGTATTTTGTTGGATGGATCTGAAAATCAATCAGCAGTAAGCACCGCCCTAGAAGGTACCGTTTCAATGTTAATCGACATTCGGAAAACTGCTCGAGACAATAAGGATTTTGCTACTTCAGATCGTATTCGAGATGAACTACTTGCGTTGGGCGTTCAACTGAAGGATGGAAAAGATGGAACTGGATTTAGTCTTTAAATAGAACTTAGACAATGAGAAGAATCTTAATCCTCCCCTTTGTCTTGCTCATTAAATTTTACCGTTCATACATATCGCCATTAACACCTCCGTCTTGCAGACATACACCAACTTGCTCACAATACGGGCTTGAGGCTTTTGAAAAACATGGTTTATTCAAAGGTTTTTACCTAACCCTTAAGCGCATTTTAAACTGTCATCCTTGGGCCAAAGGAGGATATGATCCTGTTCCATAAATCTGGCAGGATTCATAATAAATAGCTACTTTTAACCAACTAATTTATACACATATGCTTTTTTCAAAAATACAATGGGCACCTTCTGACACTTTATTTAAAATTGGAAGTTTTGGAGTACATTATTACAGTTTAATGTTTGTTGTTGCATTTTCGCTGGGTTTATATCTGATGAAAAAAATGTATGAAAAAGAAAAGGTGTCTGTAGAATATGTAGAACCCTTACTTTTTTATGTTGTTATTGCTACTGTTCTCGGAGCTCGCCTTGGAGAAGTTTTTTTTTACAGTTGGGGCTATTATCAAAATCACTTAATCGAAATTCTTTTACCAATACGAGCATTAGAAGGTTCAAGCTTTTTATTCGGCTTAATCGATGGATATGAGTTCACAGGTTTTAGAGGACTAGCAAGTCATGGAGCTACTATTGGAATTTTGATAGGTTTGTATTTATATCAAAAGCAATACAATTATAAGCCGTTAATCTGGATCTTAGATCGACTGGTTATTCCAGTAAGTTTAGGAGCAGCATTGGTTCGCGTTGGGAATTTTTTCAACTCAGAAATTGTTGGAAATTATACAGGCAATAATTTTGGTGTAGTCTTTCTTAACAGAAGAGAAATTGCTCCTAGACATCCTGCTCAATTGTACGAAGCCATCGGATACATTATCCTTTTTTTCTTACTGCGCTATTTATACAACAACAAAGTAAACCGACCCAATGGATACTTATTTGGAATGTTCTTTGTCGTACTTTTTAGTGTTCGCTTTTTAGTGGAATTTGTAAAAGTAAGCCAAGGTGGTTTTGAAACCTATATCCCCCTCTTATCGACTGGACAATGGCTAAGTATTCCAATGATTCTTTTTGGTCTTTTCTTTATGTTTAAAAAATCAAAATCAAACCAATAACCTGTGACCCCCCTAGATCTTTTACGTTACCCTACAGGAAAATTTGAATGGCCAGCCGCACAACCTTCTATTGAAGATAGAAGCAAAGCACTATCCATTTTAAAGGACTTCCCAAAACTACTTAAGGAAGAAGTAAGCAGTCTTAATGAAAGTCAATTACAAACTCCTTACCGAGAAGGTGGTTGGACTGTAGCTCAAGTTGTTCATCACTTAGCCGACAGTCATTCCCATGCTTACCTTAGATGCAAGCATGCATTACTCGAAGATACTCCTAAAATAAAAGGTTATACTGAAACCGATTGGGCCGAACAAGAGGACGCTACTTCTAGTGAACTTTCCCCTAGTCTATCTATTATAGAAGGTATTCATCATCGATGGGTTAGCTTCTTCAATAAGCTTTCGACCACTCAAATGGAACGTACTTATTTCCATCCTGAAGGCTCCAAAGAATACCCACTTTACGTTGTGCTGGCGATATACTCTTGGCACAGTAAGCATCATCTAGAGCACATACGGGTTCTTAAAAAAAGTTTTTAATTATACACCTCAGGATTTAATATTTCAAGAAAAGTTTTAACAAAAAAAATCACGACCTAAGTCGTGATTTTTTTTATTCAGTAAAGACTCAAAGCTTATTCTTCTATAGTCTTTTTGTTTTGTGTGTCAAACATTACTGGCGTAGCAATAAATACCGAACTGTAAGTTCCTACAATTACTCCAACAATCAAGGCAAACATAAAGCCTCGGATAGATTCCCCACCAAAAATAAAGATGGCTAATAATACCAATAAGGTTGTCAACGACGTATTCAACGTTCTACTCAATGTGCTATTTAATGCCGCATTAACTGTAGTATTCAATTCCCGCTTCGTGTGATCGTTAGTAAATTCTCGTATACGGTCAAAAACAACTACTGTATCATTCAGAGAATATCCAATTACCGTTAATATGGCAGCAATAAAGGCCTGATTTATTTCCATGCTAAAAGGCATGATAGAATACGTAAGAGAGAATATACCCAATACAATTAATACATCGTGGAAAACAGCAGCTACGGCTCCAAGAGAGAACTGCCACTTACGGAAACGTAATAAGATATAAAGGAATACTACGATCAAAGATCCAAAAACGGCTAAGTAAGAATTTTTCTTAATATCATCTGCAATTGTTGGCCCTACTTTAATAGAAGACATAATCCCTACTGTTTTAGAATCCGAACCGTTTACAAATTCGTTATAGCTAATTCCAGCTGGAAGATAAGCTTGAAGACCTGCGTATAATTTTTCGTAGATTTCTACATCAATTGCAGTCCCTTCTTCATCAACTTTATACTTGGTTGTAATTTTCAACTGGTTGTCGTCACCAAAAGTTTTAGCCTCAACACTACCGAAAGCACCGACAAGAACACTTTCAACTTCGGTTGGGTTTACTATTTTATCGAAACGTACAGTATACGAACGACCTCCAATAAAATCGACACCTTGATTCAAACCATTTATCGTTAAAGAAACAAGACTTGCTACGATTAAAACTCCAGATACTAAATAAGCAGTTTTTCTTTTTTCTAAGAACGTAATGGTCATGTTCTGGAATAAACTTTTTGTGGCAGATGTTGCAAATGAAACTAGTTTTCCTTTTACGGAACGTGAATCAATTAAAAGTCTCGTAATGAAAATTGCAGTAAAGAGTGAGGTAGCGATACCGATCAGTAAGGTAGTTGCAAATCCTTTGATAGGTCCTGTTCCAAATACAAATAAGATTAAGGCTGTAAGACCAGTCGTTATATTTGCATCTAAAATAGAAGACAATGCATTGTCAAAACCATCAGCAACAGCTTTCAATTGTCCTTTTCCTTTCTTCAATTCTTCTCGAATTCGCTCAAAAATTAGTACGTTAGCATCTACCGAAATACCGATTGTTAACACAATCCCTGCAATTCCAGGTAAGGTTAATACGGCTCCTAGACCTGCTAAAATTCCAAAGATCAATAAGATGTTCAATACTAAAGCAACATCAGCAAAAATTCCTGAAGAACCGTAGTAGAAAATCATCCATAACAATACAATGATTAAGGCAATTCCAAACGAGTAAATTCCACTCTGAATAGCTTCTTTTCCTAAGGAAGGTCCAACAATTTCAGATTGAATAATATCAGCAGAAGCAGGAAGCTTACCAGCACGTAAAACGTTTGCTAAGTCAATTGCTTCGTTCAGTGTAAAACTTCCAGAAATTTCTGAACGCCCACCTGTTATTGCTCCTTTAGAAACCCCAGGGGCAGAATAAACAGTGTTATCAAGAACGATAGCAATATTGCTTGCTTCTTTCGATGCTTTTCCAGTCATATTCTCCCAAATACGAGCTCCTTTAGAATCCATTTGCATGGATACAGAAGGCTGGCCAACTTGGTCGTATGATTGTAAAGCATCAACTATAACCCCACCACTTAAAGGAGGAACTCCTTCGCGGTTTGATTTCAAAATATATAAATCAATTATTTCAGATCCTTCTTGTTCTTTTCCCCAAGCAAATTCTACATAACGATATTGTTGTGGCAATAATCTGCGAACCTCAGGAAGGTCTAAATATCCCATTACTGTGCTTCTGTCTTTCTTAGCAAATTGAGCTATAACAGGTCCACCTTGGTAACCGTATCCTTTAACTAAATCTAAAAGTGGATTTCCAGCAGCAATAGAAGCAGAATCTTTCGCTTCAACATCAGCTAATAAATCGTCAATAGCAGAAGCTTCCGTTTCTTCTTTATTTTCTTTAACTCCTTTTTCAATCAACAAGTTGTTGGCTGCGTAAAGGAAGTTTACGAACTGATCGTTTTTGTATGTTTCCCAAAACTCAAGTTGTGCTGTACTCTGAAGTAAATTCTTAACACGTTCTACGTCACGAGCACCAGGAAGTTCAACTAAGATTCTTCCGGAAGTTCCCAAACGTTGAATGTTCGGTTGTGTTACTCCAAATTTATCGATACGTTTTCTTAATACTTCAAAAGCAGAAACGATAGACTCATCAATTTTACGACGAATAATCGGACGCACTTGGTCGTCTGTCATTTCAAAATTAATAACATCACTTAAAGTTTTGTTTGCGAAAATCTCTGGGTTAGCAAGAGTAGTTTCACCTTTAATACCATCAAAAGCAGTAAAGAATGACTCAACATAAGGCTCGTCTGTACTTTTCTGAAGTAAGTCAGCATCATCAAGCGCTTGATTAAAAGTTGGGTTTTTGGTGTAATCCGCCAATCCTTTCAAGATATCTTTAACCGAAATTTGAAGAATCACGTTGATTCCTCCTTTCAGGTCAAGACCTTTGTTTAGTTCTTTCCCTTTGGCATCGTTGTA
>ENA-OQVM01001511-OQVM01001511.1-marine-metagenome-genome-assembly--contig:-NODE-1511-length-30531-cov-14.881428_pt1 | contig 30531 bp, 27 predicted proteins | sample MGYA00237776_ERZ505498 | MGnify/ENA primary metagenome ERZ505498 (study PRJEB26159, sample SAMN06265151) | marine metagenome | isolation source: Helgoland LTER site | place: Germany:Helgoland, sampling...
ATTTCTCTTCTTTGCGAGATATTTCTGTGTATCCATGCTTTGTTTGTTGTACTTTGGAGCGTAGACCGATGGTTTTAGTGCGTAAATTATAGATAATTTAACCTCCCTTTTGGAATTTTTCTATGAAGGAATTTCTTCACCGATTTTATTGCCATTTTCAACGCTGTTTTACTCCAAAACTTTCAATTTCTTCTTATATTGTTCTTATTAGAAGAGTAAAATTACAACTCCACATCGCAAATAAAATACACAATGTTGATAAAGTAATTATCAGCTTCTTTTTACTAATTAATCCAACATTTCTAAAAGGTTTTTCAATTAAATAATATGAAATAATCGATAAAATTATAGTTGCTAGTATAAGTAGAATTTTTTCAATGTTATCAATTCCTTCAATATTAGAAATTCTCGCAAAAGCAAAGATGGGGTAGTGCCACAAATACATGGAATAAGAAATCAGTCCGACACCGACAATGGGTTTCCAACTTAAAACCTTGCCCACCAAGTCTGTTTTATTCACGCTGTATAAAATAATGAATGCTGTGCCTAAAGTGGGTAGTAAGGTAATTAAACTCGGGTGAGGGGTTTGGTTATTAAAAAATATGATGGAATGCGTAATCATTGCCAAACCTAATAAAGGCATGGTTTGATTAAGTAACTCATGTTTGACTCTGCCATACTTCAACTCATAAAAGGCTAATAAACTTCCAATACCTAATTCCCATAAACGACTTGTGAGCATAAAGAAGTTGAGTTGCGTATTTTTAGTGCTTTGCCAATCTGCATATTGGAGTGATATTAATATAAGAACAGCAATAATAGTGATGAGATGATTTTTAGCAAACTTATAAGCAAGCAGTAACACAATAGGAAACAAGATATAGAACTGCTCTTCAACACCCAAACTCCATGTGTGTAAAAAAGGTTGGAGTAGACTATCTTCAGCACCATATTGTGTGTTGGTGAAATAAAAGAAGATGTTTGAGCCAAAAAAGGTGGCTGACAAAATACTTTGTGCGTATTCAATAAACTGATTGGGTAATAGGTATTTATAGGCTAATGGAAACGAGGCAAGGAATACGGTAAATAATATGGGTAGGATTCTACGAGCCCGTCGCTCATAAAAATTTAAGAAACCAATCTTCCCCTTCTCAAATAGCTCGCTTAATAAAATACGAGAAATTAAGTATCCACTGATGACAAAGAAAATATCAACGCCAACAAAACCACCCTTAAAAAAGTTATGTCCAAACTCCACAATTTGGGCGTGATAGATTATGACGCTTAAAACGGCAATAGTTCGTAAGCCGTCTATTTCGGGACGATATTTCAACTAAACAATCCTTTAAATTACTATCTTAAAAACTCTCCATAATACAGAAATAATTTAAAAAATCGCCCAACCAAACGGTTTTTGTTATTAAAGACTTAACCACTAATGAAGAATTGGAAGTGGGTTTATTGTTCCTGAACATCCTAACCGGAGAGCTCATGGGACATCGATAGGAAAATACGAAAATGATAATGATTAACCTCGCTGTTGGTTGTTAAGCAAGCAACCTCAAGGGTAAACTTTGATATAATAAATTGTCCTTTTGAATAAGGACAAAAACAATAAATTAATAATGCAAGAGCAGTAAACATAAAGGTTTTGGGTTAGAGCAGAGGACTCATAATCCTTTGGTCCCAGGTTCGAGTCCTGGTGGGCCCACCAATAAATATAAAGCTTTTAGAAGATATTGCTCTAAAAGCTTTTTTTATTCCTCACCATTTAATAGGTTTACCTTCATAATCAATATATCGTCCTGTATTCTGTATTGATAAATTTAAAATTTGATCAATCATTCCAGAAACGCTTTCTTTAACATCAATCCATCCACCAGGACCACCCATATCCGTCCTCACCCACCCAGGATGAAGAGTCATAGTTGCAATATCATGGGTTTTTAAATCATAAGTAAGGCTTCTCATCATGCTATTTAAAGCTGTTTTACTTGATCTATAAATATAAGATCCGCCACTAGTATTATCATCAATGCTACCCATTTTGCTAGTAATGGAAATAATCTTTTTATCACGACCCTGTAAAACATTTGGTAAAAAATGTTCTATTACCTCATAAGGACCAATAGTATTAGTAATAAAACTTTCTACCCAGCTATCTTTATTAACTGAATTAAAACTTCCAGAGCGATATATGCCTGCATTATTAATTAAAATATCTATTGGTTTATTTTTTAAATGTTTGGATAAATCTTGGATATTTTTTGTATTGCTAACATCTAGTTGGTGTAGTTGAATTTTTAAGCTTGATTGAGCCAAGGTAGTCAAGTCACTTGATGAATTTGGGTCTCTGCAAGTCGCAATAACTTCATAATCAATTTTTGAAAATTCCTTAACAAATTCTAGTCCAAGACCCCTGTTGGCTCCTGTAATAAAGACTATACCCATCTATGCATTGACTCCTAAAAATTAAAATATAAACTTAATATATCTTATTAAGTCTATAATTTAAATATTAATTGGAGGATTACTATTATGAAATTAAAATTCTTTTTGTTGTTTTTAGCATTTGTTTTCTCTCCGCTTCATTCTGCTGAGCTCGAACAATATTGTACGACTAGCCTGGCTGAGGGCAACTTTCATAAAACAGATTGTGATATTAATAGTACCTTCGAGGGTAAAAAATACTGTTTTGGTAATAAGAAATCAAAATCTATTTTCTTAGAAAACCCCCAAGAAACTCTTTCAAGTGCGGTTGCTTTTTATAAAAAAAATAATGTGGAAAGAGTTAAAATTTCTCAAACTGAAGCAAATGAAATTTTAGATGATCCAGATTGTGATTTTTCAAACAAAGATTTGGGGTATTTAAACTTCAAAGGCCAAGACTTAACTCACTGTGTGATGATTAATACTAGTTTTTTTGGTGCTGACTTAAGGGATGCAAATCTTTCTGGAGCCAATTTACAAAGGGCTTATCTAAATCTTGCCAGACTAGAAAAGGCAAATTTTGCTGGAGCTATTTTAATTGAGGCGACTATCTTTCAACCTATTTTTGGTGATACCAACTTTATGGGCGCAAATTTAACTAATGCACGAATGATTGGTACCCTTGGTAAAGTCAATATGTCAAAAGCTTTAGTAAAAAATGGGCGATTTGGCCTGGATGTTGGTAATCAGCCAATGGGGCAAATGAAGTTTGATTCTGCCGGCGGTAATTTTAAAGGTACTGACTTTGAAGATGCCGACCTGAATATTGCGAGTTTTATTTTTGGTGATTTAAGTGGTGCTAATTTAAGAAATACAAATTTGCATAGAGCTGAATTAATTCAAGCGGATTTAACAGGCGCAGATTTAACCGGTGCGGATTTTACCTGGGTTCTTAGAGACTTCGTGCATGATGTCGAATACCCGGAGAATGTTGTAGCGCTGGAGAGGCGAGAGTGGGGCAATTTCTACGGTCACCTCAGTTCTACTCATAAACTGACCCGGTCGCTTTTCAACAATTTCGAGCGACTTTGCGTGGGCGCGAATTTTTTTACCTACTTTTACCGGCGAAATAAAACGCACAGAATCAAAGCCATAGTTCACACCCATATAAGTGCCTTCAATGACCAATGCAAATTGCTCAGAAAAATGAGAAAGCATTGATAACGTTAAAAATCCGTGGGCGATCGTGCCGCCAAACGGTGTTTGGCCGGCCTTTTCTGGATCAATATGAATAAATTGATGATCGAGCGTACAGTCGGCAAACTGATTAATTTGCTCTTGAGTGACGGTATGCCACTCGCTACTTTCTAATTCAACATTCTGGTACTGCGCGATATCTTCTCGCTTAATCGTTTTCATTATGTAATCTCCCAAAATTAAATGAATAGTTTGATCAACATCTTTAAACCCAATGAGTCTTAAAAAATTGCCCGTATTATTTTTTGCTGCATGTGATGATTTTAATAATGCCTTGGGCTCAATCGGCAGCGGGTCTATGCCTCCCAATAAATCCCTTTATCGGCCGCATACCATTCGCCTAAGCGAGGCTCGTAGGCCGACTCTACAACCGAACGTTTTATTTTCATAGTCGGAGTGAGATAGCCGTTTTCTATGTTCCACTCATCTTTAACAATAATAAGTGCATGCAATTTTTCATGAGCCTCTATCTGTGCATTCACATCGGCTAACAAAGCTGCGAACTGCTGCGTCATCCCGGCGCGCTGGTCGGCATTCGCTGCCGCTACCCGCGCATCTGGAGACAACATAAGCAGCGCTATAGGTTGCGGCTCTCCCGACCCCATCACGCAACAGGCCTCTAACAGCAAACTACTCAAAATTTTGTCTTCAATAGGTGCCGGCGCAACATACTTACCTTTACTAGTTTTAAACAATTCTTTAATACGCCCAGTAATACGCAGGCGCCCTTGCTCGTCAAACTCTCCTTTATCGCCAGTGCATACAAAACCATCGTCTGTAAGTGCTTCGCGAGTTTTTTCAGGAGCTTTGTAGTAACCCGTCATATTTGTGTGCGCTCGAACTAACACTTCACCTTGCTCAGTCAGTTTTGCTTCAACACCAGGCCTTACCGTACCCACATAACCCAACCGTTCTTGCCCTGCTATAGTGGCAAAGGAGTAACCAAAGTTTTCGGTCATGCCATAACCTTCTAAAATATTCATCCCGAGGCGCTGATACCAGCTGAGGAGATCTTGCGACATAGGTGCACTGCCACAAAAAGCATAGCGCACCTGATCTAAACCTAATGGTTCAAGCACCGCTTTTTGTGTCTGCTCACGGGTAGCAGGGTCATCTAAAAGTTTATCGAGTTGCTCGGCGGGTATATTTTGTAAAATGCCAAACTTAAATTTCATCCATAGGCGCGGCACACTAAAAAAGATGGTGGGACGAGCACGACGTAAATCTTGAGTGAAGGTCTCTAGCCCTTCGCTAAAATAAATGCAGGTGCCACAACTAATTGAACCCATTTCAACAGTCAAACGCTCTGCAACGTGCGCTAACGGAAGGTACGAAATACCACGGTCATCTTTCGAAATATGCAAATAGACAGGATCCAACACGGTGGCCGCTGCTAAAGCTGAAAAATTAAGCATCGCGCCTTTAGGCATGCCGGTACTGCCCGAGGTATAAACGATCGTAGCCAACTCATCGGCAGCACGCTGAGTGTTTTCGGTCAGCGGTGTGCTTTGCTCAATCACTGCCTGCCACGAAATAAAACGCGGATCGTCAGGCCCACCAGGCAAAGCAATACCGCGCTCAACTTTGCGCAAGCCGGCCTGCATTTCTTCCCAGTTATCCATACCGCTAAGAAAAATAAATTCTGCATCACTGTGATCAATAACATGTTCGACATGATCAATCGGCATGGCCGGATAAAGCGGCACCGTCACATGACCCGCCATCCAAATAGCCAAATCAGCCATAACCCAATGCGCTGAGTTTTTTGCCAATAGCGCAACTTTGCTTCCTGCCGGCATATTAAGACTGCGCAAATAACTCGCTACGCGTCGCGACTGATCACCCACCTCGCGCCAACTATAATGTGTTGCCTCACCATTCTTCGGTTGCACTAAAAAATCACTGTCGGCTATCTCCGCCTCATAGCGATAAAAATATTCCAGTGGCAATGGTGGAGATTCAGCAGGCCAGTATTCGTGTGTGTATATAGTAGTGTTTGAATTACTCATCATGCCTTCCAATATTATTTAATTTTTTGACTTAAAAAACCCCAGTGAGACACTGCCATAGCTCACAAAAAATGACGTCACTATGGGTTACTTTTCGCTACATCAAACATTAACGAAAAAAGAGCTCCGTGCTGATCGTTTTATTTTTCAACGTGGCGACTGGCAAGAGTGGGCAAAGCTGCAAACTGCCCTGCGCGTTTCTCGGCATTAGCACCAATGGCCTCCATGACCTCTTCAGTTTGCAGCATGCTTGCATTCCAAATACCAATATAATCGAGTGTATCGGCGGTACTATGATCGCGCGCATAATTAATGATGCGCTTACAGCCAGAGACAGCGAGTGGCGCTTTACCCGCAATTTCAGCGGCTATAGCCATCACCTGGGCGAGCATGGCTTCGGCATCGGCAAACGTCTCATTAAGCAGTCCGTTTGCTTTGGCCTCAGCGGCGCCAAAACGCCTACCTGTGTAGGCAATTTCACGCGCCACCCCCTCAGGTATCAACTTGAGCAGGCGCGGAAAAGTGCCCACGTCTGCCGTCATAGCCAGATTAGTTTCTTGTAAGATAAAAAAAGCGTCGTCTGTTGCATAGCGCATATCACACGCAGTCACCATGTCGATACCACCACCAATGCAACCGCCTTGTATAGCCGCCAATACCGGCAAGCGACAATTCTCTAGGCTAGAAAACGCTGACTGTAAAACTTTCACATGTTCATAAAATTTAGCCCCGCTAGCCAAGTGATGCTTAGGATCGGGGTTGTCTGTTTCAGTGGGTAAAAATGCCTTTAAATCTAATCCTGCTGTAAAATGCGGTCCGGTTGAAGAGATAACAATGACGCGAGCATGAGCGCTGGCATCAATCTCAGCAACGATAGCGGGCAATTCAGACCAAAATTCAGGAATCATACTGTTGCGCTTTTCAGGACGAATCAGCTTAATGTGCGCAATGTGATCGTTTATTTGAACGTCAAAGCAAGTGTATTGAGTCATAACCGTACCGTGTTTATTAAAAAATTAAAATGGGAGTGCGCAGTTTACTATCTGCAGATTCTCTTCACAAAACTACTGCACGACTGAACGCGTCAATGATCTAAAAACTATCAGCTTGCCTTACACCCAATTGGGCTAAATTTCTGCCGCCAAATAGCTCGCTTGTTTGATGGCGCGCTTAGCATCGAGCTCTGCGGCTTCATGTGCACCGCCAATCAAATGCACCGGCATAGAACCATCAGACAGCTCATCATACAAGCTGTGCAAGGGCATTTGCCCTGCGCGCACAATGATTGTATCAACCTCTAGCGTTTGTGGCTGCCCATTCATACTAATATGCAAACCTGCATCATCAAACTTTAAATATTGCACAGCGTTGAGCATTTTAACATCACGGCGCGCAAGCGAATTTCGATGTGTCCAGCCGATGGTTTTACCTAAGCCACGCCCTATTGGCGTTGCTTTGCGCGGCAACAGAAAAACTTCACGATTAGATTTTTCAACCTGAGGCTCGACACCGGTTACGCCAATGCGCGGATGATTGGCATTACTTCGCGGCTACTTTCAATTTTTCGGCAAGTGCCGTATTGGTTTTCATTGCCAATTATTTAAATGCTCGTCTCAGAACAATTGCAGATCCCTACACGATCAAACTGGCACCTAGACGCACGCAATACAGCCGCCGAAAGCGCCTCGGGATGGGCTTCTCTGAACGCATAGCGTACCGTCAACCCACTCAGTCAAGAATGTCACGGTAGCGACATAACCACCCCCACTCACCCAGTCAAGACTCGCCAACTAGTCACCAATTAGAGTGCCGAGCAGCCGCAAGAAAGCACTTATCCGGTCACAGCAGGCCAAACCGTTTGCGTTTACCGAAGCATTCTAAAAATATATTTAAGCCATTGATTTAAATAATAAATATAGTCTATCGCTGCTAAAAATAGGCCATCGAACCTACAGCCAGACGATCGAAACTGCAGTCAGGCGATTGAAACTTTAGTCAAGCGATCGAAACTACAGCTAGAAAAACTGCACCAACCCACCCCGGAAAAAAATACAGGCTATGATTTAGCACCTACATTTTTCGCTAACGTAGAACCGGCACTATCCAACTTGCTGCCCTGCCTCAAGGAGAACTAATTTACATTAGCGCCGCATTCTTTACTATGTACGCCGAACATAGCAAGGCCCAATAACGCATTGCCCAATAACACACAGTTGAAAATTGATGAGGAAAATAATGAAATTAAATCGACGGGACTTCAGCCTAGCACTAATGGGGGCCATGGCCAGCGTAACCGCTCCGACAAGCTTCGCTGATACACGAAAAATAAATCGCCGTATTGTTTTAGCTTCGCGCCCTGTTGGTAAACCTAGCGTAGAAAACTTTCGACTCGAAAATGCCAAAATCCCAGCGATTGGTGAAAATGAAATGCTGTTGCAAACCAGCTATCTTTCGCTCGACCCCTACATGCGCGGCCGCATGAATGCGGGTGAAAGTTATGCGGCAGGTGTGGAGCTTGGCGCGGTCATGGTGGGCGGTACAGTCTCGCGGGTCGCTATGTCGCGCCACCCCGACTTTCAGGCTGGTGATTTAGTTACCGCCTATTCTGGCTGGCAAAAGTACGATGTAAGCAATGGTCAGGGCGTGAGAAAGCTCGACTCTCGCATCACGAATCCGTCTTACGCGCTGGGTGTATTGGGTATGCCGGGGCTAACCGCCTATGTTGGACTGTTAGATATTGGCCAACCTAAGCCAGGTGATACAGTAGTACTAGCTGCATCGACGGGGGCAGTGGGCTCTATAGTCGGGCAAATAGCCAAGCTAAAAGGCTGCCGCGTAGTGGGCATAGCCGGCGCCGCCGAAAAATGCAAATATGCGGTGGATGTATTGGGTTACGATGCGTGTGTTAGCCACTACGATAAAGACATGGCAAAACAGTTGGCCGCGCATTGCCCTAACGGTATTGATGTTTATTTCGAAAATGTGGGCGGCAGTTCGTGGGAAGCAGTAATGCCGCTGCTAAATGATTTTGCGCGCATACCTGTGTGCGGGCTGATTGCCCATTACAATCAAACAACACTTCCCGCCGGCCCAGACCGCATGAGCTTGCTGCAGGGTATGATTTTGCGCAAACGCATCAAAATGCAGGGCTTTATTATTGGCGATCATATAAACCGCGCACCCGACTTTATTAGAGATGTCAGTGGCTGGCTCAAAGAAGGAAAAATTCATTACCGTGAAGACATGGTGGATGGTTTAGAAAATGCGCCCACTGCATTTTTAGGCCTTTTTAAAGGCGCCAATTTCGGCAAGCTCGTGGTGAAGGTCAGCGCCTAACTTTTGCGGTAATCCATCGGAGCCAGTGAAGTCCAGCGCCTAAACGCCCGACTAAATGCGCTAAGCTCGGAATACCCCAATAACAGTGAAATTTGAGTGAGCTGCATATTGCTGTGCTTAAGCATGCGACGCGCCATATCTTCACGTACTCGATCGAGTAAATGGGTATAACTACTGCCCTCTTTTTTCAGAAGGCGATGCATTGTGCGTCGATGAATACCTAAAAATGATGCTATTGAGTCGGCCGTGCAATTACCGGTAGTTAGTGCGCTATAAATAAGATGTTCAACTTGCGCCACCAAGTCATCCGTATACTTTTCCTCCAAGTCGGCAAGACCGCGCTCTAAAACCTGCTTAAGTTGAGGATTAAAAGTAGCTATGGGCGTAGCCAAATCTTTCGGGTCAAAATAAAGTGCGTTGTGTTCCTGATTAAAACTGATAGGCGCCGAATAATGCCGCTGCAAATATTTAGCGTTAGGGGGTGGCCCATGCATAAAATGAATAGCTTCTGGCTTCCAGCTAGGGCCGCATAGCGAAACGAATATAGCGTTGGCAGCCGCCAAAGAAAACTCAGTACTATAGCGAGTGCTTTTCAAGCGAACGGCATCTTTGATTACTAACTCAAGCACCGCCGAAGAACCATACTCATAAATTAGTAGGTCTCCCCCCTGTACCTGAAACGAGATGTAATGCTCTAGCACATGCAAGGCTTCGCCAATAGTTCGGCCTTGCTGCATATAAAAACCCAGCACACCCAGCAGCGCCGATAACTCCTGCCGACGACCATGCATTGCAGCCAAATCGCAACGCCCAGTTTGCTGTTCAGCAAGGCCGTAGAGCTTTTCAAAGCCAGCCAACGGATAGTACATATCGGCATTTTTTGGATCGAGCACATCTAACGGCAGACCGGCAGCGTGTAAAAGAGCAGGAATATCCAGCTGCATTTCCTTTGCTATTTCAGTAAAGCCATTGAAGGTAGCGGCGCGCAAAAGGTGCATCGGTAGTCCTATTTTCGGAAGATAAGTAAAGCGACTGTCAGCAGTCGGCCTGTCACCAAATGATAAGGATGAGTCCCCAGATGTCAAGCGGAAGTTGAAGCACGTCCCTAAACTTTATATTCATCCACTAAAAAGAGTCCATTATGAAAACCGTCACCTTTGACTCCCCCACTCAGGGCACCATTAGCTATACCGATAAAAAGCGCGGCCTGTGGTGGATGTCAGCACTTTACCCGCTGTTTCCCATTACCGGATTAGTTTTACATGGCCTGACTGGTATTGAACTAATGCTGCTGGTGCCAATGGTCGCCGCCTATATTTGCGTCCCCCTTTTTGATTATTTGCTGGGCGAGGATCTGAGCAATCCGCCAGAAGAAGTCGTAGCCCAACTGGAGCAGGACCGGTACTACAGCCGGCTCCTGTATCTAGCCGTGCCATTGCACTTCATCACTTTTTTTGCCGCTGTCTATTGGATCGTCACTCAAGATCTGAGCATGGCCGGCTATTTAATATTGGCCGTAGGCGCAGGCATGACTTCTGGGCTTGGCATCAACACTGGGCATGAATTAGGCCATAAAACAGATCCGCTCAGCCGATTGATGGCAAAAATAGTACTAGCAGTGCCAGGCTATGGGCACTTTTGCCTGGAGCACAACGCAGGGCACCATCGCCATGTTGCTACCCCCGAAGATACCGCCTCTTCGAAAATGGGTGAAAATATTTATGCCTTTGCCTTGCGTGAAATACCTGGCGGCTTCAAGCGGGCTTGGCAACTAGAAAAGGTTCGCTTGCAGCGCAAAGGCAAATCAATGTGGAGCCCAAGTAATGAATTGCTCCAGTCTTATGCGATTACAGCCGTCATTCAGATTAGCTTGCTGATTGCGTTTGGCTGGATGTTACTGCCCTTTTTAATCATTCACAATTTTTTAGCGTGGTGGCAATTAACCAGTGCTAATTATATTGAGCACTACGGATTGTTACGCGAGAAAAAAGCCAATGGCAGTTATGAGCGCTGCCAGCCCCATCACTCATGGAATAGTAATCACGTGTTTTCAAACTTACTGCTCTATCATCTAGAGCGCCATTCAGATCATCATGCACACCCCACGCGTCACTATCAATCATTGCGCAACTTCGAGGATGTACCTGCATTGCCCAATGGCTATTTTGGTGCGTATTTAATGGCTTACTGCCCGCCCATATGGTTTGCTGTGATGAACCCACGCCTGCTTAACTTACAACATATTCAGGGCGATCTCAGCAAAGTAAATATCCTGCCGGGTAAGCGCGAGGCAATGGAGCAGAAATACGCATCGCTTGTCGCAGCATAAATAACGCGACATCAATAAAAGAAAAATATACGCCGACTCAACTCTTTCACTGTGAGGGATAGACATCACGATGAAAAAATACCAGTGCCCTGATTGCAGCTACATTTATGACGAAGCCGTCGGCCATGAACACGAAGGCTATGAACCAGGAACTCGTTTTGAAGATCTACCCGAAGATTTTGCTTGCCCTGCGTGCTTCGTGCGCGAAAAAGAAGATTTTGTTCCGCTTGAGAGTGACTCAATAACCAGCGACTGCGCCAAGAATAAAAACAGTGTGGTGCGATCTTTGAAAAAATGACGCAATAGGAAAAAAGTTTATAAACCAGCTAGATTCCTACGACTGTGCTGAAGGATTAAGCATCACTAAAAAGATAAGTCTACACCGCCTTAAAAGCATCCACTTTTTCAACCCTTAGTACCCGTTTGCAGTGCAATATGATTAACATCACTTATGCCATGGTCAATATAGTCGATTGCATTTTGAATAGTAGTAAACATCGATTCTTCACCCATATAATCACCTAATGGCGAATTATTTAAATCATCTCTCACGGGCCCTATGGCATTAGTTATATACAGCTTAATACCTTGCTGTTTCAGGTTGTCTATAATTTTCTTTAACATCAAAATAGCTGTTATATCCATACTATTGACTGCTTCCGCATCAAAAATAACTGAAGTTAAAACGCCATCTTTTCTTTGCTTCATCCATCGATAGAGATTTTCTACAAAGTAGTCTTTATTGGCAAAATACAGTGGCGCATCAAATCTAAAAATAAGAATGTCGTCACGGATAAAGACATCATCAAAACGATTTACATTCCGAAATAAACGGCCGCCTTGAATTGAACCGAGCTCAGTCATATGTGGTGACGCCGTATTATAAATGACTTTCAAAATCGACAAAGCCACTCCCGCCAAAAGCCCCTGTTGCACACCCAGCAGTAAGGTCAGCGAGAAGGTTACCAGCATCAACATGAATTCATATAGATTATACTTGAACAAGGCTTTCATTTGACCGTATTTAAATAGACTCGCCACAGAAAGAATGATGATGGCCGCCAACAACACCTTAGGCAGCGGATAACGGACAAAAACCGGCGTTAAAAATAGCATGACAATCACTATCACTCCGGACGAGATAACCGCTGATAGCTGAGTTAACGCACCCGCCTCAACAAATGCCGCGCTTCTTGAAAAACTTGCCGACACAGGGAACGCCTTAAAGAATGCCCCAAAAAAATTGGCTATCCCGACCGAAATCAACTCCTGATTGGGTCTGACTCTAAATTTATCAGTAGGCTTTTCTTGTGCTTTACAAATAGACATACTTCCCACGTACCCCATTAAAGCGACCGTAAGAGCGGTAGGTATCAAAGCCGTCATTTGACTCATAGAAATAGTGGGCACACGCGGAACTGACAGCCCTTGGGGAATTGAAGCGATAACATCAACCCCATAACTCTGTATATTCCAGAGGCCAGAAAAAAACATTCCAATAACAAGAAGTATTAAGCCGCTTGGCATATTCGGGAAGAATCGTTTCGGGTATATCATAAAAGCCAACCCTGCCAGCCCAATACCCGCTGTAAGCCAATGCCAATTATCAATCGATTGGATGAAATAGAAAACTTGACGAAATATATTACCGCCGCCCCCAGTAACACCCAACATGTTATCAAGCTGACTTCCCATGATGATTATGGCCGCAGCAGAGGTATAACCAAGAATCACTGGATAGGATAAGAAATTGGCAATGAAACCAAATTTTAACATCCCAAGGGCAAATTGAATCAACCCGACCATTAAAGTCAATGCAATAGCGAGTTCTAAGTAGTTATCAGATCCGGGCTCCGCAAGTGCGCTCAAGCCTGTTAAAATCAAGATCGAGTCTAGCGCAACTGGCCCCATAGAAATTTTATTGGAAGTACCAAGCAGCGCGTATACAAGAGGCGGGACAATACATGCATACAAACCGTACTGAGCAGGCAAACCCGCAACCAAGGCATAACCCATGCTTTGCGGTATGAGCATCGCGGCGATCGTTATGCCCGATAAGAAATCACTTTTAAATACCTCTCCCCGATAACCTTCCAACCAAATCAAGCCAGGAAAAATCTTATGCAACACCAATTAACCCTCAAATATGAAACCCAACGAGCATCAACGTCTTTTTAAAAGTGTTGGCACGCCGAGCACAAATTATTATAGTCGGCAGTCACTCGAGCCTACGCTAGACCAAACTCTCACAATCTATTCCCGAGAAAATATGGGCACTGCCTGTCAAAGTCTTTTGGATCAAATAACATGGACAGTGCTCAGTCCCCCTCATTTCTTACTACAACATTCTTGCTCACTTTCCAATAACATCCTTGTAGAGCTAATCCTTGCTGGCTGGGTCAATGCAGCGCCTTTCTTAAACCGGTAGCACTTTAGCCGCTGAAACCGTTAAAACTTCATCTGCAACTGAAAGCGATTATTAATCTGTTCGACGCTAGATATGTCAGAAATAACAGACTCGATTCTCCAGCGAGCCGTCAAACCTTTAACCATGTCATCAAGACTATAGGTAACATCAACATTAATGGCCTCTCGATCAGCGGCGGTATCAAAATCGAAATCCGCATAACTAACCTTCAGTTTAGCTTTAGAGAAACTATGATTGAGCGTTAATTTTATCGCTTCACCTGCATCTGTATTTTCTACCGTCGAAAGCATATTGTTGGTAAATATAGGGCTCGTTGAGTAAGAATACGGCGTTAGGAAAGCCCCGTTTTTAAAAGTACCGGCTTCCTCCGCAACGGTGGTATAAGCGAGGGTCAATTTCGACTTTCCAAAAGCTGCGCCACCTTGAAGTCCCCACAACGACGAATCAACTTTACCGAGTAATTTATCACCCGTATCACTCTGCTTGACAACTTGTGCCGCAACAAAAGGCTTCAGGCCACTCTTAGCGGCAAAACTATAATTGCCCTGAACGTAAAAAGTACTGAATAATTCAGCATACTCATAGGCCCAGGCTTGAAATTTGAGTCCATCGACTGCATAGGTTGCACCAATAATTGTCGTTCCTGATGTGCTCTCTTGGTTAACCCCGTAACGTCCGGTTGAAAATTTTCCCACATCCAAAAATTCACTTGAATTACGATTTTTGATCGTGTTAATTTGGCTAATCTCGATGGTTAAATTTTTGATGCTATTGTTTTTGATGCTGCCACCCTCAAAACTAAAAGGAATTATAAAGGCGTCCCCACTGTTGGCAAAAGGAGTGCTTAATTTCTGACGCCCTAGCGTAAGTGAAGTATCGGCAATAGAGGCATTTAGATAAGCTTCGCCTAAAACTTCTAAGTCACTACCTAACCGCTTATTTACTTTGCTTAGGTCAGAGTCGTTAGTTCCGACATCTTGGGCTGTGTAATAGCCCATACCTACCTTGAAAGAACCTATATATCCTGTCTCTGCACGTAGCGCGCCACCAAGAGAAAAAGCGGACTCATTTGTCTTGGTTTCAAAATCTCTATGGTTGTAATAGGCACGTAAGTTTCCTTCAACCTTACCATTTTCTATCGCACTCTCAATCGCCCCACTAGAAGCTGTAGCGCTGTAGCCCATTGCAGTTAATAGTCCTAGCCCCAAATACTTTTCAAATCGCATCATAGTCTCCAAACAATATAAATATTAATAGTGCTTTCTAGCTAATTTGGAATCGTCCTCTAAAAAGCACTCGCGCCTACTCAATTTTTAACTCGTATTAGAAATACATATTGAGTTAACAACAATGTTGCGATTTACATGCCAAAATAATAAAAGATGAAAAAATTCGCTTATCGATTTATAAAGATATGTATTGAAAGGTTTTTTTATCTTCACAACAAAATCAGTCGGTATGAAAAAAAGATCGAAACTGTAAATCAGCAAAATAAATGGGTTATAAAATGGCTCTAGCGCACTAAAATTAGGCAAAACTAAGAGTGAAAAAAAATAAAAAAATAAAAAAATAAATAACTAATACAAGTTACTTACGATCATTACATGTAAATAAAATAAATACGCGAAGATTAAATTTCGAAAGCCATAAAAGACAACGTCAAGAATCCACAAGTAATCTTTAGAGCTCAATTGACTCAACACAGACCAGGTTATGTCGCGTGCGCTCAGCAAGCAGATACTAGATATGCTTCTAAAAAAAGTCGGACAAGACAACCCATTGCCACCTTGCGTCGACCGTCGATAAGAAAACATAAGGCAGCAAACTAAAGATATGAAAAGACTACAAAAAATTTACTAAGAAAAGCACATGAAAGGTCTCGCAAGCAACTGGAGGCCTGTAGGGAGGAGTCGAAAAAATCACGCCTAAGCGTCGGAAACAACCATGGTAGGTGACTGTACGGCATCGAGATTACTGAGCCAGAGCTGAGCTGCAACTTGATTAGCCAGTGCCATGTATGAATTGCACAGAGATCCCATAGGATCATTTACAACGGTGGGAAGTCCTTGATCAACGTTTTCTCGAATACGCGAATCCAAGGGCAGCGAGCCTAACAATGGCGTCAAATAATCCTGTGCTAATTTGGCAGCTCCGCCAGCACCGAAAATAGACTCCTCGTGGCCACAGTTTGAACAAATATGCGTTGCCATATTTTCGCAGATGCCCAACACAGGGATCCCGACTTTTTTGAACATCTCAATTCCTTTGCGAGCATCCAGCAAAGCAATCTCCTGCGGGGTAGTAACGATGACCGCTCCTGCCACATGGAAGGTTTGCGCCAAAGATATTTGAATATCACCCGTACCTGGCGGCATATCAATAATCAAATAATCAATATCGCCCCACAAAGTCTGCTCCATCAACTGCTGCAGCGCCCGCACGGCCATTGAGCCTCGCCAAATCATCGGCGCTTTTTCCTTAGACAAATACCCTACGGACATTGACTTAATTCCAAATCTCTCAACAGGCCTTATGAATTTTTGGTCGACCAATTCGGGCTTAATGTCTTCGTCGACGCCAAGCATTGCGCACTGGCTAGGACCGTAAATATCGGCATCTAAAAGTCCGACTTTGGCGCCTTCAGCATGCAGAGCTAAACTAAGATTCACTGCGGTCGTTGACTTGCCTACACCGCCCTTGCCTGAAGCAACCATCACGATATTTTTAACACCAGACAAATGCTTCTGTTCATTCGGCACAGCGAAAGGCAGTACTTCAGTGACCATGCGCAAATTAATTGGGCCTAGTCCCGCAGCCTCAAGCCTAGCTTTCAACGCCAGACTAGTTTTCTTTTCCAGAGAGTCTGCTTTCGCACCCAATTTAATGACAATATTAGTGCAGCCATTCTCTATCTCTACAGACTCTACGGCTCTCAACGCAACATAGTCTCTGTCCAACAATGGATCATTAATGGACTCAAGTACCGACAAAACTTTCTGTTTATTCAAAATAATTGCTACTCCACAAACGCGCGTTCAATAACATAACTACCAATATTGCCATGATGTGACTCAGAGAAACCTAGCGCCTCAAGACTTGCAGAAATCTCTTTAAGCATCGATGGGCTACCGCAGATCATTGCACGATCGTGTTCTGGACTTAAAGGAGGAAGACCAAGGCTACTAATAATTTCGCCTGATTCTATTAAATCAGTTACTCTACCCTGATTAGCATAATGCTCCCGGGTTACCGTTGGGTAGTAGATCAACTTACTCCGAACTTCTTCACCAAAATATTCATTGTTCGGGAGCGAATCAGTAAATAATTCTCGATACGCAAGCTCATTAACTTTGCGGACGCCATGGGTCAATATAATTTTATCAAAATTCTCATACACCTCAGGATCTTTAATAATACTAATAAAGGGAGCCAAGCCGGTACCCGTGCTAAACAAATATAAGTTTCTTCCTGGAAGCAAATTGTCCAGTGTCAGTGTACCCGTGGGCTTGTTGTTAACAAATACTTCATCGCCTATTTGAATATTTTGTAATTTTGATGTTAACGGGCCATCAGGAACTTTAATGCTAAAAAACTCTAACTCTTCTTCGTAGTTTGCGCTGACGATACTATAAGCTCGCAACAACGGGCGACCCTCAGCCTCGAGTCCAATCATCGTGAAATGTCCACTTTTAAATCGAAAACCCATATCTCTAGTCGTTTTAAAACTAAACAAAGTGTCATTCCAATGATGAACTTCGGTTACCTTCTCAGTCATCAGTTTTGCCATAATTAACAATCCTCTCTGTTCATAATTTGTAAAAATTGAGCAATCACTAGCTTAAGATTGGCACTGCTAGTCGGAGGCATCCAAAAAACGCGTCTCGCCCCTCAAATATTTTGTTATTTCAGCGCACGACCGTGTCAGGCATTAAAATAAATGCAACTAGAATTCCCTACGACCATTAAAGAAAATATTAGAGAAGTTGCTGGCACCATTTTCTCAAATTAAATGCGGACCGGATGAAAACTGCGTGCTAAGAAAAATACTACTCGCTACTACGGACACTAAACGCGATACCTTAAATAAAAGAAGGCGTTGATTTGGGCAAGAGACTACACATCGGAGTCCTTCTCTTGGCAAACTGAAATATTCAAAATTGTGCTCCATAAGCACATCTGGAGAGACTCAATGTCAGGATGATATCTGGTAAAATAAAGGTTAATAAACACACTCAAAAATACCCAGCCAACTTGCTGTTAATAAATTTTTTAACCTAACTGGCTAAAAAATCGAGCGCGCCTCCATTCGCAATCGCATATATATAGGCCCAAGGAAAGACGCCTCGGTCATGCCCATCAGCGAAAACAATTTGTAAACCTGTACTACCCATAAGCTTAATATTCTGTATTTCACCACTGTCCGTAATAATCTCAGTGCCAATCACTTGCCTTGAACGGCACCCTGAGCAGGCACAAAAACGGCGCAGGCTGACACCCGAAATTTCGGTTTTTTCGCCATCAGACCAGGTTAAATTGAGAATACTTGGTGTATTTTTAAGATGAACCTTCACAGGAGAAGATTGCTGCCTAGCCATAAAAAAATCCTTTTTTTTGCATGCAACAACACAAAAAAGAGCTCGTCGAAAGAGTATTCAAACGGAATCGCCGCCAGCTTCAAAAATTAGAAAATCGCGTTTGCCGGGTTGATCAGCCCAATCTTCAGCATCATCTAACGGTTTTTGTGTCGCTAAAATCTCAGGCCATTTAGCGGAGAGATCTGCATTGATTTTTGTATATTCCTGAAACTCTTGCGGCAAATCGCTCTCCTCATAAATTGCATCCACTGGGCACTCGGGAATACACAATGCACAGTCAATACAGCCATCAGGATTAATGACGAGAAAGTTGGGTCCTTCGTGAAAACAATCAACAGGACAAACGTCAACACAGTCAGTAAATTTGCATTTAATGCATTGCTCTGTAACAACAAAAGTCATAACCAAAAGTCCTATTAATTAGCCTGCGCTAGTTACTTTATCCGCAGTTTCAATTTTATCTTTTGCCCAACGCGCAAGTTTACGCACATCGGGATCGTTATCGTCTAGCGCTACAGCTATAAATTGCAGGCCGTCTGTGTGAGAAATTTCGCCCAGTGCTGCAACCGCAGCCTTACGTAAATTACTAATTGGGTTGGTTATACAAGCGCCCAGTGCAGGAATACCATCGATGAGGCCCAATTTTCCTATGGACTCGGCTGCCTTCTCCATAACCTCCCAGCGCTGGCCGGATGTTTTCTCAATGAGTGGTTGGATCGCATCGGTGATTTTCAAACGACCTATTCCCTTTATTGCCTCAACCAATACTTGCCAGTTGTCGTCGTTCAAGGCAGCAATCAGCGGCTCCGAAACTTGGCTAGAAGTCGCATAGACGAGAGTTCCAACTGCTGTGCGACGAACTTCAGAGTCGTCATCATGTGCAGCCACAGCGATTAACTGCGGCAAGTTTTCTACTTCTTGTAAGTAGCCAAGAACACCCACGGCCTCTCGACGCACGCTAGCGTCCGCATGTTGAAGAAGCTCGATCGCATGAACGCGCGCTTCTTTAATACGCATCGGTTTTAATGCACGCAATACTGCAGTCAGTACAAATGGATCGTCACCTGAGAGCGCCGCTAATAATGCGGGAGCCACGGTTTGGTCTTTTAAATCAGCCAAAGCGTTAGCAGCAGCATTGCGCACGGCCTCATCGGTTGAAGTCAACGCATCAACCAGCGCGTCCATCATGTCGACTGGCTCAAACTCGTCAATCACCTTGGCCGCTTCCATACGCACCGCGGCGTCAACGTCGCTCAGCGCCATGATCAATAGCTCAACGGCAGCTGGCTCGGGACTATCGACTAAGTCCATTACGGCGACGCGGCGTATACCCACATCGGAGTCATTCAAACGCGTCTCAATTGATTGTAAGAATGGATCAGTAAAATTAGACATTGTTTTATTAACCTCAGCGCAGTAAATACGGTATGTTGACGGAAACAGCATCTGTTGGGCAATCTGTCTCGCAGGGCATGCAATACCAGCATTCATCGTATTTCATGTGAGCCTTCCCGGTTTCTTCATTGATCCACAAAACGTCTAACGGACAGACGTCAATACACGTGCGGCAACCCTTTTCCGCAATACATTTTTCGTCATCAACAACTACTGGAACCATTGATATTTGTGATGCTATTGGCATGGTAGAGTCCCCTCTAAATAAATTGGTTTAACCGGTCTGCTGAACACGCATTTGTGCATAAGCATTCTTTTCATTGTCATCCAACTCAACAACATAAGGGTCAATAGGCCTCTTTTTACAGACCATCTCACCGGCTTCGTTTTTATAAAGTTGTACGTGGCAGAACCAGTCATCATTATTTGTCTCAGGATGATCTACATAATGATGGTAAAGTCCCCAGCGACTTTCTTGACGGTACATCGATGCAACGGCTGCCATTTGCGCACAGTCATATATATGCTGGGCCTCATTGGCACGCAGCAACTCGTGAGCATCACGTGCATAGAGGTGTTGTATATCGTCCTCCATTGCAATTAAGCGTTCGAGGCCGATGTCCATTTTTTTAGTGACTTTAGGTGGCTGTAGATAGTCATTCACCAAACGGCGCACCTTGTACTCAAACTGACTTGGAGGGATGCCGTCAGTGCGTTTCAACGGTGCCAAAATACGATCTCGTTCGGCCGTGATGTATTCAACATCCAACTCAGCAAAATCCCGTCCCTCGGCGAACTCCGCGGCATTAGTTCCACAAATCTCGCCAAACACAAACGCGCCTAACATATAGCTGTGAGGTATCGAGGCCATATCACCGGCACCATAGAGCCCCGGAATGGTGGTTTCACCTTTCTCATTAGTCCATACACCAGAAGCGGAATGGCCAGCACAAAAACCGATTTCAGAAATATGCATTTCGACCATCTTGGTTCGGTAATCAGTCCCACGACCATCATGGAAACGGCCTCGACTGGGTCGCTCGTTGGTATGGAGAACATGCTCGACTTCTTCAATAATCTCTTCTGCCAGATGATCGAGCTTAAGAAATACTGGACCATTGCCGCCTTGAAGCTCGTTGTAGAACTCCATCATCATCTGACCGCTCCAGTAATCGCACTCAATAAAACGATCACCCTTTGAATTAGCGGTATAACCGCCTAGCGGCCCTGTTACATAAGCGCATGCTGGCCCATTGTAGTCTTTTAACAGAGGGTTAATTTGGTAGCACTCCAGACCAGTAAGCTCGGCGCCTGCCTGATAAGCCATCGAGTGACCATCGCCACAATTCGACGGATTCTCATAAGTGCCGTAAAGATACCCGGAGGCGGGCAGCCCGATTCTCCCCGCAGCCCCAGTACACATCACCACAGATTTCGCTCGAATCACAACGATCTCAGCGGTGCGGGTGTTTAATGAGATACATCCGCAAGCATTTCCATCTTGATCTTTCAGCAAGCGAATAGCTTGATAGCGGTTTTCTACAGTGACCCGATGCCGACGGAGTCTCCTGTATAGGATTTTTTTAATATTATGCCCTTCAGGCATTGGCAGCACGTACGTTCCCAGGTGGTGAACCTTTTTCATATCGTACTCACCGGTCTCATCTTTTTGGAAATAGACTCCCCAAGCATCAAGTTTTTCAATCATCTTGAAAGAATTTTCCGCGTAGGTCATCACGCCCTTTTGCAACAAGACACCATCATTGGCAATGGTGATTTCCTTCACATAATCTTCTGGTGTTGAATGCCCTGGGACGACGGCGTTATTGAGCCCGTCCATACCCATGCTAATGGCACCAGAACGCTTCACATTGGCCTTTTCAAGGAGCATTACCGACGCAGTCGGGTCCTTTTCTTTGGCTGCCACCGCAGCCATAGGCCCGGCCGTGCCTCCACCAATGATCAAAACGTCAACATCTTTAACTGTAATATCGTCTGGAAGTGTCATACTATTTCCTCATTAAACATCTGATTTTCTTAAAGCGTTCCGAGCAATTTGGAACTGATATTTATAGGCATCACCGCGGAAAGCCAAATATTCATAGTCAATTGGGCTACCATCAACACTGTGCGTAAGCCGCTGCACCCACATGATTGGGTCGCCTACTTTTACAAGTAACAACTTAGCGGTGTCACCATCTGCCGGGCGTGCTTCCAAGCTAATATCTGCCCGCCCAAGCGCGATATCCAATTCATTTTCTAGCAATGTAAAAATATCGCCGCAAAGATCTCTAGCAAAAAGTTTTCGGCCAATCGACATTGGGAAGTAGGAGGTATCAACCGATACTGCCTCGCGGTTCAAGTACCTCACTCGCACGACTTCAATGGCCCCATCTTTAGCTCGGATATTCAGGTTTTTCTGTACATCTTTGTTGGGCCTCACTTCACGAATACTTAAAAGGCGAGCAGAGACCTCATAACCTTTGGGTGTCATTGCCTCTGCAAAGCCTTCCAAGAATTTCACTTCCTGCATGGCCTTTGGTTTACTAACAAACGTTCCCTTTCCTTGGGAGCTAAAAATCAGACCCTCGGTATGAAGATCACGTAAAGACTGCCGCACCGTGATCCGGCTAACGCCGTACGTCTTCATCAAATTACTTTCAGAAGGCATACGCTCGTAAGGCACGTAGTCGCCGTCTAGGATCTGCTTTTTCAAAGCCTCCTTTATTTGTAAATAAAGCGGCTGATGGGTCGTGTTTTCGCTTTTTAGTAAAGACATAGCTTTCTGCCCAATTGTTTAGAGAAGTATACTTGTTATAACAAGTTATAACAAGTATTTTCTCCCAAAAAAATATACTTTTAAGAATCGTATCCTCCTGTATTAATTGGTTTTTTTAAGAAAAAGCGCGCAATGAAAAAGCTTCAGAATGGTGCGATAATTCAGGTTGGGCCTATTTTTAGCCCCCTTTTAATGCGCCGCACTAACCTCGGCCCGCGCGCTGCGCTGTAAGTAGGCAGCCAACTGATCGACCTCATCCTCACTTAACTTTTGTGCAATAACGGTCATGATCGCCGATCGCCTATTTGCGCGATCACCCCGCCTAAAATCGCGCAACTGCTTACGAATATAATCTGCATGCTGCGCCTGTAAATACGGCGCCGTAGGATGCACCGGATTATGGCAAGAGTTGCAGGCCGCAACCCCAAGGCGACCATTTTCAAACAGCAATTTACCCTTTTGAAATTTCTCCTCCTGCTCCGCCCCCAACCTCAAATCCTGCTGGCTTACCGGACTAGGCAAGCCAGCAAAATAATTAACAATTTGATCAATATCTGAGATTTCAAATTCATCCACGATAGCAGCCATTTGCCCGCCATCATTTGAACGCAGTCCCTGTTTGAAATCGATTAATTGACGCCTTAAATAAGACTTTTTCTGCCCTGCCAATATAGGAAATTTGGACATTTTACTAATCCCATCAAGGCTATGACACAAGCCACAAATCTCCCACGGTGCCATCCCCTCCTTATCAATCATTCCAGCATGAGCGCCGGCCGCTGTGAAAATTAGTCCGAGCACAAATCCGGTATAGCTCTTCAATTTACGAGCCATGATGCATATGCTTCGAGTGATCAGTTACCTGCTCGGTCTGCGGGCTTTGGACGCGGCCAGGGATCACATTCAACGTAACATCAATGACATTACCGTCATCCAGCTTCAGCTCAATCGGCAATGATTCAGTCGACGCGCTTTTAGACTTTCGATTCATTAGCATTATGTGCAGACCACCGGGCGAAAGCTTAAGGCGCTGCCCCGGATTTATGACGAGGTCCTTAACTTTCACCATACTTGCCACACCGTTCTCGATCAACGAGCGGTGAATCGCTACCGCATGGTAAGCGGGACTGCTCAGACTCGTGATAGTGACGGGGACTGCTGAAATATTGACAACCGTCAAATAGCCTGCAGCCATACTTACATTGGGCGGCATCTGCGGCGACCATGCATCCTCGATAACAAGCGCTTGCTGACCGCTATCCATTGCCAAACTGGGGACACTGGCCACTACAATCCACAAAGCTGTAGCAAGTAATGCAGAGCTGCCAAAATAAAATCTCATAAGTCAAACTCGTTCATTTAAATGCCTATCGTGATTTCCGATCAACTAATTTCTAACTAGCCTTTATCTATCAAGCGCATTTGCTCATTGATAAGCTTGATCAGATACTCTCCAGTTTTATGAGGGTGGAACGGAGGGCTAATCTTTGCTACCAGCTTCCCCTCCGGATTAATAATCGAAACAATGGCAGTGTGCGTCACGTTATAATTTTTTTCATCAACGCTTTTTCGATCTAGGCGATAAAATTCGCCGAGACTCTTTATTAATTTATTAATTTCAGCTTCACGGCCTGTGATACCGACATACTGAGGATGAAAGTAAGCTAAATAGTCTTTCAAGACGCTCCGGTCACGATCTGGATCCACGGCAAGAAACACGATATTCGGTATCCGTTCCGGACTCATACGAAAACCCATTTCTGCACGAACAGCCTCAAGATTTGCCAACGTCACTGGGCACACATCGGGGCAAGAGGTAAAACCTACAAAAACCATCGACCATTGGCCCTTAAACTGCTCAACACCGAACGAGCCTCCATACTGATCTTCAAGCTGGAATTCGCCAACTAGCCGCGCAGGATCAATACTCTGAGGACTTTCAAAAGCAGCAGCACACGTAAAAAAAGCCACGCTCAAAAAAAATATTTGCAGTTTTGCAATCGCCGATCGAATCATTATCTTCTCACCTCTTCGAATGCTTTGAGGCTCTGCGCGCGTATCGAGGCCAAGCATTTCTTTTTCAGCTCCACAGCTTCTGGCGCCGTTGCCATCTCAGGCAGTCGCGGCCGCTCCAAACCCACCTTGAGATCTGCGATCACCGAGCCTGGGCTTGCGCTCATAATTAAAATCCGGTCAGCCAGGAAAATCGCTTCGTCCACATCATGAGTAACAAACAAGACGGTTATGCCAAACTCCGACCAAATACTCAGCAAACTCTCCTGCATCATTAATCTTGTTTGCGCGTCCAGAGCACCGAAAGGCTCATCCATCAATAGAACCCGCGGATAATTAGCCAGAGCGCGAGCAATGCCAACGCGCTGCTGCATACCGCCCGACAGCTCATAAACCGCCTTATCTTTGAAATCTTGCAAACCCACGACTTCCAGCAGACGATCTACGATTTTCATGCTGTCTTGGCGGGGCATCTTTTTCATGTCTGGGCCGAAAGAAACATTCTCCCGCACCGTCATCCATTCAAACAAAGCGCCTTGCTGAAATACCATACCCCGTTCTGGACCCGGTCCCTCGACCGCATGGTCATTGACAACGACCTGCCCTTCGGTGGGCGCCAAGAATCCGGCCACGATATTCAGCAATGTGGTTTTGCCACAGCCTGATGGGCCAAGAACACTTAGCAATTCTCCAGATTTTATGTCCAAGGTTACGTTTTTGAGCGCTTGTACGGATCCCCCATTGGGCAAATCGAAGCGCATAGAAATATTGTCAATAAGCAGGCCTGACACCTGAAGCTCCCATCTGGCCAAAATGGTTGGCCTTCTCTCATGTTAACGGAGGATTCCCGCGGACTAATCACACAGTAAAAAGAGAGGTAGGCGATCTGAAACCGCCTACCTCATTTAAAACTTACATGCCTTTGGCAGCTGCCAGAGGACCTGTGTTTACATTGTCAACATAGCTGTCTTTGGCGCTGTCGATTGAACCTGCGTTCACGAAGACATCCGCCACACCTTTCATGAAGGTCTGCGCGTTGCCGCCGAGCCAAGACTTGGACAATTGTGTGTCGATGTCTGGGAAAACAAAGGTGCTCATGGAGCCTTTTGCATCTTCAACGCTCATACCCGCATCTTGTGCGATCATATTGGCCATGAATTCAGGCTGAGAGGCATTCCATGCCGCATTGGCATCGGCTGTCACAGCCAAGAATTTTGCCACAACATCGGCATTTTCAGCGACAAAACCAGAAGGTGCTGTGGTCACATCAAAGACCAAAATACCCAGCTCAGTTTTTTCTGCACCGGTCAGCAATACGTTGCCAGATTCTTTCATACGGCGCAGCGCACCGCCCCAGCCGCAAGCCATGTCTACAGCGCCTTGTGCCAAGGCCGCTTGGCCTTCAGCAGGGGCCATGTCCACAACAGTCAGGCTATCAAGGGATACGCCGAAATGCTCCATTTGCTTCAGGAAGCCGTAATGTGCCGCAGTGCCCAACGGCACGGCAACTTTCTTGCCAGCCAATTCGCCGGCAGAGTTTTTGTCGATTTCCAAGCCAGATGCGACCACACAGTTGTCATTGTCCGCATAGGACACAGCCACATCAACGATTTGCAGATCCTGACCCGCAGATGTTGCAACTACGAAAGGAGGCACACCTTGAGACACGGAAATATCAATATCACCGGAGGCCATGGCCGCAGACATTGCTGTGCCTGTGTCGAAAGAAACCCAGTTTACCTTCATGCCCAAAGCGGCGTCATAGGCGCCAGAAACTTTCGCAGCTTGGAATGGCATGGGCCACTCAAGGAAATATGCAACGTTCAACTCGCCATGCCCGCCCGCAAATGCAGCGGAGCCTGACACCAAAGTTACCCCAGCAACAGCACCCTTCAATGCAGTTTTCAATTTCATATCATTTTCTCCCAGTTGCGCTGGCGCTTAATGCCCAGCTTGTTTACGTCGTCTATTCTCGCCAGGATGAGACCGGCTTGCACGGTCAAAAACGGCAGACTTTAGGAGTATACCGAACCATAAAATAAGAGTCGCGCAAAGCAAATTCTTGAATTTTTTCTGAATAATTGTGCGATATCACTCAAAATATTCAGAGAAATATTCGCTCAAACTTGCGCAGCTTTTGATTTGATCTCTCCCAGTTTCACAACGAGCCGCGGCCGATCTTCACGCCAACACAACGACATCATCCGGGCAACACTGCAAACAGTCGTCGCGTGCAGCAAGAGGAAATGCTTTTTGGACATACAGAGGATATATATCTGGACCTATTTCTACTCTGGCTTTTCTGCGCTGATAGCGGTCAACTCAGGACTATAGAATCCGACTATCCCATAAGAACTAAAAAGGAGCGTGGCCTATGGACGGCAATCTGCAAAATGATTTGAGTGACGTTGTCGCCAACGACAAAGCCCATGTTTGGCATCACTTGATCCAACATAAAATGTTCGAAACCGCTGACCCCAATATCATTGTCGAGGGCAAGGGCATGCGGGTTTGGAATCAAGCCGGCAAGGAGCATCTGGATGCGGTCTCCGGCGGGGTTTGGACCGTCAACGTCGGCTACGGCCGCGAGAGCATCGCCGATGCCGTGCGCGATCAATTGGTCAAGATGAACTATTTTGCCGGCTCCGCTGGCTCGATTCCTGCGGCCAATTTTGCCAAACGCTTGATCGAAAAAATGCCAGGCATGAGCCGGGCCTATTTCTCAAACTCAGGATCGGAGGCCAATGAAAAGGGCTTCAAGATGATCCGGCAAATCGCGCATAAGAAATATGGTGGCAAGAAAAATAAAATTCTGTACCGCGAACGCGACTATCACGGCACCACCATTGCGACTTTGGCGGCCGGTGGCCAGCATGAGCGCAGCGCCCAATATGGCCCCTTTCCTGAGGGTTTCATTTCTGTGCCTCATTGCCTTGAATATCGCGAAGCGGCGCAAGACAACCTCGGACAAGGCGAAAGCTACGGGCTACGCGCAGCAAATGCGATTGAAGATGTCATCCTGCGCGAAGGTCCCGACACCGTTGGCGGTTTGATCCTTGAGCCAATCACAGCAGGTGGCGGCGTTATTGTGCCCCCCGAAGGCTACTGGCCACGGGTGCAAGAAATCTGCAAAAAATATGATGTCTTGTTGATGATCGACGAAGTTGTTTGCGGCCTTGGGCGCACAGGCACCTGGTTTGGATATCAACATTACGACATCAAGCCAGATATCGTCACAATGGCCAAGGGCGTTGCTTCAGGCTATGCGGCCATCTCATTGACCGTCACCACGGAAGAGGTGTTCGAGCAATTCAAAGATGCCAGCGATCACATGGGATATTTCCGCGATATCTCCACCTTCGGCGGATGCACCGCAGGCCCGGCAGCAGCGCTGGAAAACATGCGCATCATTGAGGATGAAAACCTTCTTGAAAATTGCACAGCCCGCGGAGCGCAATTGATTGCTAATCTCGAAGCCTTGGCTGAGAAACACAGCATCATTGGCGATGTCCGTGGTAAAGGCTTGTTCTGCGGCGCAGAGCTGGTGACGAACCGCGAAACCCGCGAACCGGCACCGGAAGCAAAAGTGCAGGCGGTGGTCAAAGACTGCATGGCGCAGGGCGTCATCATCGGCGCGACAAACCGCTCCTTGCCAGGGTTCAACAACACTCTGTGCCTGTCACCGGCGCTGATTTGTACAGCCGAAGATATCGACCTCATCACCGATGCAATAGATCAGGCCTTAAGCCGAGTCTTTGGCTAATCCTCCCAAAGCCAGACTAAAAAGGCAGGGCCTGTCCCTGCCTTTTTTATACCCAACCAAATATTTCCAAACATGCCACCACTTCTAGACCTTGCGCCCCTACAGAAAACTCGGCATCAATAGATCCAAAAGTCATATAGGTTTAGGTCCAAAATGGCGATTTCTGAAGAGACTTTCTTTTTGCCGCCCGATGCGGAAGGCACCCTGCAAAACCAAATCCAACAGCTGGTCGCCGAAGCGATTCTCAGCGGAAGGTTTCGGGCTGGCGAAAAAATGCCTTCAAGCCGAAAATTGGCGGCCCATTTGGGGGTGAGCCGGATCACCGTGACCCTCGCCTACACAGAGCTTCTGGCCGATGATTATCTCACGAGCCGCGGTCGGTCTGGTTATTATATCAGCACGAATGCACCGCAGCCGCCAAAATTCCCCATCATGCCCCGCGAAGACAAAGTGGATTGGGTCCGCGCCATTGGTCAAAAGTTTTCCGGCGGGGTGACACTTACGAAACCCTCCGATTGGGGCAGTTACAAATATCCCTTCATCTACGGCCAAGCCGATGAAACCCTGTTTGATCGGTCGAATTGGCGGCTCTGTGCACTTCAAGCTCTGGGCTCGAAAGATTATGATGCGCTGACCAGTGATTACTTCGATCGAGATGATCCAAAGCTGATCGAATTCATTCTGCGCCACACCCTGCCGCGCCGGGGAATCAGGGCCGAACCAGATGAGGTTTTGGTCACCATGGGGGCGCAGAATGCACTTTGGTTAACTGCGAATGTTCTGCTGAACCAAAGACGAACAGCGGCATTGGAAAACCCCTGCTACCCATCGCTGCGCGATATTTTAACCCAGTCGCGCTGCCAAGTGGCCAGTGTTGCGGTGGATGCGGCAGGCCTGCCGCCGGATGCCTTGCCATCTGATGTGGATGTGGTCTTCACCACCCCATCCCACCAATGCCCGACCGCCACCACAATGCCGCTGGAGCGCCGCCGGACACTCCTAACTCGCGCGGCAGAGAAAGATTTTTTAATTGTTGAGGATGACTATGAATTCGAAATGTCCTTTCTCAAAGCACCCTCTCCAGCGTTGAAATCCTTGGACCGTGAGGGGCGGGTGATCTATGTTGGCAGTTTCTCTAAATCGCTATTTCCAGGGTTGCGGCTTGGCTATTTGGTGGGGTCCAAGCCATTTATCCGCGAGGCACGCGCGCTGCGCTCAACCGTGCTACGCCATCCGCCCGGCCATATTCAACGCACGGCGGCCTATTTCCTGTCGCTCGGCCATTACGACGCGCTGATCCGCCGGATGGGCACAGAATTTCATGCGCGGCGCCTGGCCATGGAGGAGGCCTTCGCCCAGAATGGCCTGACCGTTGCCGGGCAAGGCGCCTTTGGCGGTAGCTCCTTTTGGATGCGTGCCCCGGCCAACGTCGACACCGAGCAGGTTGCAGAGCGGCTGCGCAGCAAGGGCGTCTTGATCGAACCGGGCCGGCCGTTTTTCACCCAGCAAGATGCCCCGAAAAATTATTATCGATTGGCCTATAGCTCGCTTCCCGTTCGGAAAATTGCAGAAGGCGTGGCGCTAATTGCCAGCGAGATGCGCCCGTGATGCAAGCGGTCTTAGCAGCCTTGGCCCTGCCGCCGGATCACCTTGCATTGCTCGGTCTGATTTGCTTCATTGCTGGGCTGGTGCGCGGCTTTTCGGGCTTTGCACTGTCAGCCATGGTCATGGCATCCGGCGCCTTGATCCTGCCGCCGGTCCAACTGATCCCCGTCTGTTGGTGGCTTGAGATGACCGCCTCGCTTTTCATGCTGCGCGGCGGCTGGCGGGAGGCCAATCGCAAGGTTGCGCTGGGTCTGGCCATTGGGTCAACCATTGGCGTGCCTTTTGGCCTGGCCCTTACAACGCAGGTGGATGTGGAAACCTCAAAGCTGATCGCGCTGGCGGTCATCGCCAGTCTCGCCGCCCTGCAGCTTGCCCGGGTGCAATTGCGCTTTCTGGCGAGCACCTGGGGGCTTTACGGATCGGGCTGGATGGCCGGCGTGGCCACGGGCCTGGCGAGTGTTGGCGGCATGGTTGTGGCGCTTTACGTCCTAGCGCAAAATGCGCCACCGCGTGAGATGCGCGCCTCTTTGGTGTTATTTTTGTTTCTGGGCAGTGTCACGACGGCGCTTAGCCTGCTGGCTTTTGGACTAAT
>ENA-OQVM01001512-OQVM01001512.1-marine-metagenome-genome-assembly--contig:-NODE-1512-length-30518-cov-8.720968_pt1 | contig 30518 bp, 27 predicted proteins | sample MGYA00237776_ERZ505498 | MGnify/ENA primary metagenome ERZ505498 (study PRJEB26159, sample SAMN06265151) | marine metagenome | isolation source: Helgoland LTER site | place: Germany:Helgoland, sampling...
AAGAAAGCGGCATGATAACCAAACTCGATACACCTTAACTTAGACGTAAACCTGTTCGGAAAAGTAGGACCACTTCATATCAAGCGTTCTGGTTTTTTACTTTCAAATACTTCCGTCTGCGATCGAAGCCATCTTGCTCTGTGTGATATTTTAAATCGCAACCACGCTTACCGAAGTGCCTTACGGGATTATTTTAAATAGGTGGGGCCGCCGCTTTACGTTTATTGCATTGGGGATTGCTGAGGTGAGTGCCTGCATTTTGTTTGCAACGGGTAGCGACTTTTTCAGCTTTGCCCTTGGTAATGTGATGTATAGTGCAAGTACCGCCTTTGCCTTGGGCACGGATAGCGCTTTGCTCTAGGAATTTCTATCGGCCACGGATCGTTGGGGCGAAACTGCACATCACGAACTCAAATCATGGCAGGTTTCATGCACAGCGCTTGCCCTGTCGGCTGGTTTGGGCGGGGTCATGGTTGGGCAGAGCGATACACTGGTGTATTTTGCCACGGCAACCGCTTTTGCCCCAGGCTTATTGGTTGCAATGGGATTCCACGAACCACCCGCAGCGGACTGCGGGGATCAAAGACAGCGTTTGCAAAGTTATAGATACGCGATCAAGGCTGCTTTGGAACACCCCGTTTTGAACTGGTTACTGGCGCAGAGTATTGTTATGTCTGGGGCCCGCCCTCTGCCCTTTGTTTTTGGCCAAGCCTTTTTTCTTGCGTCCTTGAAAACAGTGGGGTTTGAAACCCGTGTTCGATTGTAAGTGGCATGGTTTCAGCCGCTATGATGTTCCTTTCGATACTTGCTTTACTTTTCGTCCTGAGGTTGTGCCGCAAGCTTGGATGGGTGATAATACTGCTTCTCGCTTTTGCAGCACTAATCGCGCTTAGCGCAGTGCGGTCCGTCAGTAATATACTGATAATTATAGATGTTTCCTATTTTGTAGAGTGCCAGATGCGCGGTCTTGCCCGTTTATGCTAGCACGCAGTCAGCCCTTGCTGAGCAATCAAAGCCGCGCCACTTATCTGTCTACGCAAAGTTTTGGTGGGCGATTGATCTTGGCATCATGCCTCTGTTTTGGCCTCTCTTTTAGCATCCGTCACCGGACAGATGATCTGCCCTGAAATTCAAATCATTCTTACGAGTTATGTTTGCTTGGGGCTACTCTGCCTTGTGCAGTTGGCGCTGATTGCAAGCGACTGATCATCGACAACGGCTGTGAAGACTTGCCACAGATGCCGTGCGGGGCAAAGTCAGCGCCACAGGTGGACATTCCAGCCAAAAAACCTGGAAAGGGCTTGGCCAAGCGCAAAGGTCCGCTGCTTAATTGATTGACAAGTATGGCCCGAAATTATGGGCTTGTTACCATTTAGAAAATTCGGTTTAGCTCCATTCCGTCTTATAGAATTGTCAAATAGCTTGATCTGCTCCACGCCAGTGGAAATCAATTTGGATAATACTGACCTAAGGTTCGTATTGTTTGATCTTGGGGGGTATCGAAATAATCCTGGTTGAAATTCAAAGGGAATTTGTCGCTGCTTTAAGTGGAAACCGTCATATATTCGTCCAGCCGAGCCGAACTCTCAACGCCGACGTTCGGCGGGCAATTTACCAAGTGTCAGGCTATCAATAGTTAAGAGATCAAAGCGCGGTAATGCTGTTTTTAAAAATTACCTAATATTTTTACCGGTATTGTTTTCTATTAACATGTTGGCGGCGATGTATCAGTAAGGTGAGGAAGTGTTAGAAAATCCGGGCACCTTTGGATAAGGTAGAAAATGGCGAAAGCCTAATCTCCAAATTCAATGAGTGTAAATAACTGTCGATGAGACCCGCAATGGCTGGGTCTATTGATGAAATGAACCGGAGACCAGCCAGATGGCACTTACAATCGCTACAAATACCGGAGCAATTAATGCGGCAGCCGCTGCACAAAGCACATCGCGATCCATGGAAGTTTCTATGGAGCGACTGTCCACCGGAAAACGCATAAATTCGGCGTCAGACGACGTTTCGGGCCTTGGATCAGCGTCTCGTATGACCTCAGAAATACGCGGCTCAAATCAATCCATTCGCAACGCACTGGACGCGCAGGCGCTGGTCAACGTCGCAGATGGCGCGCACAAGGAGGTTGATAACATCCTCCAGCGTATGCGAGAAATTGCGGTTCAGGCGGCCAACGATACGAACAACGGACAGGACAGAGCAAATTTGCAAGTGGAAATGGATGCCATGGTCCAAGAGATTGACCGGATTGCTTCTAATACCACCTGGGCCGGTGCAAAATTGATGGACGACGCGGGCGGGAAAAGTTTTTCTTTTATGGTAGGGGCGGCCCCTGACGTGACCTCTAATGTGGTGCCGGTTACTATAACTAGGATGAATGCCACGGGGCTCGATATCGGTGACGGCACAAATTCTCTGGTGAGGGTTGATGATGCAACGTTGGGCGATGGATCAGGAGATGGGAGAGCCCGCGATGGTATTGATCTAATCGATACAGCCATCGATTTAGTGAGTAGCCAGCGATCAAAACTTGGGGCCGTTTCAAACCGTTTGGATCATACTATCAATAACCTGTCTAATATGGCAGCCAACGTCTCATCTGCCCGAGGCAGAATTGAAGATGCCGATTATGCGATGGAAACCACAAATCTTGCAAAAAACCAGATCTTGCAGCGCGCCTCTATGGCGATGTTGTCGCAAGCTAATGTGTCCAAGGGCAGTGTTTTGGGCCTGTTGCGAAGCTAAAACCAGGGAATAGCCGGACCATAAACAGAGGCAGGCCCATATAATGTGGGCCTGTTTCGGTTTGTAGACAGCTGATGATTGGAAACTAACGATGATCTAAGGCAGAGTTTGCTTAAACGGTCAGGTTACCTGCGTTGCTTTTGGACTGAATTTCTGAGATCTTGGGTTCACTGGTGAAGGTGATGGAGACAGTGTTTTTGGTCTTTTGTTTTTGTTCAAAAATAATCCAAGTCGGTTTTCCAAATCTTTCTAAGTTACCTCGTATTTTGTAGTGTAACTGTTACATCCCGTGAGTTAACATGGCTGCCTGTTAGATAATTCAAGTGTGAGTTTGTCCCCTTTTTTCATGGCTTGCAAGGGCGTTTTACAACCTAAGGGTGATTGCGCAAACGTGTGGTTGAAAACCAGACACAGCGGTGCGACGTCGTTCCCAGATTTTCGCCTGATCGAACATGGTGATGTCCTTGATGCGGCCGTTGAACCGCTCAACCATGCCGTTGATTTGCGGCGATCTTGGCGGGGTCAGCCCGTGTTCAATACCAGAGGTTGAGCACAGCGTATCAAACGCGTTCTGTCGTGTTGCAGCGCGCCTGCGCACACCAAAAAGGCGGTCAGTGAACGCCTTGCCATACCGGTTAAAATGGTGCGGCTACGGATCGGGCATGCACGTTCCAGATCGCCTAGAAAGCGCTGGGCAGTTGCGGCTGTCTTGTGGCGATACATGGCAATGAAGACCCACCGGCTGGCCCTGTCGATTGTCACAAAGAAATATCCCCGCGACGTTTCATTGGCCATGCATGGCGGGTATTTCACGTCAATGTGGAGATGTCCGAGCCCATACGGTTTCAAGCCACTGTGCTTAGGTGTGCCATCCTTGGCCTTACGGTCACGAAGACGTCCCGCCCCATGTCGACGCAGACAAGGGTCTAGACCCAAACGAGACATAGTCGGGTTCAGAAACTCGCGCACCACGGCCATTGGATCGTCCAGTGGCCACAGTAACGTTTCACGCAGATCAACGGCCACGATCTCTTGCACTGGTGTCAGGGCGGGCTGACGACGGTAAGAGTGTGTGGCTGCGATCCTGAACACTGTTGCGTTTGCGCCATTTCCAAACAGTCTGCGCAGTGGTTGCATGGCGTTCAGCCAAGACCCACGCAGGTTTGTCACGCGCCTAAATGGCCGCTGGTATCTTTGGCGTCGTTGTCGCTTGGCTATGACGTCGAACACACATTGGTGCCGCCCGTCTAAATATCCCCCCAGCACCGATCTCGCCAGAAAAAGCGCAAAACGACGCAGGTCTATGTGGTCATCGGGGACGGAACATCTAGCTTAAGAAAAATCACTGCGCTCAGCACTCCGAAAATCGGCTTTACAGTCTTGGACAGCCGAGTGCCGCCTGTGCGGCGCTCATGGAAATGGTTTGATTGCTTCTCTTGAAAAATAATGGCTCACCAGTCAGCGCGGCCGCCACGCTGGCTGCGATCCAATGATACAAAGGACATAAACTTTACCACCCGCCAGAGGATCCCAAGCAGTTGGGCCGGTTTGTTATGCATTGGGACGGCCCGCAAGGGATGTCTGTTTGTGGATCTCAGTCCCGGGAGCGCCGGGATGTCATGGTCAGGTGTCGCTTTGTCGGATTTGCGCACGTTTCCAGATGATTAATCCAGACAGCATAATGATCCCTGCTCCGGTCAAGGTCATACTGTCGGGGATATCAGCAAACACAAGATAGCTCTCAATTGTGAGAAAAATCAAAAAACTATAGGTATAGGGCATCAGTGTGTTGGCGGGCGCGAACCCATGCGCGCGGGTCAGTAAATCATGACCTGCCCAAGCCCAGACCCCAAGGGTGCACATCAAACCCCATTCCAGTAACGATTGCGGCGTGACCCATGTCCAGATCGCCATTGGCAGCAGGCTGACTGTGCCCAGAAGGCCCATATAAAACTGCATGGTTTCGGTTGCGACAATCCCTGACAACCGGCGTGTTAAAATCGAATAGAGTGCCAGCGCTGCCGCATTGTAACAGGTCAATAAAGCGGCCCAGTGAAAGCTCTCGCCGAAAGGGCGGATGACCACGATAACACCTAAAAAACCTAAGCAGATAGCAAACCATCGCCATGGCCCAACCCGTTCACCCAGCATGGGCCAAGACAGCAAACACACGACAATCGGCGCAGAGAACATGATCGCCGAAACAACAGTTAACGACAGATAGCGCAGCACGATAAAGTTTAACGCGGTTGCACTGACCAGTAAAAATGCCCGGAACATCACAAGACCGAAATGATCGGTGGCAAACCGATCCCGGGTGATGCCGCCGCGTGCGATTAAGAAAATACTGATAATAAAATGCGACGCATAGCGCATGAAGGCAAGTTGAAACGAGGCCAGCCCTGCGTAGAGCAACCATTTGACTGAGGTATCCACTAGCGAAAACAAGAAGTAAGCGCCAAGCATCATCGCAATGCCAAGGTTGGGGTTTTCACTGTTCGCCGGTGCGCTCAAAGCCATACTTAGCAACCAGATATATCGAAAATCACCCCAGCGACTTGCCGGTTTAGCGTAAATTCCGTTTTGAGGTATCTGCGACAGGTCAGCATGGGCTGGGTCTGGCCCTTATGGGGTGTCATTTTAGGGCTCTTTCTAATGCTTAACTTGGGTTGGTAGCTTTGCAAGATTAGCTGCCACCGCCTTATTGTAGACCTTTTGGCAAAGTAATTCTTCGAGCTTAAGCGTTATTTCTAGTGTTTTCTGTGCATCAAAAACCGATATCAAAGGTTCACTCTTTCGCTCCATCACTTCGACAAAGTGATCCAGTTGTCGCCGCAGCGGCGTGGTGTTGGCGATGTTTAATGGCTCGGCTGTTGGGGATTTGGACCAGTCTTCAGCGCCAGACCATTTGGTCATCGATGGGAAAGAAACCCCCCCGCGCGTGCCGGTTAACCAAAGCATATCCTGACCGCTGGCTGCTATATGAGGGTTCTCGGCCGTTCCCGCCTCAAAGCCCCACGGGCTGGGTGTTGTGTCGGCAAAGCTGATAGCGGCAGTTGCCCCCGAGGCAAAAAGCATTGCAACCGCGCCGCTCTCAATACGGTGGGTGGCTCTGATATGGGCTGCCCCAACGGCTGTGATGTCAATAATTTCGCCCAATACAAATCGTAGAATATCAATATCATGTACCAGATTGATCATGACAGGGCTGCCAGATTTTGTACGCCAGTTTTCCTCGAAATACGCATCAGGTTTGCGCATCGCCCAGATCATTGTCGCAGTGATAGGTGTGCCGATCTCTCCGTTACCAACCATTTTCTTGAGATGCTGAACGCTGTGGTGATAGCGTCGATGGTGTCCGACAAGGCTTGCTACGCCTGATTTTTGAACGGCCTGGGCCAGTTGAGTGGCTTCTTGCAGAGTTGCGGTCACTGGCTTTTCAATCAAGATATCCCAGCCCCGCTGCGCCGCATCAATACCATGGCCGCTGTGAAGGTGCGTCGGTGTGGCGATGATCGCGCCATCAACATCGGCGGTGACCTCTGCAAGATTATTAAAGTAACGCATATCGGCATCTCTGTGCAGATCTGTATTCGGTTCGACGACCCCAATCAATGTGCAGTCTGGATGCTGTTGCACCAAAGTTGCATGTCTGGCTCCGATCAAACCGTTGCCTATCACCAAGACGCGTTTCACATCACAGCTCCGATTTGCCACGGTACAAATTCGTAATCGCCCAAGCCCTGCCGCTCAGATTTTGATTGCTCGCCGCTGGCCACGCGTAAAAACAAGTCGTATATTTCTTGGCCTTTTTGTTCCAGACTGTCGCCATTGCTCAGCATGGTTCCAGCGTCTACATCCATATCTTCGACCATGCGCTTTGCCATTGTGCTGTTGGTTGCAACTTTGATTGTGGGGGCGGGTTTGGAGCCAAACGCAGAGCCGCGTCCGGTGGTGAAACACACCAGATTGCATCCGCCAGCAATCTGCCCGGTGACGCTGGCTGGATCATAGCCCGGGCTGTCCATGAAGGTAAAACCACGGGCGGTGACCGTCTCGGCATACTTATAGACGCCCATCAAGGGGCTGGTGCCCCCCTTTGCCGCCGCGCCAAGCGATTTTTCTAAAATTGTGGTTAAACCGCCAGTTTTATTGCCGGGGCTTGGGTTGTTATCCATACTGCCTTTGTTGCGCGCGGTATAATCTTCCCACCAGCGGATCAATCCAATCAGCTTGTCGCCGGTGCCTTGGTCAATCGCGCGGCGCGTAAGTAAATGCTCTGCTCCATAAATTTCGGGGGTTTCTGCCAAAACACCGGTGCCGCCCTGTGCGGCCAGCAGGTCACAGGCATACCCCAAAGCCGGGTTGGCAGTGATCCCTGACCAAGCGTCAGAGCCACCACATTGCAGCGCAACTTTCAACTCAGACGCCGGGCACGAACTGCGCGTTACCTGATTGGCCAGCGGCAACATGGCTTTTATTTTTTGGATGCCCAATTCAACCGTACGGCGCAGGCCCGCCACAGATTGAATGTTCATTGTTTGAAACAGGGGCCCCTGTTTGAGCCCATAGGCCTCAAGCAGCCAGTCGATTTGGTTCATTTCACAGCCTAGCCCCACCATCAGCACGCCGGCATGATTGGGATGGCGGGCATAGCCCCACATCACCCGTTGCAGTGCCTCAAAGCCATCGCCGTCACCGGCCATGCCGCAACCGGTTCCATGCACAAAGGCAGCGACACCATCAACATTTGGATAATCAGCCATCACCTCAGGGGTGAAGGCGCTGGCAATCATTCGGGCGGCGGTGGCCGAACAATTCACCGATGTGACAACGGCGATGTAATTGCGAGTACCGACAGTGCCATTCTCACGACGAAAGCCCATGAAACTGTCGCGTCGGTCGTGTGGCACCTTTTGGAGATGGCGTAGGTCATTGCAATATTCATAGGCCATATCGATATTGCGAAATTCTACATTATGCGTGTGCACGTGATCACCAGCGGCAATGTTTTGCGAGGCATATCCGATCAGCTGCGCATATTTACGCACCTCAGCGCCACTGCCTATGGCTTTGGTGGCAATTTTATGGCCGGACGGAATAAGGCCCATTGTGCACAGGTCTTCTATGATGGTGCCGGCTTCCAGTGCATGGGTCGCGGTGACGACGTTGTCGGAGGCGTCCAGTCGGATAAAGTCCATGGTTGTTCCCTCGGTACGCGCCAAGTGTCCGGCGCACATCTGTCTTGTGGTCTTTTATAAAATCGCGAGCGCGCGCGGAGCACAGGCCCCGCACACGCGCCGTTTCAGTGCGTTACAGCAGAACCGTTATGATCGACGGCCACAGCAATAACACGGTCAATGCGACAAGCTGTATGCCGATGAATGGCAGAAAGCCTTTGAATATATCGGTCAGCGAGATATGCGGCGGTGCCACTGATTTGAGATAAAACGCCGCCGGACCAAACGGGGGCGACAAGAAGCTGACTTGCATATTCATACAAAACAGCACGCCAAACCAGGTTGCGACATGTCTTGGCTCCAATTGGCCAAAAACGCCGATTTCTTCAATCGGTAAGCGCATAACGATGGGCAGGAAGACTGGAATGATCAGCAAAACAATGCCCACCCAGTCCATAAAAGCACCCATAATTAATAAGATAAACATCATCGACAACAGCACAAACATTGTGGGCATTTCTGAGCCGACAATAAGGTCTGCGACAAAGCGTGGTCCGCCGGCGATTGTGTAGGCACCCGCCAGCGCCGCGGCGCCCATGGTGACCCAAATAATGGTCCCGGTTGATTTCATCGTACGCATCAAGCTGTCCCAAATCAGCTCGAAATTGGCTTCACCGCGTAGGGTCGCAATAATTAAAACGGCAACGGCACCCATACCCGCAGCCTCAGTAATTCCAGTGATGCCGCCGTATATCGACCCTAGGACAACACCGATAACCACGATGGGCGGGACCAAGCCCTTGCCCATTGACCAGGCGAGTTTGGTGCGTTCGAGACCAAAGACAAAAAACAGCAACAGCAGGGCGATGCCTGTTGAGGCCGCAAACCAGATCACATAGTCTGGCGTCCCCCAGACAATAGGGTCTACAGTGTCACCCAAGTCGGCATTTTGCCCAGTAACAGTGAAAAACAACACCCGCAAAAACAGCACCGAGGAAAAACCTGCGACCAAGATGGTGAGGAATGTGGCAAACAGTACCGATTTCTCCCGTCCCTCAGGCTCGCCGGGCTCGGGATCAGGCAAAGGCGCATCTTCGGGCCGCAACTGGGTGCGGATGATGATGTAGATAATGAAAAAGCTTGCCAACATAAATCCTGGCAAAAAGGCGGCCGTGAACAGCGCCTTGATCGAGGTTTCTGTAATTAGCCCATACATGATCAACACGATCGAAGGGGGGATCATTGTGCCGAGCGAGCCTGAGGCGCAAATCGTGCCAATCGCAAGGTTTTGATTATACCCCAGCTTTAACATTTGTGGCAGGGCAATCAGGCCCAAAAGTACAACTTCACCACCGATAATGCCTGACATGGCGGCCATGATAACGGCCATGATCGAAGTTACGATGGCGATGCCGCCCCGAGTTCTGCTGAGCCATACATTTAGTGACGCATACATATCTTTGGCGATGCCGGATTTTTCTAGAAGTGACGCCATAAAAATAAACAGTGGAACTGAAATCAGCACATAGCTGGTAAGCACGCCATAAATTTTTTGTTGTAAGATATTAAGCGGACCCGCCCCGGGCCTGCCGGTCAGGATGCATCTCGCTCCGGGGTTGGCCTCAGTGTACCAGTCGGGGCACCCAAAACTTAGTGGGTTTGACAAAAGTGCAGGCTCAAATTTCATTACTAGGACAAATACTGCAAGGATCGCAGAGGCAAGGCCCAGTGGCATGCCAATCGCCAACAGAAAGAAAAGCCCTAAGAGCAGGAGAAGTGAAATTGTTCCGATATCCATTAGTTTGATCCTACACTACGTTTGATGGCTTCAAGCTCTTCTTTGTCAATATCATCCGCTGCAGAGTGTTTTACTGGCTCGATATTCCAATCGGAGACCAAATTTAATACGGCTTGTAACGCGACGAGTGCTACCGCTACGAGGATAGCGGGTTTCAAGGTCGCGGGAATTGGAGGATCAAATGCCGTACCAAAGGTTTCCCAAGTATAGAACTTTGTGAACGATTCTCCATAACCGCCGTAACACAATGAAAATGCAAATATGACAATCAACGTTGTAGAAAGTACATCACAGGTCCGCTGCAGGAAGCGCGGTAAAACATCATAGATGATGAAAATTCGAATATGACTACGTTGCTGCATTGCATAGAGCCCGGAAAATAAAAAGATAAAGCCTGCCACCCAAAGTGACAGTTCATTGGCCCAAAGCGTTGGCGCTTCAACAACATAGCGCAAAAAGACCTCATATATCATCACTGTGGTCAGTGCACTGATCAGAACCATCGTGACCCGGCCGATAAAGACAGCGACACGGTCTACAGGTCGCCAGATCTCGGTTTCCATGCGCGCCCTTTCTACGGTCAAGACCCCGATAATAAACAAAATAGGCATCGCAATAAGCGCAGTCCAGTCAACAATATCGGTATAACCCCCGAACAATCCTGGCAGGTTAGGGGTGACATCATTGCGCATCATTTGGCTTGAAAGCTGCTCAAGAAGTGAAGGATCTTCTGGTGTCATAAAATCAAGCGTGAAAAATGGAAAGTGCCAGGCCAGCCAGCCAAAGCACAAAATGAACGCAATCGGCACGTACCATTCTTTGTGATTTATTTTGGTTTCGGGCACGGTGATACTCCTTTGAGCCTGTGGTCAAACTAGGAATTGTTTATGTTGTAGTGGTTCAAGACGTCTCGGTCGGGCGTCACACCCAGTCCGGGGCCGGTCGGAAGTGCTACATACCCGTTATTGGATGCAACCTGATTCTGGATATTAAGCGGCTCTTGTAGCAGATTATCGCGAAATTTGTTATCCGTGGTGTCAAATTCCAACATGGGTTCCCATGGGTGCAGCCCGCCTGGCAAATTTGGCATGGCTGCCAACAGATGCATATTGGTGGCCACGGCGATGGCCGAGCCCCAGACATGATTCACCACCGGGGTAAAATGGGCGTGGCACAAGGCCAGTACCCGCAAATATTCTGAAATGCCGCCCAAAGCGCAAACTTCGGGCTGTGCAATATCCAAGCCTCTTGTTTCCAGCAGAGCACGCCATCCCCAACGATTAAACTCCGCCTCTCCTCCAGCGATATTGATCTTAAGGCCGGCGCGCAATTCGCGGTATCCGTCATGATCCTCAGGGGCGATTGGTTCTTCAAACCAGTAGGCATCTAAATCTTCCAACCCGCGCCCAACATAAAAGGCATCGCTGGTAGTATAACAGTGATTGGCATCGACCATAAAACGGTAATCATCACCCACGGCCTTGCGAACGGCGGTGGCAAGTTCCAAATCTGGTTTGGGGCCAAGCCCGACTTTCATTTTTGTGGCGACGAATCCGCTTTGCTTGATTGCAATCGCCTCGTCTGCAAAGCGCGCTTTGAGGTCGGCGATACCTTCTTGTCGCAGCATCATGCCATAGCCATAGACCGGGATTTGGCGTCTATGGGCTCCACCCAATAATTGATATAGGGGAAGTCCAGAGACCTTGCCGGCAATGTCCCACAAGGCAATGTCGACCCCTGACAGGGCCTGCAACGGCATACCTTTTTGACCGTGGTCACGGGTAAGATTATAGACTTTGTGCCAGATTACATCGCGATCGATCGGGTCCATACCCAAGATCAGCGGCTGGATCACATGTTCGACAATTGTGCGATTCGCCAAGGCTATATTGCCGGGCCCAAAGCATTCCCCCCAACCGGAGATGCCTTCATCTGTCTCGACTTCGATGAGGTGGGCTGTACGCTTTTGATAGAACTGTTGGGAATATCCCAAAACTTGTGGCAGTGCATATTGCAGAATGTGGCTGGTGATTTTGGTTATTTCCATTGGGAAGCCCAATACACCTTTGGATGGATATCTTAAAAAAATCAGGGCCTGATAAGGCCCTGACTTGGGGTTCAACTTCGTTAGAAGGGCTTAGTCAACCAGACCGAGCTCTGTCAGATAGCTGATGTGGCTGGCCAAAAGTGCTTTGGCTTCTGGTGTGGTCGCAAAATCAGACCAAGCGGCTTGAGCTGCGGCACGGAAGCTGGCGCGATCTTCGGGTGACCAGTCGTGCAGTGTCACACCTTCTGCCGCCATTTTAGAGGCTGCAGCGGTCATGCCTTTGCCAACCTGCATAGAAGTTTTAAACGCCAACGATTCCATCGCAACTGAGATAATGCGACGGTGGCTTTCTGGCATTGCATCCCAAACGGCTTTGTTACAAGCGAGGTGGTCAGATGGCATCGAATGGAAGCCGGGATAGTTGGTGTGCTTGACGATGTCATACAGGCCAAGGCTCACGTTGGTTGCAATGTTCGATGCATCCGCACCATCGATGATGCCGGTTTCCAATGCGGTAAAGATTTCTGTGAAATCCATCACGATCGGGGATGCGCCAAGGTTTGCAAAGACCATTGTCGCCAATCCTGGAGGCGAGCGGAATTTCCAGTTTTTGAAATCTTCCGCGTTACGGATCGGCTTGGACGAGGACAGGCTTTCCATGCCTGGAATCCACCAGCCAATAAACTGCATATCATATTTGTTGTACAGATCTTGGGCCGCTTCGTATCCGCCACCATTATAGAGCCAGCTGTACTGATCCCAAGGCGAGTCATAACCACCCATGATGTCACCGACAAACTGGAATGCAGGATTTTTACCAGTTTGATACGCACCACCGGTCATATCGCAGTCAAGAATGCCTGTAGCTGCGGCGTCAAAGGTTTCCACAGAGGTAACAACGGACGAAGAATAAAACATCTCGATGGTCACGTCGCCACCGGACATTGTTTGAATATTGTCAATGAACTCTGCTGCCAGTTTGCCGTTCGGGCTTTCTTCAGAAAAGTGAGTTTGGATTCGCAGGTTTGTTGTCGCTGCTGATGCCGTTAAAGCAGTGGACGCCGCCAAGGCTGCCACGCCAGCAACATACGCTGCCTTTTTCAATAGATTCATATTGTCCTCCCAAGACACTTGTTTGCGAACAGTTTCAGCCAAATGCGGCTTTTGTTATCGCTGTGTGAAATGGTAATCGCGGGAACAATATTCAGCAAGAGAATATTGTATTTTTTAATTATTTCGATAACGGCCTTTAATTTCGAAAATTTTTATTTAAAAACAACTTCAATACGAAAGGTTTGGAATGGTGGAAGAAACTGATGTTTACAAATTATTACACCAGAGGTTGGTAGCCGGCGGATTTGTTGCTGATCTAAAATTGCAGCCCGAGCAATTGCGAAAAGATTATCACTGCTCTGCCAGTACGATCCGCGAGGCGTTGTTCAGGCTGTCGACGGTTGGCTTGGTGACGTTCAAAGAACAGCGCGGCTTTCGCGTACCGCAAGTCTCGCGTATTGTGCAGCATGAATTAACCCATATGCGGATTCTACTCGAGTGCGAAGGCGCCTGCTTGTCTATCCGGCTTGGTGGCGTCGCTTGGGAGGCGCGGCTGTCTGCGGCCCACCATAAACTGTCCCATATTGAAATGCGTGCCCGTTCAAAAGCAGAGTTGGAACCGTTATTTGATCTATGGAGTACCGCGGAGCAGGAATTTCATGAAACCTTAATTGAGGCCTGCGGTTCTTTGACCCTCAAACGCACCCATTCCATTATTTACCAGCAGTTTCGTCAGCAACTGATCAACGCAGATAGCGATACAATTTATGTCCCAGAGAACATCCTCCAGCATCAGGGCATCTTAGCGGCGGCACTCGACCGCGACGAGGATTTACTGCGCCGGTTAATTCATAACCATCTGTCTCGCAATCTGGCACAGCCTTTACCAGAAAAAAAACCTTGGTGATTTACAGGCTTTGCCAATGACTGAAGGACGGCGGTTTTAGCCATCGCTGTTGCGGGATTGTAATTCAAGGTACAAGCCGGCGTGGTCCAGTTCTGCACCGTTCATTTGGTGTACGAAATGGTCGAAACGATCGCGAATGTGCTGGGTAACGGGCAGGCTGAGATTGAGGTCGTTGGCTTCGCTTAAAACGTTATTGAGATCTTTAAGCTGCAGTTTTGATAATCCACCGGGCGCAAAGTTGTTGGTTGTCATGCGTGTGCCATGTTGTTGTAAAATGGTACTGTCGGCAAAGCCACCGCGCAGGGCGTCTCGCACTGCCGCGGGGTCGGCGCCGCCTTTGTCAAGCAGCAGCATGGCCTCCGCCACAGCGCCAATTGTGACGGCAACAATTGCCTGATTTGCCAGTTTTGCAAGCTGGCCTGATCCGGATGGGCCGACATGGACCGGTCGGCCCAGAACAGACAAAACTGGTAGCGCGGCGGAAAAGGCTTTTTCTTGCCCACCAACCATAATGGCGAGACTGGCCGCTTCGGCGCCTTTGGTGCCCCCTGAAACCGGTGCATCCAGATGCGCAATGCCCAGTTCATCAAGCCGTGCTGATTGCGCCCGCGCCTGCGTAGGTTGCGTGCTGGACATATCGATCCAGAGGCTGCCCCGCCGCAGCGCCGCTCGCAGTTCTGGGCTCGCTAATATTGCGTCAACTGCGGCGCCGTCAGACAGCATTGTGATGATAATATCCGCACCATGGACCGCCTGATCGGGGGTTTCGGCAACGACGCCGCCACATTCGGTAAGTGCCGCAGCTTTGGTGGCAGTTCTGTTCCAAGCGACCAATTGATGGCCTGCGGCTAATAGGTGTTTTGCCATTGGCAAGCCCATCAACCCGATGCCAATAAAGGCAATTTTTGAAAAAACGGTCATGTTGAATATCCTCAGCAGCGGTTTGTTAACCTTAGCCTATAGCCAAACTCCAGACCTTGCCATAGGGTGCATTCGGGATTTGTTTCTGATTTATTGACTGCGCTCTTTGGCAAAATAGCAGTAATGAGGGTGCCCGCAAAGGCCATTGACACAGATGAAGGTGGAAAGAGGTTTCTACCGAGTAAAACTGATTGGTAGTAGTATGACACAAAGACTTAAAGGGAAAAATGTCCTGGTGACAGCAGCGGCGCAGGGCATTGGCCGGGCCTCTGTATTTGCGTTGGCAGCAGAGGGCGCCAAGGTGTTTGCCTCGGACGTAAATATGACAGCCCTATCCACGATTGGTGAGGAAAATCACAAAAATATTGAGATTTTCGAGCTCGATGTGTGCAATGATGCCAGCGTTGCTGCCGGCATTGAGCGGGCGCAACCTGACGTGTTGTTCAACTGTGCCGGATTTGTGCATAACGGGACAATCCTCGATATGTCCGATGACGATTTGGATTTTGCGTTTGATTTGAATGTCCGGTCAATGTTGCGCACCATTCGTTCTGCGCTACCGGGGATGCTGGCGCGCGGCTCGGGCTCAATCATTAATATGTCTTCGGCCTGTTCATCAATTATTGGGGCGCCGAATCGATTCGTGTACGGCACCACCAAAGCCGCCGTTTTAGGGCTGACCAAATCTGTCGCCATCGATTATATCACCCAAGGCATCCGCTGTAATGCAATCTGCCCCGGCACCGTTGAAAGCCCAAGTTTGCACGACCGGCTCAGGGCCACAGGAGATTACGACGCGGCCATGAAAGCTTTTGTCGCGCGCCAACCCATGGGGCGGATCGCAAAGGCCGAAGAAATTGCAGCTCTTGTGGTCTATCTGGCCAGTGACGAGAGTGCCTTTACCACGGGGCAAGGTCACGTCATTGATGGCGGCTGGTCGGGGTGAGAAAATGAAAAAAATAGACATAGCTGATCTGCGGTCGCGCAAGTGGTTTATGAACCCCGATAATCCTGAAATGACAGCGCTCTATCTTGAGCGGTATTTAAACTATGGTCTGACCCGGCAAGAGCTGCAATCGGGCAAGCCAATCATTGGTATTGCCCAGACGGGCAGTGATCTAAGCCCGTGCAACCGGCACCATATCGAACTGACAAAACGGGTCCGGGACGGCATTCTTGCGGCGGGTGGCACGCCGATTGAAATTCCTGTGCATCCTATTCAGGAAACTGGCAAGCGCCCGACGGCGATGCTGGATCGCAATCTGGCCTATCTGTCGCTGGTTGAAACGTTGTTTGGCTATCCAATTGACGGGGTCGTTCTGAACATCGGCTGTGACAAAACCACGCCGGCGCTGCTGATGGCGGCCGCCACGGTGAATATTCCGGCCATTGCCCTATCCGTTGGGCCAATGCTCAACGGCTGGTTTCAGGGCAAGCGCACCGGCTCTGGCACCATTGTGTGGAAAGCCCGCGAGATGCTGGCGGCGGGGGAAATCGACAATGAAGGCTTCATGGATATGGTGGCCAGTTCGGCGCCGTCTGTGGGATACTGTAACACGATGGGAACTGCGACGACGATGAATTCTCTGGCCGAGGCCTTGGGTATGCAATTGCCTGGTGCGGCGGCGATCCCCGCACCGTATCGCGAGCGTGGTCAGATCAGCTATGAAACCGGACGCCGCATTGTGGACATGGTCTGGGAAGACCTGCGTCCCAGTGACATCATGACACGCGCCGCATTCGAAAATGCCATCGTTGTCAATTCGGCGATTGGTGGGTCGACCAATGCGCCCATTCACCTCAATGCGATTGCGCGACATCTTGGCGTGGCACTGGACAATGATGATTGGCAGGCTGTGGGGCACCATGTGCCGCTTATGGTTAACCTGCAGCCAGCGGGTACGTATTTGGGCGAAGATTATCACCGCGCCGGCGGCGTGCCGGCGGTTGTTGGCGAACTTATCGCGCAGGGTCTATTGCCCCATCCCGATGCGCTGACGGTCAATGGGCAGGCGATGGGCGAGAACTGCGGCGCGCGGCGCTCGGAAAACCTTGATGTGATCAAATCGGCTGCTGCGCCAATCAAACCAAATGCTGGCTTTATTAACCTCAGTGGCAATCTGTTTGACAGTGCAATCATGAAAACAAGCGTTATTAGTGACAGTTTTCGGGCGACCTATCTGTCGAACCCTGAGGATATGAACGCCTTTGAAGGCCGGGCCGTGGTGTTTGATGGGCCGGATGACTTTCATCACAGGATCGACGATCCCACAGAAAACATCGATACGGGATGTATTTTGTTCATGCGTGGCACCGGTCCGATCGGCTATCCGGGGGGGGCTGAGGTGGTGAATATGCGCCCGCCTGCGTATTTGCTGAAACAAGGTGTTGAGGCGTTGCCCTGTATTGGGGACGGTCGGCAATCGGGGACCTCTGGCAGCCCGTCTATCTTGAACGCCTCGCCTGAGGCCGCGGCTGGGGGCGGGTTGGCTTTGCTGCAAACGGGCGATCGGGTGCGGATTGATTTGAACCAGTGCAGCGCGGATATGCTGGTGTCGCACGATGTGCTGTCAGCGCGGGCGCGCATTCTTGAGACGAACGGCTATGCAATGCCTGAAAGTCAATCACCTTGGCAACAGTATTTCCGCGAAAAGGTAGGTCCCTTTGATAAGGGAATGATTCTCAAAGATGCAGATAATTATCAAGACATTGCGCGCAAGTTTATGCCGCGTGACAATCATTAAGGATACCAAACGATGAAGTTAGTGCGTTATGGTGCGGATGGCGCCGAGAAACCGGGATTGATTGATGCAAACGGTGAGTTGCGCGATCTGTCTGGCCATGTGACAGATATCGGCGGTGCAGATCTTTCTGATGCTACAATGGCGCGTTTGCGCGCGCTGGACAGCGCAACGTTGCCCAAAGTCTCGGGCGCGCCAAGGATTGGCCCCTGTGTTGGAAATATCGGCAAGTTTTTATGTATTGGGCTGAATTATTCTGATCATGCGGCGGAAACTGGCGCAGCAATCCCCGAGCATCCCATCTTGTTTTTCAAAGCCAACTCAGCGGTTGTGGGACCCAATGATGATGTCTCGATGCCGCGTGGGTCGGTCAGCACCGATTGGGAGGTTGAACTGGGCGTCGTGATCGGCAAGGCGGCGAAATATGTCAGCAAAGCCGATGCCTTGGAATATGTTGCAGGCTATTGCATCATCAATGACGTCTCAGAGCGGCATTTTCAGGCTAATTTGACGGGCCAGTGGACCAAGGGCAAATCTTGTGACACCTTTGGCCCCACCGGGCCTTGGCTGGTGACCCGCGACGACATTCCCGATCCGCAAAACCTTGATATGACCCTCGATGTCAACGGCAGCCGTCGCCAGACTGGAAATACCAAGACGATGATCTTTAATGTGGCCGAGATTATTGAGCATTTATCGGGGTTGATGACGCTGCATCCCGGAGACGTGATCAGCACGGGCACCCCACCCGGGGTCGCTTTGGGGATGAAGCCCAAACCGGTTTATCTGAAAACCGGTGATGTGATGGACTTGCATATCGAAGGCCTTGGCCAACAACGTCAAACAGTGACACAGGATACCTGAATATGACTGATTTACTTCTTATTGGTAGCGCGACCCCCGAGATGCTGGAACGCCTCGAGGCGGCTTTCACGGTTCACCGTCTGGAAGATGCTGCGGATCCTGTGTCTTGGTTGGCCGAGCACGGATCTAAAATTCACTACGTTGCCACCAATGGCCATGATGGTGTCAAGCCTCACTATATCAAGGCCATGCCCGATCTTAAGCTGATCAGCTGTTACGGCGTCGGCTATGATGCGATTGATACCAGCTTGGCAAGGGCAGGTGGCATTATGGTGACGCATACGCCAAATGTCCTGAACGCCGAAGTGGCGAGCACTGCGTTGATGCTGATGCTGGCGTGTTATCGCAACCTGTTGGCGGATGATGCACATGTACGTTCGGGCGATTGGGAAACTGGTGGTAACGCCCCTTTGAGCCGGTCGGCTGACAATCAAGTTGTGGGCATCGTGGGTTTGGGGCGGATCGGGCAGGCGATTGCCGACAAACTGGCCCCGTTCAACGCTACAATCTTGTATCATGCGCGCAGCCAGAAAATGGTTCCCTATCAGTACTGCGAAAGTCTGGTCGATATGGCGCAGGCAGCGGATGTGCTGGTCTGTATCACCCCGGGTGGTGAGGCCACCAGTAAGCTGGTCAATGCCGAGGTGATCAACGCGCTGGGCTCCAAGGGCACGCTGATCAATGTCAGCCGTGGATCTGTGGTGGACGAGACGGCGATGATTGCCGCGTTGCAAGAGGGGCGTTTGGGTTGGGCGGGCCTTGATGTGTTCGAGCAAGAGCCGAAAGTACCAGCGGCGCTGCGGCAGATGGCCAATGTTGTGTTGCTGCCCCACGTAGGCAGCGCCACCCATGAGACCCGCGCCGCGATGGGCAATCTTACGGTTGATAATCTGCTGCAACATTTGGAAAATGGCACAGTGATAAGCCCAGTTCCAGAATGCGGGGACATGTAAGAGGCTGCGATGAACAAAATCACCGGCGTCAAAGCACGCCTGTTCAACGTTCCGCTTGATGAGGTGCTGACCGATGCAAAACACGGGGCGCACAGCCATTTTCATCTGATCACCGCGACGATCACCCTGAGCGATGGTCGCAGCGCCACGGGCTATACCTATAACGGGGGGCGTGGTGGTGTGGCCACGGCTGCGGTCATTACCCACGATCTGGCCAATCTGTTGATTGGCGAAGATGCCGGTGACGTTGAAGGGTTGTACCAGAAAATGCAGTGGCATCTGCATTATGTCGGCCGCGGGGGTATCGTCAGCTTTGCAATATCGGCGATTGATATCGCGTTGTGGGATTTGCGCGCGAAAGCTGCCGCCATACCGCTATGGAAAATAACTGGCGGCGCATCAGATCGCTGCCAGGCTTATGCTGGCGGGATTGATCTTGGTTTTGCACTGCCGAAATTGCTGGCCAGTGTGGAAGGCTACCTGGCGGCGGGGTTCAACGCGGTTAAGATCAAAATTGGCCAACCCGATATGGCCGATGATGTGGCCCGAATTCGTGCAGTTCGTGCACTGATCGGCCCTGATGTGACCTTTATGATGGACGCCAATTATGCGCTGAGCGTCGCTGAGGCAATCGCGCTGGGCAACGCGGTGAAAGACCAAGATATATACTGGTTTGAAGAGCCGGTTATTCCCGATGATTATCGCGGGTATGCGCGGGTTTCCCAATGCACAGGTATCGCTGTGGCGCAGGGTGAAAACCTGCACACCATTCATGAATTTGAAATGGCTTTGGCCCAGTCAGAATTGGGCTTTATCCAGCCAGATGCCTCGAATTGCGGTGGCATTACTGGCTGGCTCGAAGTGGCCGGTCACAGTGCGCTGGCCGGCGTGCCAGTGTGCAGTCACGGAATGCAGGAATTACATGTCAGTCTGGTCAGTGGTCAGGCCCATGGTGGTTGGCTCGAGGTGCATAGCTTCCCAATTGACCGCTATACGACGCGACCTTTGGTGATTGCCGACCACTGTGCCGTCGCCCCCCATAGTCCGGGGATCGGGGTCACCTTTGATTGGCCCAGATTGCAGCCGTTTGAGGTTGCTTTATTCCCGTGAATTAGAGCGAAGCCGTGATTCCGCCATCGACATAAAGTGTGTGGCCGTTGACAAAGCTTGACGCGCCCGAGGAGAGAAACACGCAAGCACCAACCAGTTCTTCGACATTGCCCCAACGTCCAGCAGGTGTGCGCTTGGCCAGCCATTCGCTAAAGTCTGGGTCGGCTACAAGTGCTGCGTTTAGCGGGGTGTCGAAATAGCCCGGTGCGATCGCGTTGCACTGTAACCCGTGCTTGGCCCAGTCGGTGGCCATACCCTTTGTCAAGTTTGTCACCGCGCCTTTGGTGGCTGTGTATGGGGCAATGCCGGGGCGAGCCAAGGCTGATTGCACACTGGCGATATTTATAATTTTACCGGCTTTGCGGTCAATCATATGACGCGCCACGGCTTGGCCGACATGAAACACCGAGGCGACATTGGTTTGCAGTAACTTTTCAAAGGCGTCGGCGGGAAAATTCTCTAACTCGGTGCGGTGTTGCATGCCAGCATTGTTGACCAGAATATCGATTGCGCCGGATGTATCCTCAAACCCGTCAACGGCTGCGCGCACAGCATAATGATCGGTGACATCAAATCCAAGCGTTTGTACATCGGCACCCGTAGCGGAAAGGCTGTCTGCTGCCGCCTGCAATTTGGTCTGGTCTCTGCCGTTTAGGATGATTTTTGCGCCCGAAGCCGCTAGGCCTTTCGCCAGCGCATAGCCGATGCCTTGACTGGACCCGGTGATCAATGCAGATTTCCCGGCTAAATTGAAGAGTGATGATGACATATCCTGTTTCCTAATTGTTATTAATCTTATTGGCCTTGGCGTTGGGGTCGGTTATCGGTATCTTGTGAAACAATGTACAGCTTGGAAATAGGTGCCTAATGAAAGCGATCGTTATCCATGCTGCACAAGATCTGAGAATCGAAGAACGGCCCGTTGATGCGCCAGTAGCGGGACAGGTAGCCATCGAGATGCAGGCCGGCGGCATATGTGGTTCGGATTTGCATTATTATCAACATGGCGGCTTTGGGCCGATCAGACTGCGCGAGCCGATGGTTTTGGGCCACGAGGTGGCGGGTATAATCCGAGAGCTTGGTGCGGGTGTCACTGGGCTTGAGATTGGCCAGCTTGTGGCGATTTCCCCGTCGCGCCCATGTAATAGCTGTGAATATTGCCTGCTTGGTCAGCAAAATCATTGCCTGAATATGCGGTTTTATGGCAGCGCAATGCCCTTTCCTCACATTCAGGGCGCGTTTCAGCAGCAGCTCATCGCCGATGCTGAACAATGCGTGCCGGCAGACGGTCTTACTGCGGGCGAAGCGGCGATGGCCGAACCGTTAGCAGTCAGCCTGCATGCGGTGCGACAAGTTGGTGATCTGGTCGGCAAAACAGTTCTTGTGACCGGATGTGGACCAATCGGTATATTGACTATTATGGCTGCCCGTCGCGCAGGTGCTGGCACGGTGATCGCAACGGATCTGTCGGATTTCACTCTGCAAAAAGCTGCGCAAGCAGGGGCGGATGCTGTGCATAATATGGCCAAAGAACCAGAGGCGCTAAGCCGCTTTGGCGCAGCCAAGGGCAGTATTGACGTGCAGTTTGAGTGCTCTGGCGCGGCAAGCGCGCTGAGCGGCGGGGTCGCGGTTTTGCGCCCCGGCGCCACGCTGGTTCAACTGGGTCTCGGCGGGGATATGCAGGTTCCGATGCAAAGCCTTACCGCAAAAGAAATCATATTAAGAGGGTCGTTTCGGTTTCATCCCGAGTTCGCTATTGCGGTCGGGATGATGCAAAAGGGCCTGATTGACGTAAAGCCCCTGATCACTCACAGTTTGCCATTAGACGCGGCTTTAACCGCGTTTGAGTTGGCTTCTGACCGTGAGGTTGCAATCAAAGCACAGATTAATTTTCAAGGCTAAAAGTAATTTTGAAAATTACACTCTGCTTTTTTCACAGCGAAACGTTCAAGCGATTTACCATCAGTTTACCCTGACTGGAAAATACTCATTTGGATTAGAGAAATGACGCCGTATTTATTGCCCATGGATTACTTGCGATAGAATAAGTGTTTTTTCAAATGCGGGCTGACAATAAGTTTTAAACGGCGAATCATTGGTGAAAAATACTATAAAAAGACTGATATTCGATTCGATGATTCGCTTTAGTCGATTAATTATTTGCCCCGGGTGCAAAATAAAGCATCTAACAAACTTAATACACGTAGGATAATTATAAAATAAACCGGTTTTTTTGCTAAATTAAGTCTTGAGCTGGCGGTTACGGACTATTTTTTTCTTTTTTAGTGTATCGATGTTTGAATTAACAACTAAATCTGGCTACTGTTTTCTGTGAAATGGCACACGATTGCAAAAGGACTAAATTCAGTTTGCAATCAATTAATAAGGATACACCGTATGGTTGATGCACCAACAGCGATAACGGGCAACTCGGCTGCAATGCAGATGGCAGTCAAGCCGACCGAAAATATCGCGCAAGAGGCTTTAAAGGCAAACGCTCTTCGCGGAAAAGTTCTGACCGAATCGATGCCTTCTGAAGTGGACACATATGACGCTGTCGGCGTTGGTGGCGCTGTGCCTGTTGTTCAGGCGAGCTCGACGGCGAAGGTTGCAGTGGAAATAAATTCCACCTCTCGCGAGGTCTTGTCGTCGATGCGGCAGCTGCCTGCACCCATAGACATCGAAGCAGTCGAGCGCGTTAGACAGGCGATTGCGGATAACAGTTATCCCATCGATCTCGGTAAGATCGCTGATAATCTTGTGCAAGCCTTTGACGATTTGGGACCACCACCCAGTCGAAGTGCATAATTTTTGGAGGCTTTTTAAAGTTTCTAGCTTACCCTAGACAGCCTTAGCAGGTTGTCTGAGGTCATTATGACTGTGCGGAAAAGTAAACGTCGATAGGATTGTCCCTATTTGCACTTTGAAACACACCTATAATGAAGCAACGAAAAGTTTGGGCATCCGTGGTAAGCCCAAAAGCTAAGATGATTAAACCCAGTATTGCGTGATCAATAATTTCTAGATTTGTGCATGTGATGCGAAAAGGAAAGCGGGAACGGTATGGCTGAGATTAATCCTAGTGTTGGTGCGGCTTACGGGGGCGGTCAGCAAATAGAACCTCGGATCCAAGCGTTAGAGGGTCTCAGAGCACTTGAACAAGCCGAGCGCGCGGCAGTGTCGGAGGCGTCCATACAGGAACGCGTGGCGCGGCGCACAGAAAGCGTGATTGTGACGATCAGCGCAGAGGCGCAAGCGATGATTTCGGCTGATACTCAGCGCATATCTGAACCTGCCAATCAACCACAACCCATTGCAGCGCCTTTGCCCCAAGAGACTTATGATTCTGGTGTCACCCGTGCTTCACCAGCCACCCAAGCCCCAGTGGTTGCACCCGAGCCTGTTGAAGCTGAAATGAATGCGGCGCCTGCACCAGAGGCGCCTCAAACGCAAGTGGCCCAGCAAGATACGCAACCTGCTGCGGGTCAGACCGGAACGCCTGAGACCGTTGCACCTCCAGCACCGCCGCCCGCAGACACAGCCACTCAAAGCGTAGAAGAGGCTGAGTCCAAAGCTGAAGTGGTTGCTGCATCGGCACCGGTTGAGCCTCAGGCTAAGCCTGAACCCGGCGATGGAGACGCTTCTGAAACTGAGGTCGTTTAAGCGACTAATATGATCACGTCGAAAGCGTATTAATCTTGGAAAGGGTCAGGGTTGTCCACTCGCCAATTTCTTGGTGGTGCGTGGACTGAAACCCTTGGTCACGATAGGCGGCTAACACATCTGCGGCCTGCTCATTCAACAAACCAGACAGAATGACGTGACCGGTCTCGGTGATGTGGCGCGAGATATCTGGGGCGAGTGCGATCAGCGGACCTTTCAGGATATTGGCGAAAATCAGATCGAACGGGGCCGCTTTGGCGAGGGCGGGGTGGTCAAAGCCAGTTGCTTCAATGCAGGTCACGCACCCTTGCAGACCATTGGCGACAACATTTTCCTGGGCCACGTCCACCGCAACTTGATCGATATCGCTTGCCAAGACGGGGTTAGGCCAAATTCGTGCGGCGGCCATTGCTAGAACTGCGGTTCCACAGCCGATATCAACTACGTTCTGGCCCACCACGCCAATTTCTGAAAGGCGATCTATGGCTTGTAAACATCCAAGTGTGGTGCCGTGATGGCCAGTACCAAAGGCCATGGCGGCTTCTATCAGTAAGGGTTCGACCCCGGCGGGAATTTGATCGGCATCATGGCTGCCATAGACAAAAAACCGTCCCGCCCGCACCGGGGTCAACTCGCGCTTCACCTTGGCCACCCAATCGGTCTCGGGCAATTCAGATACCGCAAAGGGACGGCTGTTAAAGGCTGCGGCCAATAACGCCAGTCCGATTTCATCCGGGGCCTCTAGAAAATAGCTGCCGACTTCCCATTGGCCTGAGCCGTCCTCAATTTCGAACACACCGATACCGGTTGGTGCCGGATCGAGACGTTCAAGGGCTTCGCCCAAGGCTTCGGCGGGTTCTTTGCCCGTGAGAGTGGTAAGGGCGGTGAATGTTGGCATCTTTCGTCTCCGGTATGTGGGATCATCGCATTATGCGGGTGGCTTTGTAAGGTTAAGTTGCGAGGCTTGGGCAGACCCCAGTTTTGATACATAAATCCAGCCCCATAGCGCGGCTATCAGGCCGACAGCTGCGCCGACCAGCGTTTGGGCATAGATCACACCGGTCGCGCCAAACATTCCTGTCAGCCAAATACCTGCTGGTAAGGTCAGGACACCGTCGCGAAGCCAATTTGTAAAGGTCGACCAGAGGGGTTTGCCCAAGGCGTTGAACGCTGCGTTTGATACCATCAGGGCCCCGATGAGAATAAAGCCACCTGCGCCAAAATGTGTAAAGGCGTAAAGCACGTCGTTCCCGGCTGGATCTAGTGAAAACCAAAGGCTTACTTGCTGGCTGGCAAGCATGAGTATCCCCCACATCACGCAGGAATAGAGCGCACAAAATATTAAGGCATCGCGGTAAGTGGCGCGCACGCGATTATAGAGACCAGCGCCATAATTTTGGCTAAAAATTCCGGCAATAGCGCCCGACAGCGAGAAAATACCGCCAAAGGCCACCACAGTCAGACGGCCGACCACGGCCCAGGCTGCAACGGCGCTATCGCCAAATTCAGCAATCAATCCGGTCAGTAGGTAGTTTCCAACAGGCGTGGCCATCTGGGTCAACATCGCGGGCAGGGCAATGGTAAAAAACGGTCTTAGCATGTTGAAAATTGACCTGAGGTTTGGGCGCGCAAGGCTTTTGTGATATCCGATCACAAGCCACAGTGCGACTGCAGCCATCAAACCGCGCATCAGGCACAGCGCTAGTGCGGCCCCGTCCAGCCCCAATTGCATCCAGATGATAAACAGCGGATCAATCACCAAAGCGACAACACCCGGGATCAGGGTGATGCTCATGGCGTGGGCCCCTTCGCCCTTGGCGCGTAGAATGCCGCCACTAACCATACCCACCGCCATCAGCACCAAAGAGGGCAGGGTGAACTTTAAATAACGATCTGCAAGGTCAGCCGCCTCGCCGCTGGCCCCGACTGCGGCCAGAAGGTCTTGGCGAAAGGTAATCACCAGAGTGACAACACAGACTTGCCATATGCAGGTGATAATCAACGCACCCGAGGCTTGATCACGCGCCTTGTCATAGGCTTTCTGCCCAATCGATCTTGCCACGAGGGCGGTGGTTGCGATCATCAAGCCAAGGCCGGCAGATAAGGTAAAATACTGGATTGCAAAAGCGTATCCCATGGCGGCCATGAGGGTTTGCTCGCCCAAATGTGAAATCCAAAACAGGTTCAGCGCATCGACAAAAAACATAAAAGTGATGCCCAATGCACCGGTCAATGTCATATACGAGACATGGCCAAAGGTGGAGCCGGTGAGAAATTTGCCCTGCTGCTCGGCCATGGCTTTATTCCGCGGCTGTGGTCGCTGCACGTGTGAGCAGCGTTTCGGCACCGGGTTGTGGGTGGCGTGGGATTAATAGCGCCAACAAAAACGATAAAGCCGCTATGCTGGCCGCCACGCAAAACACCGCTGTGGGTGAGGTCAACCATAAAAAACCCAGAAGTACGGGCAGAAACACAGCTGATATGTGGTTGATGGTAAAGGCGACCGCGGCGGTGGGGGCGATATCAGCTGGATCAGCTATCTTCTGGAAATATGTTTTCAACGCCAGCGCCAGACCGAAAAACATATGGTCCAGAATATAAAGTGCGGCAGCCAGTAACACGCCCCAGCCAAACAGATAGATCCCGCCATAGGCTAAAAACACGCAGATCAAACCGAAATATTCAAACAAAAGTGCCTTGCGCTCGCCCCAGCGCGCAACCGCATGGCCCATCAAAGGTGCCAAAACGATATTGGCCACTAGATTAATCAGATACAGTGCTGTGACCTGATGGACGTGAAACCCAAAGCGCTCGACCATCATGAACCCGGCGAAAACCATAAAAATCTGCCGGCGGGCTCCCGCGGTGAATTGCAGACAGTAATACAGCCAATAGCGGCGCCTGAGGATGATTTTAGTGTGTTGTCGCGTCGGGGCCTCAAATTGTGGATAGGCCAATAGACAGAATAACGCGATCAGAACCGTAAGCCCGCCTGAGACCAGATAGACCAGATTGTACCCAAGCCCCAGCGTTTCCCAAGTCAACATGATCACCCCGTAGGCAACGAAGGTCACAGCAGAGCCTGCCGCCATCAGCCAGCCCAGCAGTCTTGGCGCCTGTTCTTTGGTCAACCATTGCAATTGAAGAGACTGGTTGACGGTCTCGTAATAGTGAAACCCGATCGACGACAGCATGGTGATAGTCAAAATGCCACCCATTGACGGAAACCACGCTGTGACTGCGGTGGCTGCGCCCAGCAGTATCAGCGCTATGATGCCGAGAACCTGTTCGCGGATGAACATGATCAGGGCGATCACGCCCACAGCGAGAAATCCGGGAATTTCGCGTACGCTGTGCAGCAAACCGATATCTGCCCCATCAAATTGCGCGACATCGATAACGAAATTATTCAACAGCGCAGCCCAGGTGGCAAAAGCCATGGGCATTGCGGCGGCCATCATGAATAAAAGGGCGATTGGGCGTCGCCAGCGCGGCAGGCTCATTGCGGCTGAAATAGGAAGTGTATGGACCATCCTGCAGGTCATAGGCGTGAAGCCGCGTCGTGGCGAGGGAAAACGTAGCGAGGATGGGCGAAAAACTGCAGCAGTGGTGACACAGATGACATTTGCGCAAGATTCGGGTCGCCGGGTGGAATGACGACTTGTATTCTATGGTTTTTAAATGGAGATTAGCATGGCTTTCAAATCGAAGCCCTTCCAATGGCCCCCTTCGCGCCGCTTTTCTGCGCCTCAGATGCAGAGCTGGAGCGTCGTGGTGCCCAGCGCGTCACTGCCGATTGCAGTCCCGGCTATCCCTGCCGGGTAAGCCTTGCCGAGGCCAAGATCGGGGAGGCGTTGATTCTTTGCAATTTTGAACATCTCGCCGAGATATCACCCTACCGCGCCTCACATGCGATTTATGTCCGCAGCGGGGCTGTGCAGGCGGTGCCTGCAGTGGACGAGGTGCCGTCGATCTTGCTGCGCCGCATGCTCTCAGTCAGAGGTTTTGGAGCGGATCACTGTATAAAGGCGGCCGAGGTGATAGAGGGAAGTACCCTCTCCGCAACAATAGAGGCCTTTTTCAGCAAAACGGTAATTTCATACATTCATATCCACAACGCTCAACACGGCTGTTTCGCCGTAAAAGCGATCCGTGGCTGATGCATTCTAATGCTTGCAAATTGCACAATGCGGTTCGGTGGGTTTGGCGCGGTTGACGTGAATTGTTCTATTTGCAGAACTACCGGTTGAGCCGGGAAAGGTATCAAGCCTGTTCTGGCGGTAAATCGTGGTCTCAACGCTTGCTCTGGCATAGGATCAAACGCCCCAATGCTGTTGGCTGAGGGCGCAACCCGATCTATGATAGGGCACACAACGATGACCCGTTCATCTACTGTTGGGAAGGAAATAGCGGCCATTAAGCCAAGCGGATGGCCGCGAGCTGGCGCAAAGGCCAGTGCAAATAAGGGCCGGGCGCAAAACCTGATTTTGCCGCAGATCAATCCAAGGGTTCGGTGGTTCGCCTAAAGCGTAGCCAGTATGTTTTGCGCGCAAATAACAAGGGAGGCTAAAGACTGATGATAAAGCGGTCTGCATGGATGTGGTACGTTACGCCAGTGACCTTGATAAATCAATCAGTGCGGTCCGCGGGTCAGAGTGCTCAGAAGTGATGAAATCTTCAATTGCTTTGCAGGCGGCTTGGCTTGCCCCCGCTTGGATCAAAACATTTGTAAAAGAATGCAAAGGGTGGTTTTCGCGCTGCTCGGGATCAATTTGTGCCAGTCTGCTTTCAATTTCGAAAATGTCCAAGTCGACCGCGATTTGGGCGGCGAGCATCACTAAAGTGGCAGCCGTATAATTCAGCTCAGGTACACCCCTAAGATGCGCCTCTGAAAGATTGTTTTTTCAATCCCATGATGGCCGGTTCCACAAGTGCGCTGAGCGCTGCATTTATATCATCTTGGGACATTTTTCCGAGTGCGGGCATTGCGCTATAAACAATCAATTCTTCGCCGCCTTCATTATGCCAGTGTGCTTTATTCCCTGCCTAGGTTAAATTGCCAAAGATCTGCGGCCTCCTGTGCCAGAAAGGATTTTAGGGTCCGCCTGGGTTCGGTGTCGGTTTTGATTTAGCGGTTTGCATTCCATTCAGCTGACGTCAAGATTTGACTAGATTGTGCATTTCCAGTAAAGCTAACCCGCTTTTCGGCGCTTTCTGACCACTGAAAATAAAGCGTTAAAGGGGTGTCTAAAGCTTTGCGAATACGTCTGTTATACAATTCGGTATAGTCTGAGAGCGTTGCAAGGATAAAGTCGCTGACTTGGCTTGGGCGACCTTCGCTGATGAACAGGGATACATGTTCACTTTTCGCGATATTGTCAGCCAGGCCGAAATATACCACAGACTCTTTTTCGGGCATTTGCTCAGAGCTTCCGGGGTCCGCGGCCACTCCAGAGATAAAGACCTTTTGTTTTGCAACGCGTGAAACGTGAAATGCGGCTTGAACGCAATAAGCGACCTTGATGCTTGGTCTGCCGAGTCGGTGCGCACGGCAAACCCTAACCGCCCGGTGTTGAGGCCAATTTCATGGCCTAAATCGACAAACGGCTGCGGGGCATAGTGCACCACCTCGCGCCAGGTCTTGATCTGAAACGAAACCACGGCAAAGGCGGATTTGTCGCTTCGTTCTAAAAATGAAAAGCCCATCAGCGGATGTGTTAAGATTTCATAGGTATCTGGTAAGTCCCAAGCCTGTGCATGATACTACGGCATTGGCGGTCCCAGCACGGTGCCAGAGACAGGGCTGTCAAGTTTGCAATCAAACCGCCATTGATCATTTTTAAGTTGAGTGATTGACACAAAGCCATCAACCGGCTCAGGCAGAGGTGCTTGAGCAGAAGCGATGTCGATAGATCCGGATGCCAACACATGGAGGCTCTAAAATAAATTTACATAAAATAATTCAAATAAGTTCAAGGTAAGGAATATGTACTAGTGGATTGGTTGGGTCAGAAGAGTCCGATTTGGGATTCCCACTGCACCCAGAATATGCGATTCAGACGGATGCGAACTGGTATTTCCTTCACGGTATCTTTGGCTGATCGCTTGCGATTACACGCGATTGTTGCCGCTCCCCGAAGCCTGCAGAAACATGTCTGGCGTGCTCGTATCATTCTGTTGAGCGATGATGGGCTGGGTACGATGGCGATCAGGGCTGCGACCGGCAAGTCGAAGACTTGCATCTGGCGTTGGCAGGCGCGGTTCATGACGGAGGGCGTCGATGGCCTGCTTCGCGACAAGACCCGCCCGCCCGGTGTCGCGCCTGTCCCGGCTGATCGCGTGGCCGAGATTGTGCGGCTGACACAAGCCCCACCACCCCATGAAGCAACGCATTGGACGCTGCGTGCGATGGCCAAGACAGCCGGTGTGGCGGCTTTTCCTGTGCAGGGAATTTGGAAGTCGCACGGTCTCAGCCCGCATCGCTGGCGGCAGTTCAAGCTCTCCAACGATCCGGCCTTGCTTGAGAA
>ENA-OQVM01001515-OQVM01001515.1-marine-metagenome-genome-assembly--contig:-NODE-1515-length-30461-cov-6.038573_pt1 | contig 30461 bp, 26 predicted proteins | sample MGYA00237776_ERZ505498 | MGnify/ENA primary metagenome ERZ505498 (study PRJEB26159, sample SAMN06265151) | marine metagenome | isolation source: Helgoland LTER site | place: Germany:Helgoland, sampling...
TATCAGGCCGGGCAGAATAAGCGGTGCCAAGGTGCTGAAGCTGCCAAGCCGCAGGTCTCCCGCAATCGCTGTGCCAGCAAGCATCGCTTGGCGCTGCAGGTCTTCGGCATGGGCCAAAAGGCTGCGGGCCGAGGGCAGAATGTTGTTGGCGCTTGGCGTGGCTGAGACCCCTTGCGAATGGTGGCGCAACAACAACTGAACGCCAAACTGGGCCTCAAGCTTGCTGATCGCAACTGAGATTGTGGGTTGCGAGACGTTCATCAGTTTTGCGGCTTTGGCGATGGAACGATTGTCGATACAGGCGACGAGATATTGCAATTGGCGCAAGGTGTATTTGTTCATCTGACTATAGTAAAAAGCTATTCATTAAAAATATACAATTAATTTTACCTAATTTAGAGAATCGTCTAGCGTCTGAGCATTCATTATGACGTGTTTCGGTTGGGAGTATTAAATGTCTGCCGTCCAGCAAAGGCTTCAACAAGATCATCCCAAGCCGTTTTTGACGGCGATGTCGGGGGCCGTTACCCAAGTTTCGGTGGTCACCACCAACGGCATTGCGGGGCGTTTTGGCGTCACTGTCAGTGCCTTCGCCAGTGTTTCAGCCGATCCGCCCTTGGTTTTGGTCTGTATCAACCGGCGCAGTCCGGTGGTTGAGGCGATCGAGGAAAACGGGTGTTTCTGCGTCAATCTTTTGGACGACCGTCAATCGCCAGTGGCCGATTGTTTTTCCGGTCGCAGCGACCCGTTGACTGCCTATAATTTTTCATGTGCCAACTGGCGGGTCGAAGCAACGGGGGCGCCGTGCCTTGATCAGGCAAATGCAAATTTCGACTGCACGATTGAAAGCGCCTATGATGCCGGCACCCATCGCATTTTTATTGGCGAGGTGCAGGATGCACAGACGTCCGGTCGCGCGCCTCTCGCTTTTTCCAAGCGCAGCTATCAAGCCCTTAGCCCCCTCAATCTGGAGTAATAAAAGATGATCCGCACAGGCGAAGATTACCGAGACTCGATCAAAGATGGCCGCGATGTCTGGATCAATGGTGCGCGGGTTGATACCCTGTGCAGTCATCCACAACTCAAGCCGATCATCGATGTTCGGGCGCGCATCTATGACATGCAGCATGCATCCGAGACGCAAGAGGCGATGACCTATGAGGACGCTGGTGAACGCTTTGCCATTGGTCTGCGCCTGCCTTTTGAAAAACAGGATTGGCAAGACAAACGCGATGCGGTTGATTTGGTGACGCGTGATATTGGCGGCGTGGTCACGCGGATGGGCGATGAGACCATTGGCGAGATGTGGTCACTTTGGGACGGCAAAGACATTTTAAACGAGATCGACCCGCGCTTTGCCCAAAACATTGAACGCCATATCCGTCAGGCGATCAAAGCCGACCCGTTTCATGTTTCAGCCAATACCGATCCAAAAGGCGACCGCTCAAAGGCACCACAGGATCAGGATCCGGATATGCTGGTTCATGTGGTTAAAGAAACCGATGCGGGCATTGTTATTCGGGGTGCCAAATACGAGACTGCGGCGGCCTATTCCAACCAAGCGTTTTTGAAACCGACGATTGCCAATTGGGGCAATTCCGAGCTGTCTGACTATGCGCTGGGGTGTATCGTGAAAATGAACGCGCCGGGGGTCAAACATATTTGCCGCACCGGATTTGCCGGCCGTGCCCCCGCCGAGGATTACCCGCTGTCCAATCGCGTTGACGAGATCGATACGCTGATGATCCTTGATGATGTGCTGGTGCCTTGGGAAGATGTGTTGTTTTATCAACACACAAAAGCCGCCAGCTTTATTCGTGCCACATTACACCGATATTCCGCTTTTCCGTTTGTGCAGCGCACTCTGTCTTATGCTGATATGATTATTGGTGCGGCGCTGTGGAATGTACGCCAGACTGGTCTGGAAAAACAGCAGGCTGTACAGGAGAAACTGTCGGAGCTGGCGGTTTGGCGCGAGGGGATCGATGCCTTTTTGACGGCTGCGATCGCAACCGCGCAAAAAAGCCCCAACGGATTGCTGATGCCGAACCAGTCGATGTTGATGTCTGGCCGGGTCCACGCGTTGAGCAATCTACCCCGGATGATGCATATGGCCCGCGAACTCTGCGGTGGGCAAATTTGTGTTACGCCAGATGCGGCCAGTTTTGCCCACCCGGAGACCAAGCCGTGGTTGGAAAAATTCTATACGATCAATGACGACTGGATTGCCGAAGATCGGCGAAAATTATTAGGCCTCGCCCGCGATTTGCTGAATTCCGATTACGCCGGCCACCGGTTGACGTTCCAACTGTTTGCCCAGTCGCCGCCCTTTGCGCAATTGGCTGCAGTCTATCGCAATTTTGATTGGAATGGGCCCTTGGATCTTGCCCATGGTGCTGCCAAATTGTCGGACAACGTCTGGGGTGCCCAGAAGGTTAAAACACTCCGTCAGGGATAATTTCACACTTTATAAGAGATCAATTTATGACATTACACAAACGCATCCGACCCTTTAATACAAAAGAAACTTATCCCGAACAGGACATTAATAATGACCTTTCCCAAGCAGTGGTGGCGCGTGGGACGATGGTTTTTCTGCGTGGACAGGTCAGTCAGGATTTAGACAGCCGTGAAAGCCTGCATATCGGCTCTGCCACGCGGCAGACAGAAAAGACCATGCAGAATATAGCACTCCTGCTGGAAGAGGCGGGCACCACACTGGACAGCATCTGCAGGATTGTCGTCTATCTCACAGACGTCCGTTACCGTGAGGCTGTGTATCAAGAAATGGGCAAATGGCTTAAGGGGGTACACCCGTGTTCAACCGGGCTGGTGGTGCCAGCCTTGGCGCGCCCTGAATGGGTTGTTGAAATCGAAGTGACAGCGGTTATTCCCGACTAAGGAGCCGGCCATGACATCAGCATATGAAATTCTGGCGCAGCTCAAACGCACTGCGTCGGGACCAATGACCGAGGCCCGCGGCGCCGAGCCTGCGTTTTATTGGAACGAAGAGGTTGCCAGCGCAGAGAAAAATGCCATTTTCCGACACGATTGGGTCTGCCCGGGCCTGGCCGCAGAGATACCGGACGTGGGGGATTATCTGACCTTTAGTATCGCCGGAGAGCCGGTGTTTTCGATCCGTGACAGCTTTGGAGAGATCAAGACCTATGCAAATATTTGCCGTCACAGGATGATGCAGTTGCTGCAGGGGCGTGGTCGGACGTCGCGGGTGACATGCCCCTATCATGCCTGGTCATATGATCTGAACGGACAGCTGGTTGGCGCGGGGCATATGAACCATTCTGTGGGGTTTGACAAAACCAAAATCTGTCTGCCGCAGATCCGCACAGAAATCTGGAATGGCTGGATTTATATTACGCTGAACCCTGATGCGCAAAGCATGAAAGAGGCGCTGGCGCCATTGAATGATGTGGTGGCGCGCTTTGGGATGGAACACTATGTGGCGGTGTTGAACGAAGAGCATGTGTGGCAGACCAACTGGAAACTGCTGACCGAAAACTTCATGGAGGGGTATCACCTCCCCGTGGCGCATAAAGCCACTGTTGGGGCTTGGTTTGCCCCGAATAAGACCGTGTTTCCCGACCAGAGTTATGACAGTTTCACCTATCAGACTTTTGCAAAAACACACGCGGCACGCTATGGTCAGGCCCACCCAGATAACACAAGGCTGACTGGCGAATGGCGCAACACCTCAATCCTGCCGACAGTGTTTCCAACCCATATGTATGTGCTGGCACCAGACCATCTTTGGTATCTGTCCCTGCGTCCCAGAGGGGTTGGCGCGGTGGATGTGCGCTTTGGCGTTGCGATTGCGCCTGAGGTGGACGCAATGTTGACAGATGCGGCAGAGCGGGCAGCATGGATCCGGGATTTGGTCGTTTTTTTCGAACATGTGAACGGCGAGGATCGCCATGTGGTCGAAGGCATTTATGCCGGTTCAGGGTCGTCGTTTGCCTCGCCCGGACAACTGAGTTGGCTGGAGCGTGAAATTCATGACTTTCAGAAATATCTGGCGCAGCGCTTGGCGCCTGACACAAAAAGAGGATAACATATGACGTTTTCTATCGTTGGGCGCTGTGCGCGCACGGGCATGTTTGGCGTGGCGATCACCACATCCTCTATCTGCGTGGGCGCGCGCTGCCCGCATGTGCGCGCTGGGGTCGGGGCTGTGGCCACACAAAATATTACTGATCCGCATCTGGCCACGCTGGTGCTCGATGCGATGGCGGTCGGGCAGGGTGCAAGTGGTGCGATTGCCTCTGTGGTCAAAAATCGAGAAAATATCAGCTACCGGCAACTGACGGCAGTGGATGCCTGCGGCACGACGGCGCATTTCACCGGTGCGAATATTCTTGGCAGCCATGCGGTCAGTGAAGCCGCAGATTGTGTCGCTGCGGGCAATCTTTTATCTTCAACAGCTGTTGCCAAAGCCATATCAGACGGCTTTGGGGTCGACCCTTCGGCGCATCTGGCCGAGCGATTGCTTCAAGCGATCGAGGCGGGTGTCGCGGCGGGTGGCGAAGAGGGGCCGGTACATTCAGCCGCACTTTTGGTGGGCGACAAGATGCCGTTTCCTTTGGTTGATTTACGGGTGGATTGGGCTGAGATCAATCCAATTGGCACCCTGCGCAGCCTGTGGCAGGATTATGCGCCGCAGATGGATGATTATCTTAATCGTGCGGTCGATCCAAAGGCCGCACCCAGCTATGGAGTTGCCGGTAATTTGTAACGCTTAGAGCCCGTCGCACAGCCGGTCGATCAAGCGCGCCAACATGTTGTCACAGCGCTGGATTTGCGATACTTCGACATATTCGTCGGGCTTGTGTCCCTGCATCATCGAACCGGGACCACAGACAACGGTCGGGATGTCAAGCTGGCCTGAGAACAGTCCGCCCTCTGTGCCAAAGGCCACCTTTTTGGTGTGGTTTGCGCCGGTTAGGGATTTGACGAACCGCACCACATCGGCGCTGCCTTGGGTGTTGAGACCTGGGTAGGAAAAATTTGTCTCAAAGGTGATCGCGGCCTCGTCGGCGTGTGATTTGGCGACGGTGACGATCTGTTCTGCGCGGGCTTTGATCATCGCCAAAATTTGCTGGGGATCGTCTTGTGCGACATTGCGGATTTCAAAGTCAACTTCACACAGGTTGGGCACTATATTCAAGGCAACACCCCCCGTGATCCGCGCTGCATGAACCGTCGTATAGGGCACGTCATAATCATCGTCATGTGCGAAACTCTGCGTCAATTCGGTCTGTATCTCGCGCAGTGCAGTGACAAAATCACAACCCAGATGCAACGCGTTTAACGCCAGTGGTGCCAGTGCAGAATGCCCCTCGCGGCCAATACAGCGCGCTTTGATCGCAATTTTGCCCTTGTGGCCGGTGGCGACGGTCAGACTTGTAGGCTCGCCGACGATACACATCGCTGGACGCACTGGCGCCTTTTGCAGCAGATCGATCATCGAGCGCACGCCCTGACAGCCAATTTCCTCGTCATAGGAAAACGCAAGGTGCAGTGGCGCTTTCAGCGGCCGCTGCTTTGCCTTGAGGGCAGCAGCGATGGCGCAGGCGACGAAACCCTTCATATCTGTTGTGCCACGACCGAAATATTTACCGTCCGAACAGGTGAGTTTAAATGCTGGCTTGCTCCAGACTTGACCTTCGACAGGCACCACATCGGTATGGCCCGACAGCATGACACCTCCGCTGTCGGTGGGGCCTATGGTGGCCAAAAGGTTGGCCTTTGTGCCCTGTGCGTTCGGGATCAACGTCGTCTTGATATCGGCTTCGCTTAGCAGCTGCTCGATGTAATGCATCAGCGCCATATTCGAGTTTCGACTGACGGTATCAAAAGCGATCAACCTGTCCAGAATGTCTTTTGTATTCATTTATATTGTCCTTACGTATCCGTTTTGCACAGTTCTTTCGGCGGCTGCCACCGTTCTAAGACAGCAAAACTTACATGGTGCGGCGGGATTTGCCAATCCTTGGGATCAGGCCAAACCCAACCCGTTATAGGACTGAACCTGCATCAAATTTTGCATCCGGGGTCAAAGGGAGGCACGTTTAATGATAGATAGCGTAATGACACTTGGGGCAAAAGGACAGCGGTGATTGTTGGGTGTCATCGTGCCGTCTTAGGCCTGCACAAAAAGCTGTTTTACCCATCGATTAGGCGCGGGCCTACAGTGCGAGATCCGTTTTGATGGTCCGGCGTCTCTGGACGTTCGGTAATCGTGCGGGGGGGTATATCGTGCGGAGGGGTCAGTTTTTCTTTCCGCGGGCAAGAACGTATAGTCCTGACATGATAATCAAGATTGTCCCAACCCAGAACAATGTATCAGGTATTTTGTCAAAAATGAGATAGCCGTATAAAGAGGTCCAAATAATCATCGTGTAATGCATGGGCGCAACGCTAACAGAAGTGGCCATCTCCAAAGATTTAATCACTAGAAACTCTCCGGCACCGCCCAATGTTGCCATTAGGAAAATCATGGCGATATGGACCCCGGTCTGTGGGGTAATCCAAACCGCTGGTTGGAACACGCCGATCATTAAAAAACTAGCGAACGCAGTATAGGCCACCGTTGTGGTGGTTTTATCCATATTGCTTAAGTGCCGTGAAACCACCTGACGTACTGCAAATAAAAAAGCAGCGGTAAAGATCAGAAAATATGCGGGGTGAAAGCTTTCGAAACCGGGTCTTACAATGATAATCGTGCCGACGAAGCCGATAAAAACCGCCGACCAACGTCGGATGCCAACGGGTTCTCTTAACACCGTTGCCCCTAATATTGTTACAAATAAGGGGGCGACGAATGTAATGGCTGTGGCGTCGGTCAGAGCGATATGTGCGATGCCAAAGATAAAAAGTGTGGCTGATAATGCCGCGGCAGCGCCTCTGACGATTTGCAAAAAAGGGTTAGCTGATTTTAATGCGCTGGGGCCTCGGACAATCAGATAGACGGCCACTCCGACGAACAATCCTAATTGACGCATCCAAACAATTTGCAGCGGGTGAAAACTATCGGTTAAGAGTTTTGCAAGCGTGTCGACAATAGCAAAGCAAAACATGGCTGACGCCATCAATCCTATTCCCAAAACCGAATTGATTGGGGTCTGGTGGGACAGTTGCTTAGAGTGCAGCACGCGCGATCGCCTTAAACAAATAGGGAGGCTTATAACGCCCTAAAAGACTCTACGCGTTAAAAAGAGATGATACTACAGTGTATATTTCTCTCGGTTGCCGCACGGGAGTTGACACCCCTGACGAAACGTTCTGATATTGGGACGAGTGAGCATTAAATTTGGAAAGTACAAAAGCGGTGCTTGTGAACAGGAGGATAGATTTGAATACTGTGGACGTTAAAGTTGAAATATTAGCGGCTTTACGGGAAACACTTTCACCGCAGTTGCATAGTGCTCCGGTTTTGCAGTGTTTTATTGACGATTTTGCAGACTGTAAGATCACACTGCCGGCGCCTCAGGCCCCGACGCAACCTGGCCTTCCAGACGCTGTCGCCGAATATTTGCCAGATCTTACGGCGACCATGTCTGTGCAACCGCTCGCTCAGGTGTTTACATTCTTTTTTCCGCAGGTTTCCTGGTATCAAATTTTTCGTGGCAATTCGACGCCAGCCGCATTCAATCAGGGGCTCGTTGCGGCGCAGTTGGTGGGTGGGAATGGTCTGTTTCACACTGAAACTTTGTATTTGGGACTTTTTTTAATGGCACCCAATGTAACCTATCCTCTGCACCAGCATGCTGCAACTGAGCTATATTATGTTTTGTCAGGATCTGTCGATATTCGGCACGGTCGCTCTGCAAAAGCTCGGCATTTGGGAAAAGACGATTTTTCCATCACGGTGCCACATCAGGTGCATGAACTTCAAACCAATACGCAGCCCTGTCTTATGGCCTATATCTGGACCGATGATTTAACCCCGCAAAACTGGTGGTGGGAACAGCTTGTAGATGGCAGTTGGGAGCGTCTTTGTTGGGCGCGCACACCGGCGGGCGATTGGAGCATGCTACGACGTGAGCCGCTGAGCGACGCCGAAATTGCCCGTGCCGGAGATGGTTAATGCATCTGGCGTTCTTGGGCTGCCTATCTGGCCGAGCATGGGATCAAGAGGCTTTGTCCCTCAGTGCTTGCGTGTGTTCCAACCGCGGCTTTGTGAGTTTGCATCATTCCAATTTAGCTGACGCTTCAATTGGAATATACGATCTGTCGCCATTGGATATCTTGTCATAAACATCAAGAAACCGTACCAAAAACCCAATGGGGAATGTTCTAAATTGCAATTTTCGACAGACACACAACTGCGCAAATGGAAACCGCAAGATAACAGCACCCGCGTTCGTTGCGGACAAAAGCTGTTTGTCTGGGGTTTTTTGAATGGCCGTAAAATTTTTCAAATACGCCTTGATATCAATGGCCAAACAACTTGGTTGGATATCAACGACTTCCCGGCAATTTCGCTTTCTGCTGCAGTTGAAATCGCCCAATGTGCCGACAGTTTATTGCTACAAGGTCAATGCTCGTTGGAGAGCTTGCAGTTTGGTCTGGCAAACAGCCGAAATGCAGAAGAGTTAGAAGGTCATTTTTCAGGCATTGAAATTGGACTTCAACGCACCCGTGAAACGGCAACCTTTGATGATGTTTATCGCCAATGGTATCATACTCAGAAAAACGCAAATCGCTGGCCAGAACCTGCAAGCGCCCGCCGCCCAATCACCCTGTATGAGATGCATACTGAACAGCATATCGGCACATTACCGGTCGACAAAATACGTCGCACTATGATCATAAAGTTTATGGAGCCGCTGTTTATGACGCACCGGGCTTTGGCGGATCACTTGTTAGATTATATTTCCGAAGTGCTCGACCAGGCTGTTGATGACAAGCTGATCGACACCAACCCTTGCCCAAGCAAACCGCCCGAAGATCTATTGCGGCTTAAAACCAGCCAATCGACGACGTTTGAATATACCCAGTTGCCGGAATTACTGGAATGGCTTGAGGATGCGCCCTTTACCAAAGCCGTCAAGCTGGCCATGGCCGTGGCCGTTGTGACTGTCCACAGACTTGACGTTGTTGCCAACATGCGGTGGGAGCATTTCGATCTCGAGAGTGGGGTGTGGGCCTTGCCTGAGCGTAACGCGGATACAGAACAAACCGGAGCGATGAAATCTTCGCACATTTATGAAAGTAAATTACCAGAGCGGTTTTGTGAAGCGCTTCGTGCATTATACGACCAGCGGAAAAATGAGACTTTTGTCTTTTCTGTTGATGGCTATGGGCCGCTAGGGGCTGAAATATTGCGACGAAATTTTCAAAAATTTGGTGACCTTACAACGCAGAGTTTTCGGACCATATTTAAAACATGGTGTGTGCATCAAAGCCCGCCAGTTGATGCGTATTTAGTTGACCGTTACGTTGATCATACGCTTTTGGGTTTGGGAAAAAATCATTGGTTGGACGATATGTTTGAACAACGGGCCCAATTGGCGGAGAGATATTGTGACTTTGTTATGGGAGGCCGAGGGTGATGGATTGGGCCGATAGCCCTGTCTTTAAGTAAACCTTTAACGCGCAAATGAATGTTGAATGGCTAGAAACGTTGAAAATAAGTGTTCCATCCCGGATGATCATATAGGTCCTCGTCGTTCTGCGCTTTTTGTGGCGACATCGCTACTGGGGGGATATTTAGACGGCAGACACCAATGTTTGTTCGACGTCATAGGCGAGCGACAACGACACCAAAAATACCAGCGCCCATTCAGGCGCGTGATGAACCTGCGTGGGTCTTGGCAGAACGCCACAGAACGCCACAGAACGCCTAAGCAGACTGTCTGGAAATGGCGCAAACGCGACAGTGTTCAGGATCATAGCCACACAGCCCCCACTGTCTTCAGACCACCCTCACACCAGCGCAAGAGGCCATGGCGGTTGCTCTGCGCAACATTTGACGGGTGTCGCCAGATGATCGATTGGCGATGGTGTGCGAGCTTCTCAATCCGACTGTGTCTCGTTCGGGTATAGACCCTTGTCTGCGTCGGCATGGAGCGGGACATCTTCGTGACCGTAAGGCTTAGGATGACACATCTAAGCACAGTGGATCTAAAGCGTATAAGCCCGGATATGCCCACATTGACGTGAAATACCCGCCACACATGGTCAATGAAACGTCGCGACGATATCTCTTTGTGGCAATCCACTGGGCCACCTAATGGGTCTTCATTGCCATGTATCGCCACAAGACAGCCGCCAATGCCCGGCGCTGTCTAGGCGACCTGAAACGTGCATGTCCGATCCGTATCCGCACCATTTTAACCGGTATGGCAAGGCGTTCACCGACCGGCTTTTTGGCATGCCCGGGCGGCCGGCCACACGGCAGCCAGCGTTTGAAACGCTTTGCTCAACTCTCGGTATTGTTCCCCAGCTGCCCCACCAAGATCGCCGCAAACCAACGGCATGGTTGAGCGGTTCAACGGCCCTATCGAGGACGTGCTGCAAAGACAGCATGTTCGATCAGGCGATAAGCTGGGGATGACGCTGCACTGCTATGTTTGGCTTTACAACCGCCCGCTTGCACAATCAGCCTTGGGCAGAAAAACGCCCTTGCAAGCCATGAAAAAATGGCACAAACGCAAACCGGAATTTTTTAACAAATAGCTATGCGATTTAACGGGATGTGACAACGGCAGATAAAGATTACCCACCAGTCGCAACCGGCAGCGCCGCCAGCGCCACGCGTCGGCCTTCCGACAACAACACGTTATAGGTGCGGCAGGCAGCGGGCGAACTCATGGGTTCAACCCCAAAACTGGCTTTTTCCAAGCACTGCCGCACCGGGTCGGGCAAAAAGGCAATCTCTGCACCGGTACCAACAAAAATCACATCTACCGCATCGGCAAGCGCCATCAACGGGTCAAGATTGTCATAGCCCCGCCACGCGCACAGACCAGTTGGCCCTAAACAGATTGGGCCTTGCACCACCTGCCCCGCTATGCGGAAAAAACCTGGGCCATAGCCATCCACAGGAACGCCCTCGGAAAACTGCATCTCATTCATCTGCATCAACGTCTCCTAATCCCACAGCGGCAAACTGCCAATAGCCGCCGCAAGTGTGACGATATAAGCAACCCAGCGATAAAATATCTCTTTTTCAGGATTGAAGATATAACCACCGGCTATGTTGCCAAGCATCGACGGAACAAGCAACACCAAGCCAACAACAACAGGCAGAGCCACCAAATCGCCGTTCAACGTCATACCCAGTAACAACAGCAAATCAAATAGAAAAAGATAGATCATCGTATTGGCCCGAATAATTTGCGGTGCCAGTCGACTGGCCATATGAAGAATAATTACCGGTGGCCCCGGAATGCCCGAAATACCCCCCAGAAAACCACCGCACAGGCCTGTGCCAAACAGGACCTTTGGGGTCACAAAAGAGGCGCTGATACGAAACCCTGCCATTAAGGCCAGCGGGGCTGCAAGCGCAATACCTGACACAAAATAGCGAAACAGCAATGAGTCCATATGACCCAGAGCGAACAAACCCAGTGGTAAGGCCAACGCCACGCCGAGGATCATCCACAGGATCATCTTGGGTTTACTATCACGATAGGCGCGTGGCAGGTTGGGGATTGGACCAAAAATATCCATCGCAACCAAGGTCATAAGACACCAGAGCGGTGTCAAAAACTGGCCGGCTAACGGCATAAAAATCAAAGCCGAGCCAAAGCCGGAAAACCCGCGCACAAACCCTGCTAGCAAGGCGGCGAAGATCAACCAATAAAGCCCCTCGAACTGCAACGCCTGCCACAGCACATGGGCTTCGGTCTCAGGCATCTACATTTGCGAACTGGTTTCCAGTATTTGCGTCAGGTTTTGACCAGTCGCGCTTGACCCCAAGCCGCAGCAGCAGCGCCGAGGCCACAAAAACTGATGAATAAGTGCCAACAACAACCCCCCAGATCATCGCAAAGATAAAGCCACGGATTACGTCCCCGCCCAACACAAAAAGCGCGATCAAGGCCAAAAGGGTCGTCACCGACGTCATCACTGTGCGCGACAAGGTTTCGTTGATCGATTGGTCCATCACCTCTTGTAACAGCTTCTTTTTATATTTGCGCAGGTTCTCACGCACCCGATCAAACACCACAACGGTGTCATTGAGCGAATACCCAACAATGGTCAGAAGCGCCGCAATAATCGCCAGATCAAAGCGGATTTGTAAAACCGAAAACACCCCGATTGTCAGCAGCACATCATGCACCAACGCCCCCACAGCCCCAACGGCAAATTGCCACTCGAACCGCAGCCAAATATAGACAAGCACCGCACCTATCGCCAGCACCACCGCAATCGCCGCGGTCTGGATCAATTCGCCAGACACTTTCGGCCCCACAGACTCAACCGACATAAATTCAATATCTGGTGCCACCGTGCGCAGCGTTTCAAGCGCCCGATCAACAATGTCCGACGAAATTGCCTCTTGCCCGTCCTGTGCTTGTATCCGGATCATCGTCACGTGCTGATCCTCACGAAAGTTGGGGTCAAACACCTCAGAGATGGTGATATCACCAAGATCAAGCTGTTGCAGCGAAGTCCGGTAATCAGCCACATTGACCACCTGCGCGCTTTCCGTGCGCAACGTCGTTCCGCCACGAAAGTCAATTCCAAAATTCAAACCCTGAGACAGAAAAGACACGATGGAGGCCAGCATCAAAAAGGCCGAAAGCCCCAAAAACATCTTTGAGCGTGAGAAAAAATCGTAGCTGGTGTTTTGCGGAACAAGTCGAAGACGCATATCAAACCTCAATCGTTTTTGGTCGGCGGTTTTCAAACCAGACGATAATCATCAAACGTGTGACAAATATTGCCGTAAAAACCGAAGTTAAAATACCCAAGCCCAGTGTGATCGCAAACCCGCGCACCGGCCCGGAGCCCATCGCGAACAATATCACCGCAGTAATGAACGTCGTGATATTAGCGTCTAAAATAGCGCTCAGCGCCTTTTCATACCCCAATTCAATCGCTCGCGCTGGCCCACGTGCAGATTTCAATTCTTCACGAATACGTTCAAAAATCAGCACATTTGCGTCAACGGCCATACCGATGGTCAACACAATACCAGCAATCCCCGGCAAGGTCAGCGTGGCTCCGATCAGACTTAGCAAGCCGAAAATCAGCCCAACATTGACGATCAGCGCGATATTTGCGAACACCCCGAACAAACCATAGCTGAGAATCATAAATCCAAGCACGGCGGCAAAGGCCACCACACAGGCCACTTTCCCAGCTTGAATACTATCGGCCCCAAGCTCTGGTCCGATCGTGCGCTCCTCAAGAAAATCAAGCCCCGCTGGCAGTGCACCCGCCCGCAAAAGCACCGCAAGCTTGGTGGTTTCCTCAACTGAGAATCTGCCAGTTATAATGCCCGAACCGCCGGCAATATGCGACTGGATCACCGGCGCGCTGATCACCTCGTCATCGAGCACAATCGCGAACGGGTTGCCGATATTTTCCGCCGTATAATTCCCAAACTTTCGGGCACCAGAGGTGTTAAAGCGGAAACTTACCGCCGGGCGACCGTTCTGGTCAAAGCTGGGTTGCGCATCAACCAGTTCTTCACCGGTAACAACCGGGGCTTTTTCAAGTTTGAAAAATACACCCTCTTCATCAAGTGACGGCAATATCTCATTGCCACTTCCCGCAGGCGCATCGACGCCAGAAGCGCGCCCCACCACCGGCTGAAACGTCAACTGCGCTGTGGTGCCGATGATGGCTTTCAACTCGGACGCCGAGCCAATGCCCGGCACTTGGATCAAAATCCGGCTGGTGCCCTGTCGCTGGATCGTCGGCTCGCGGGTGCCCACTTCGTCGATCCGGCGGCGAATAATTTCAAGCGCCTGTTTGACCGTGCGGTCATCCGTGGCCAGTTTTTCCGCCTCAGACAGCTGAACCTGTAGTACGCCGTCTTGCGCGGACACAACGATGTCAGTCTCGCCCACGCTGCTAACCGATACCACCGGGCGTGCCAGTGACCGCACCACTTCAATCGCGCGGTCCGTGCCCTCGGGTTGCGAGATTTTCACCACCAGACGGTCAGGCTCGGACGGTTGCAACCGTATGGTACCGATCACCGCGCGTTCGGCGCGCAGCGCATTGCGCACTTCGGGCCACATCGCTTGCATGCGTGTCGCATAGACATCGCTGACCTGAACCTCGGCCAAGAGATGCGCCCCCCCGCGCAGATCCAATCCAAGGTTCACCAAAGCAGACGGTAAAAACCCGGGCCAATCTGTCGAGACTGCCGCGCCCGTTTGGTCGGCTTGCTCGGCCGCACTAAGCGCTTTGAGCGCATCATTATGGGTTTCAACCCGCGTATAGAATGCGTTTGGCAACGCCAAAAACAGGCCAATCACGCACATAGCGACGATCAGAATGCGCTTCCATAAATCAATTTGCAGCATTGCGTGCAGCCTTTATCAGAAATCAGGACGCGGCAGGTTCAGTCTTGGTTATGACTTTGGCGATAGTAGATTGCACAACGCGCACTTTCACGCCTTCGCTCAATTCGACCTCGATCTCGTTGTCGTCTTTTACTTTGAGAACTTTGCCGATCAAGCCGCCTTGGGTGATCACCTGATCGCCACGCCGCAGCGCTTCGACCATTTTCTGATGTTGCTTGGCTTTTTGTTGCTGCGGACGGATCAACAGGAAGTACATGATACCGAAGATAAGGATAAGGGGGATAAATTGTTGAAACGCTTCCATAGTCTGTCCTTTAAATTGCGGGCTGGACGGCCTGCACATTGTTTGCCAATGATCGCCAGGTCTCTGACGAAGTCTGGGGGAACCTAAGCGAGCCACGGGGCGTTTGCAAGGCGTGGGCAGGCGGGAATATCGGATAAACCCGGCTTATCCCCCTGCCAAACCGCCCTTGGAGCCGTCGGGCCTGTCGCACAGCTTGCCAATCAGCGGCCAAATCAGCGGGCCAGCGGCCCAGACAGACAATCGGCCACACAATTGGCCCCTTAATCGGGCGCACAATCGGCCAACCAGCCGACCGCCCAATCGGGCACTTGATCGCCACGGGTAAATCGGGTTGAGTGGGGTATTGCCGCATTCTTCTTTAGGTTATTTTTGTGCAAGAGATATTTTTTAAGTTGATCCAGCATCCGCTGCTGTGGAATGTTCTGGTATCCAGCTCGGTTTTTTTTCTGGCTATCTGCGGGGTTTTTCTGGCTGTCAGCGGGGTTCACCGGCTGTTAACCCCAATGACCCTGCGCGATCTGAAAACCCGCCTGTCCATACCGATCCCAGACCTTGAGGTAAGGGGCTGGTGGCAAGATCATTACGTTATCATTGTGATCGGGGCCGGTCTGGTGATGATTGCCGCGGCGTTTCATTATTATCTGATCGATATCATCAGATCTGTTCGGCTGATCGTTGCACAACTCGTCGCATTGCTGTCGGAAACCCAAACCCCGGCGCCTGCAGATATCGCCACCCCGTCGCAAACCGGAAAATCCGGTGATCCCACAGCCATCCGCGATCTGTTTTACGCAATCGCGGTGCTTTTGGGCGTGCTGGTGGCCGCCTCGACCGTGCCGTTTGCGTTGATCCGGGTGTGGATCAACGACCGCACGATCAAAGCCGCCGAGCGCACCACCAACGCCGCCGAACAAGGCTTGATCACCGACCGGATCAACACCGCTGTCACCGGATTGGGCGTGGAAAAAACCGTCAAACAAACCGCACCGGATGGAAACGTGACCGAAAACACCGACGCCAATATCGAGGTGCGGCTTGGTGCGGTTTATGCGCTGGAACGCATTTCACAAGACAGCGACCGCGACCATATGCAGATTATGGAAATTCTCTGCGCCTATATCCGCACCAATGCGCCTTGGGACCGCACAACACCAACGCCAGTGAAAAGACTACGCGCCGATATTCAGGCCGCGCTGACGGTGATCGGCCGCCGCGCGCCGGACAAAATCGCCTTGGAACGCACCAAGGGGTTCGTGCTTGATTTACGCGATGCTGATCTGCGAGGTGCGGATTTGCAAGACGGCGACTTTGCACAGGCAGGTTTCTTTCGCAGCAATTTTCAGTTTGCGGTGCTGATCCGCACAAACCTTAAAGGTGCAAATCTCTGGGGTGCCAATCTCTCAGGCGCACACCTTTTCAAAACGCGTTTCGATGCAAAAACCGATCTGGAGGGCACCACATTTGACGAGGCCTATGTTTTCGACACCGATTTCTCAGACGCTAGCGTCACCCAAGAGCAGCTGTCGCAAATGTATGCAGATGGCGACACCCGCGTGCCGCCCGCCCTGATCCGCCCGACCCATTGGCCGGACCAGACATTGCCCCATGGCGAATTTTGGATAGCATGGCGGGCATGGCGGGCCGATCAGCACCCCACACCGCCGCCGAATACGCCTGATACGTGACCAGCACCGGCCCCCACCCGCCAGTCTTTTAACCGGCCAGTGTTTCAACCAGCCAGCCGGTTAACCGGCCAGTGGTTTCAATCCGACATCTTTTAATAAGCCAGTGGTTTAATCCGCCAGTGTTTTAATCCGCCAGTGTTTTAATCCGCTAGTGTTTTAATCCGCCAGTGTTTTAATTCGTCAGTGTTTTAATTCGCCAGCATTTTCGCAATGCCAAAGATCACCGCGCCATACAGCAGCGGCAACACCGCATAGCTCAGCGGCAGCGTCATCTCGGCCGGCGCATAGCTTTGTAGCGTGATCGCTATGCCCAACAAACACCCGCTCAGCCCGCTGAGCAGACCGCCGATGCCCATCGCCTGCCACCGGTTGTGCGGCGAGGCCGCAACAAAACACACCGTCCCAATACCAACATACAGCACCGACATCAGATCAATCACAGTCACATCCGCCCGCAGCGCCGCCATGATCGGCAACAGCGCAAACACCAGACCGGCAAGAATTTTAACAACCATAGGCCATCCCCATTTTTTAGGTAAAAAACACCAGGATGGGAAAAAGTGCAAAGCAAATTTTCATTATTAAATGATAACTTTTGGCTATGATTGCAGCCGCATTGGCGACAGCGTCCGGCGCCGATAAAAAATCTCAAAAAGACCGGTGCACAACAGCAATGGTGGCAACGGCGAAAGCCACACCTCTGCCCCCTACCCTCGGCAAAAGAACTGGTGCATAAAGCCCGCAGCACCGATTCAAAGACCCACAGGAGATTTCTGATGCACGATATCCGCGCCATTCGTGACACCCCCGCCGCTTTTGATGCGGGCCTCGCCCGCCGGGGCGATGCGCCACTGTCTGCGACACTGTTGGCCCAAGACGAGGCGCGGCGCGGCAAAATCACCGCCGCCGAAACCGCGCAGGCCGAACAAAACAAAGCCAGCAAATTGGTTGGCGCTGCCAAAGCCAGTGGCGACGAGGCCGAATTCAGCCGCCTGCGCGCGCTGGTGTCCGAGAAAAAAGCCGAAGTTGCGCGCCTGCACGAAGAGGCCAAAGCCGAAGACGCCACGCTGACCGATATGCTGGCGGTTATCCCCAACCTGCCCGCCGATGACGTGCCCGACGGCGCCGATGAGGACGACAATCTTGAGATTGCCAAATGGGGCACGCCACCGGCGTTCGACTTTGAGCCGCGCGAACATTTTGAAATCGCCTCTGTTGCCGCGCAGCTGAATTTTGATCTTGGGGCCAAACTGTCGGGATCGCGGTTTGTGGTGCTGTCGGGGGCGGTGGCGCGGCTGCACCGGGCACTGGCGCAGTTTATGATCGACACCCATGTGGATAAAAATGGCCTGACCGAAACCAACACCCCGGTGCTGGTGCGCGACGAGGCGATGTATGGCACCGACAAGCTGCCCAAGTTTGGCGATGACAGCTATCAAACCACCAATGGCTGGTGGCTGGTACCCACCTCAGAGGTGCCGCTGACCTATTCGGTGGCCGGCGATGTATTGGACGAGGCCGCCCTGCCGATCCGGATGACCGCGCATACGCTGTGCTTTCGCTCCGAGGCCGGCAGCGCCGGACGCGATACCTCTGGCATGCTGCGCCAGCACCAGTTTGAAAAAGTCGAAATGGTCTCGGTGACCCATCCCGATGCTTCTGACGATGAACAAAAGCGCATGCTGCGCTGTGCCGAAGATCTGCTTGAGCAGTTGGGCGTGCCCTACCGCACCGTGCTGTTGTGCAGCGGTGACATGGGCTTTGGCGCGCGCCGCACCTATGACATAGAGGCGTGGTTGCCCGGCCAGAACGCCTATCGCGAAATCAGTTCCATCTCGACCACGGGTGATTTTCAGGCCCGCCGCATGAACGCCCGCTTTAAACCCGCCGCCGGGGGAAAACCCGGATATGTGCACACGCTGAACGGCTCGGGTCTGGCGGTCGGGCGCTGTTTGATCGCAGTGTTAGAAAACGGCCAGCAAGCAGACGGTTCCGTGCAATTACCAGCGGTTCTGCACGCGTATCTTGGGGACAAAACCCAAATTACCGCTGCGGGGGTACTGGCCTGAGCACCAGCAACAACAGGGGAAAGTGATGCAGCATAGGGCAGATGACAATGCGCAACAGCCGCTTGCCTCGGTTCTGGACACGATGCAGCAGACCCCTTTGGTGCGTCTTGACCGGCTGACCCGCGCCTATGGGGTCAGCGGCACCATCTTGGCCAAGCTGGATTATTTGCTGCCGGGGTTTTCCAAAAAAGACCGCGCGGCCAAAGGCGTGATCGAGGCCGCCGAGGCCACGGGCCAACTGGCACCGGGACAGACCGTGGTCGAGTTGACCTCTGGCAATATGGGTACGGGTCTGGCCATCGTTTGCGCGATCAAAGGCTATAAGTTCGTCGCAGTGATGTCGCAGGGCAATTCACCTGAACGCGCGCGCATGATGCGCGCATTGGGCGCCGAAGTGGTTTTGGTGGCCCAATGCACAGGGGCTGTGACCGGACAGGTCTCGGGAGCCGATCTGGCGCGGGTCGAAGACGCAGCCCAACAGATCACCGCCGAGCGTGGGGCTTTTCGCGCCGATCAATTTAACCTTGAGGGCAATTGGCAGGCATATTTCAACGGGACTGGCCCGGAAATTTACCTTCAAAGTGGCGGCCAAATACATGGTTTTGTAGATTTTATTGGTTCTGGTGGTACATATACTGGTGTGACCCGGGCGCTTAAGCAGCGAGACCCGGACATTCGCTGCTTTGTTGTTGAACCCTCAGGCGCGGCACCGCTTGCTGGTCAGCCTGTCACCCAACCGGCGCATCCAATACAAGGCGGTGGCTATAGTATTGAAGACCTGAGTTTTTTAATCGATACGCCAGTGGATGGCTATATTCAGGTCTCAGGTCAGACCGCCCGACAGGTCACCCGCGATCTCGCCAACAAAGAGGGCATTTTTGGCGGGTTCTCCGGCGGTGCCAATGTCGCCGCAGCGCTGCAACTGCTGCGAAACGACATGAGCGGCAAAACCATCGCAGCGGTTATATGCGATTCAGGACTGAAGTATTTATCAACAGATCTTTGGAATTAACGTCAAAAGTTAAACCAGGCTAGTCGCTATTTCTCATGGGCCCGAGGCGATAGATGTTTGCGCAATTTCGACGGACCTGCCTTGGTTTTGCCTTTATAGGGATTCTTGTCTGATTGTGAGCGCATGGTCAGTCGCACCGGCGTCCCTGGCATATCAAAGTCAATCCGCAAGCCATTAACAAGATATCGAGAATAGCTTTCGGGCACCTTATCAGGATTTGAACACATCACCACAAAACCTGGCGGCCGTGTTTTGGCTTGAGTCATATAGCGCAGCTTGATCCGGCGGCCGCCTGGCGCGGGGGGCGGATGCGCCTCGACCATACCCGCCAGCCAGCGGTTCAGCTGTGCGGTGGTCACCCGGCGGTTCCACACGTCATAGGCTTTCTCTACGGCAATCCGCAGCCGGTCGATGCCCTTGCCGGTTTTGGCCGAGACCGTCACCAGTGGTGCGCCGCGCAGCTGCGGTAACAACCGTTCAAACGATTCACGCAGATCACGCAGTTTGTTTTGCTTGTCGTCCTCAATGTCCCATTTATTGACCGCCACCACCACAGCACGGCCTTCGCGCTCGGCCAGATCAGCAATCCGCAAATCTTGTTGTTCAAATGGAATTGCAGCATCTAGCAGCACAATCACCACTTCAGCAAACTTAACCGCTCGCAATCCATCGCCGACAGACAGCTTTTCCAACTTGTCCTGTACTTTGGCTTTTTTGCGCATACCGGCAGTGTCAAAAATGCGCACCGGCATTTCATCCCAATCCAAGCGCAGCGATATGGCGTCACGGGTTATTCCCGCCTCTGGGCCCGTCAGCAAGCGGTCTTCCCCAAGTATTTCATTGATCAGAGTCGATTTCCCAGCATTAGGTCGCCCAACTACAGCAACCTGTAGCGGCCGGTCTTGAGTGGGTTTGCGCGGCCCGTCTTCGTCATCTTCAGTGACATCAACGTCGGTCAACGGCGTCTCGACAGTCCGCAACTCTTTGAATTCATCGGCCAAAGGCATCAGAGCCGCGTATAGCTCGCTCATGCCTTCACCATGCTCGGCAGAGATGCGCAACGGCTCTCCCAGTCCCAAATTCCACGCCTCAATCACGCCCGCATCCGCCGCTGCACCCTCAGCCTTGTTTGCGGCAAGAAAGACATTTTTAGCCCGTTTGCGCAAGATATCAGCAAAAACTTCATCGGTCGAGGTCACGCCAACGCGTGCATCCACCATAAACAGGCAGATATCTGCCATATCCACCGCCCGCTCGGTCAACCGGCGCATCCGGCCCTGCAGACTTTCGTCAGTGACCTCTTCCAAACCGGCTGTATCAATCACCGTAAAGCGTAAATCGGCAAGTCTCGCCTCTCCTTCGCGCAGATCGCGAGTCACGCCGGGTTGATCATCCACGAGGGCAAGGCGCTTGCCGACAAGACGGTTAAACAGCGTAGACTTGCCCACATTTGGGCGCCCCACGATGGCAAGGGTAAAGGACATTTAAACACTCCAAGCGTATCAAAGCGTGGGCCTACAGCAATTACGCGTCAACGGAAAGCGTGCAATTCACCTTTGCCCGACACGATATACATTGTACCATTCACCACAATCGGCGAGGTGGTTGCCCCACCGGGTATCGGCAAGCTGCGTTGTAAGGCGCCCGAGACCGGGTCAAACAATCTCAACAGGCCATCGTCCGAGGCTATGACCAGCTGCCCCCCTGCCAGTACTGGACCATAATGCGCAAAGACACTTACACTGCTCTTGGGATTGTATTTGGTGAACATAGGCAAATCAACAGACCATACTATCCGCCCATCTTTAGCCCGCACCCGCATCAGTTTATTGTTGTCCGACACGAAAAATATCGACCCGGCCACAGGCCACACCGGACCCAGCGCCCCCTCTTGAAGTGTCCAAAGCCGTTTGCCGCTAGAGACTTCCAAAGCCGCAAGGCGTCCAGAATGGCTACCAACATAGACGGTGTTGCCCACCACCACCGGATCGCTGGTGATGTCATTTATAGTAGCGGCTGCAACCCCAACACGTTTGCCTGCCATAAGGTTGGACCAATATCTCAGCCCACCTTTCCGAAAGACACTGAATATTTCGCCACTCGATAGGGCAAATATAACGAACTTTTTTGTCACCGCCGGTGCAGCGCCACCATCAACGCCCGCATCCGAATTGGTGGCGGCATCGACTTCCCAGCGAATGCGCCCCGTGTCTGCCTCCAGCGCAACTGCTGTGCCGTCTCCGGCCACCACATAAACAACACCGTCATAAACGGACGGCGTGCCGGTGCCACCTGCATTGAGGTTATGCACCCAAACGGGCAGACCTGTTTTCGGGTCCAACGCTGTCAAAGTTCCATAACCACTGGTAACGAAAAGCTTTTTTTCGCCAAAGGCCAAGCCGCCACCATTCGCGTCACCAACGCCATCACGGGCGGGTGTCAAATCATACGTCCACAGGGTTTGTCCATCACTTGACGTCGCCGTGACCAGCGCCTGGGCATCCAGTGTAAACACCTGTCCCTGGGCTGCAACGGGATCGGCATTGATCCTGTAACGCCGGCTGTCACCCTCTCCGATAGGGGCAGACCATTGCAAGGTGAACTCGGGGTTCAGTGTCGCGTGCGTCGTGCGATATCTTGGCGTGCCGATCCGGTGGGACCAACTGGTCGACCGCGTCGCTTTGGGCAGAGCAATTGCCGTGGGCCCCATGGGGGCTTCACGCTGAGCCTGACCTGCATCATTCAGTATGCTGCGTACCGCCTGTCGCTCACCGGGTAATACCTCGAGGTCGCTACATCCCAGAAGCGCTGCAGCAGACATCACAACAAAAGATTTTTTGAACCAGCTACCAATCTTGCTGGTCACGCCCTGCTCTAGAATGCTGATCCGCAAGTCTCCCCGCGCGTGCGAGCTCTTCACCTCAGTCACCCGTTGGGGCGTCGCCGGGCTTTGCACCCAACGCAGTGATTAATTGTGTCACGCGACGGCGCACGCCCGGCGTGACATCCGAATCCTCAAGCAGCCGTTGAAGACGCACAAGCGCCCCACCCGTATCGTTTGCCGCGATATCAAGCAGTGCCAACTGTTCTTCGGCCAAAACCCGCAGAGCAGAGCCCGAGGAAATCAAACCCGCAAAGCCGTTGCGCCGAAACGCGACATCCTGCCCCGCATCCGCAATCACCAAAGATTTGAACTCGGCAATTTGACGGTAAATCGACGGCACCGCCTGATTGGCTTGTACGGCTGACAATTGCGCAAATGCTTCGCCACCCTGACCATCTGACACCAATTCGGCAGCGCTCAACAGCTGCACTATTGCCGGTGCTTGAGTTGTATCGATTTCTTGAAGCGCAACGGCCCGCTCGGACGCCGTTTCCATTTGCAAGGCCGCAACAATTGCATCTCCCAAAGCCTCGGACTGCGCCCGCTCCTGTGATGCACGCCATTCATTCCACGCCGCGCCTCCAACCAGCAGCAGCACCGCCACAACCGCGATCCACCCATAGCGACGGAACAGATTAAACATCCGGTCCCGCCGAACTTCTTCGTTAACTTCGTCGATAAAACTATCCGTGTCGCTCATTGGGTTTTTCCTCTGTGATGCTCTCTCTTAACCTGAAGCTTGCGGCCTGCCAAGGGCTGTGCCGCATTCCTAAGCACGAACTTGATCCCACCCCAAAAAAGCTTATATCAGACCCAGCGGGACCGTCCTTTGCGGGGTTCAATCTTTGATAGTGTTCATTAGTCGTAACCAGCGCCCTGTTTGCTTGGTCCAGAAAGGCCACTTATGAAATTCATTTCGGTTCTGTCAGCACTGTTCGTGGCACTCACGTTGTATGTTTTAGTGTTCGAGCGCGCCGCTCTTAAAAGTTTCGCGACAACCGGCGACTTTGGCTCATTGGTCTCTGCAATCTCATCGCCAGAGTTCACCCTGACACAGCCGCCAAACGCCGAGCAGTCTGCGCCCGAAGACACCACCGATGTGACACTGGCCGCTATGTCCTCCGGTAATGGAGCGGCGGGAACAACAGACTCAGAGGCACAATCAGGGCTGCCCATGAGAGCAGGAACCGACAGTGCGGTGCAATCTGAGCTGGCACCCCCGAAAAACGCAAGCAAAACTGGCAGAAATCAAGAGCCGGTAAAAGTGGTCGCCCAGCAATCAGAGGCGCGGCTGGTTGATACCGCAGTTGTTTTGCGTGGGCGAACAGAGGCGGCACGCCAGGTCGATGTTATGGCCGAAACTTCAGGTAAGGTAGTGTCTGTACCTTTGCGTAAAGGTCGCATGGTTACCAAGGGGCAAGAGTTGTGCAAACTCGACCCCGGAACGCGGATGGCGACCCTTGCAGATGCGCGCGCGCGTCTGGCCGAAGCCTCAGCACGCGTGCCAGAAGCCAGAGCGCGTCAAGATGAGGCGCAGGCCCGTCTTGATGAGGCGAAAATCAATAACAACGCTGCTTTGAAACTATCCCAAGGTGGGTATGCGACCGAAACAAGGGTGGCAACGACACAGGCGGGCGTCCGGGCCGGCGAAGCCGCTGTCCAAGCGGCCAAGTCCGGTCTGGAAAGCGCCCGTGCTGGCATCCAATCGGCCGAAGCTGGCGTTGCCGCCGTCGAACGGGAAATTGAACAGCTGACCATCACAGCCCCCTTTGACGGTTTACTGGAAACGGATACCGCCGAGTTTGGCAGCCTGATGCAAGCCAATGGGCCCGCGGGAGGGCATTGCGCGACCATCATCCAGCTTGATCCGTTGAAATTGGTCGGCTATGTGCCTGAGACAGAAGTGAACAAAATAGTTATTGGGGCAAATGCCGGCGCTAGGCTGGCCGCAGGCGGCGAGGCGGTCACCGGACAAGTAACGTTTATCTCACGCAGCGCCGATGTCAAAACTCGGACCTTTCGCATTGAAATTCAGGTGCCAAATACTGACCTGCGTCTGCGAGACGGCCAGACCGCTGAGATTTTAATCGCCTCGGATGGCGCAAAGGCCCATTTATTGCCACAGTCAGCGCTCACCCTCAACGATGAGGGTAAGTTGGGTGTGAGGATTGTCGACACCAACTCACTCGCGCAGTTTCGCGCGGTAAAATTGCTGCGAGACACACCAAAGGGGGTTTTATTGACAGGATTGGCACAAAGCGCCACGGTGATTGTTATTGGCCAAGAATACGTCATTGACGACGTCGAAGTGGCGGTGACCCTGTCCGAGATCGCACAATGACCGGAATTATAGATTGGGCGGCAAACCGCGCAAGAATGGTTCTGGCGTTTATCGCTCTAAGTCTGCTTGCCGGTGGGCTGGCCTATAGCGGTCTGCCAAAAGAGGGCGAGCCAGACATAGAGATCCCCGCGCTTTTTATCTCAGTGGTTTTTCCCGGAATATCGGCTGCTGATAGCGAAGCGATGCTGGTAAAGCCGATGGAGACCGAACTTGCCGATATCGACAGTTTAAAAAAGATGAGTGCCACAGCGGCCGAAAACTATGCAGGGCTCGCGCTTGAATTTGAGTTTGGTTGGAATAAAACAAAAGTCATTGCAGATGTTCGCGACGCAATGAGCAACGCCGAAGAGCAATTTCCAGACGGGGTCGAAAAATATTCGATCAAAGAGATTAACTTTTCGGAATTTCCGATCATTATCGTCAATCTGACCGGGCAGGTCCCAGAGCGCACAATAAGTCGCATTGCCCGCGATCTGCAAGAAAAGCTTGAACGCAACGACGCGGTGTTGGAAGCTGGCATCGCCGGCAGCCGCGACGAGATGCTCGAGGTGCTAATCGACCCCCTGCGCCTTGAGGCCTATAATGTCACCGCCGGCGAATTGATTTCAGTGGTGCGCAATAACAATCAATTGATCGCGGCAGGGGATGTTAAAACAGCGCAGGGAAGTTTTTCGATCAAAATACCCTCAAGTTTTAAAGACGTGGCAGACGTCTATGCCCTGCCGGTAAAAACCAATGGCGACCGCGTTGTCACGTTGGGCGAGCTGGCTGACATCAGCCTCACATTTCAAGATCGCAATGGCACATCACGGTTTAACGGCGAAACCACAGTGGCGTTACAGGTGGTCAAACGCAAAGGCTATAACCTGCTGGATATAGCCGAAACCGTCAAACAGATCATCGATACTGCAAAAAAAGATTGGCCCGAACAAATGCGCGCGACCGTTCAGGTTGGCACGTCCAATGATCAATCGGTCGAAGTCAAATCAATGGTGCGACAGCTGGAAAGCTCGGTCCTCACAGCCGTGGCATTGGTCATGATTGTCGTGTTGTGCTCGCTGGGCACGCGCGCCGCCCTGCTGGTTGGCTTTGCAATTCCAACATCGTTCCTGTTGAGTTTTGCGCTGATGGCGGTGGTCGGCGTGACCATCTCGAACATGGTGATGTTTGGATTAATTCTGGCGGTTGGGATGCTGGTAGATGGGGCGATCGTAGTGGTGGAATATGCCGACAAGCAGATTGCCAGAGGCGTTGGGCCGATGCATGCCTATGTTCAGGCCGCAAAGCGCATGTTCTGGCCCGTCACCAGCTCAACTGCCACCACACTGTGTGCTTTTCTACCAATGCTATTCTGGCCAGGTGTGCCAGGTGAATTTATGAGCATGCTTCCGATCACCTTAATTTTCGTGCTATCAGCGTCTTTGGTAGTTGCATTAATCTACCTGCCGGTGCTTGGAGGCGTCTCAGGCCGGTTCAGCGGAAAATTAACTCATGCGGCCGGTGCGTTGCGACGCAAACTGCCGTGGCTGCTGCGCGCCGCACTTGTTCCGATCGCGCTCTACACCATGTTCATCGCGGTTATGCAGATCGTCAATCCGGGTTATCTTTTCGGCGGCACAGCCCCTTTCTCAGGACCCGCCAGCCATTTGCCTGGAGCCATGCTTTTTGTGGTATCTGCGCTCTGCGCTTCTGTCACGCTCAACGCCGCAAAGATTAAACGGCGCGCCAAACGGATAGATGCGCGCTATAAAAGAACGCTTTTCGGCAGCTTTATCCAACTGATTGCCGGCAATCCAATCATGCCCCTTGTCAGCATAATAGGTGTCGGCGCCGTAGTGGTGACGGTGTTCACCTATTTTGGCGAAAACAACAATGGTGTTGAATTTTTTGTCGATTCAGAGGCAGAACAAGCCATCGTCTATGTCAAAGCCCGCGGCAATCTTTCCCTGCAAGAGAAAGATGCTCTGGTGCGCAAGGCAGAGGCAATTATTCTCACCCACACCGGGATCAAAGATGCGTTTGCCTTTGCCGGAAACGGGGGCCTGAAAAGCAATACTGGTGGCGCACAACGGCCCAAAGACTCAATCGGCCAGATCCAGTTGGAAACCATCCCATGGGAAGATCGCAGCAAACGCCCCGACCTGGACGGCGATTTGGTTCTGGCGACACTTCAGGATAAACTTGACCAAATCCCCGGAATTCAAACCGAAATATTAGTGTTGGCGGCTGGTCCGTCAAGCGGTAAACCGCTGCATCTGCGGCTCAAAGGAAACAATTGGGATGATCTTTTGAACGCCACGGAAATCGCGCGGCAAAAGTTCGAAACCACACAAGCCCTGACCCAGATCGAAGACAGCCGACCCCTGCCCGGGATCGACTGGCGCATCGATGTCGATGTGCTCAAAGCGGGCCGCTACGGCGCCGATGTCGCCACCGTGGGGGCCATGGTACAACTGGTTACCCGCGGTATTTTACTGGATAAAATGCGCGTTGACAGCAGCGATGAAGAAATTGAAATTCGGGTGCGCTTTCCAGAAAAAGACCGGCTGCTCAGCACTCTGGACACAGTAAAGCTGCGCACCGAAGACGGCTTGGTGCCACTGGCAAATTTTGTCACGCGTACCCCGGTTCAAAAACTGGCCGAGATCAATCGCGCCGATCAGAAACGCCATATTGACGTGAAAGCCGACGTGTTGCCAGAACAGCTCAAGGCGGGTGTCGATGACAGCGGGCAAAGCACGCAACAGATGATCACGCCCAGTGAGCGTATAGACGAGCTGACCAAATGGCTGCAGACCCGCCCGTTTCCTGCCGGAATAGAGTGGGAATGGACAGGCGATCAAGAAGAGCAATCCGAAAGCCAGGCGTTTTTGAAAAGTGCGTTTATGGGCGCTTTGGGGCTGATGTTCATAATTCTGCTCGCGCAGTTCAACAGCTTTTACAATTCCGTTTTGGTGCTTTTGGCCGTTGTGCTTTCGACCACTGGGGTGCTGATCGGGATGATCGTTATGGATCAGGCGTTTTCCATTATTATGACCGGCACAGGGATCGTAGCACTGGCCGGGATTGTGGTGAACAATAATATTGTTCTCATCGATACCTATCAGGAATATTGCCAATACATGCCGCGTATCGAGGCCATAATCCGCACTGCAGAGGCCCGGATTAGGCCGGTTTTATTGACGACAATCACCACGATGGCCGGCTTGGCGCCGATGATGTTCGGTCTGTCACTAGATTTCATCCAAGGGGGGTATTCCATCGATAGCCCCACCGCTTTGTGGTGGAAGCAACTGGCGACCGCCGTGGTGTTCGGACTGGGCATTGCCACCATCTTGACACTGGTCTTTACCCCATCAATGCTGGCCCTCAGGATCTGGGCAACAACCTATAGTCTTTGGCTGCTGCGCCTGCTCAGCCGTCTTTCTCTGGGCCGCTCAAGCCAAGCTGCCCGCGACTGGGCGCTCCAGCGCAGCGCAAATCGCAAGCGCGCACCAGAAATCATTTGGAGCGAAGAATACCGAGATATGCCTAGCAAAGACGGAAAATCAGAACCCGTACAAAATCAGATGCAACCAGTGCCTTCAGCAGAGTAAGCGCCGCTTTTGACAACGGAATACAAATATCAATGGTCCTAAAAACGATACTCTGGAACGTCCACTGTCTTAAAATACGTCTGAATATGGGGCGGAATATCTTCAGCACAATAACGCGTAGAACGCCGCGCTGCGCCTAATACTCCCCCCACTTTATCACTTATCTTTTCCAAGACCAGAGGCACTAAACTCACTGCATTTCGTCCTGCTGGGCGATAGTTTGTCAACACTCCGATTAAATTTTCATCCAAGCCCCGAGATTGTTTTAAATACGCTTTCTGCATATAACCCGCCCACATTATATTAAATCTTGATTCCGAAAATAGCGACAAAACACCCTCGGAAGATTTGAACATAACGCCGTTGATAAAGTGATGTTCTATTGGAAGCCCGTCTATTACTCCATCTTCTGCCAATATGCGCCGGACCGACAACTTGATTTTCTTAACCCCAGCATAACTGTTTACTGAGCACATCAAAGCCTCAGCACCACTCGCCGAGTTGAACATCCCTTTCCATAAAAGGTAAAGACCATCTTGAACGACATCATCCATAATCTGAAAATTGCGCCCCCTGACAAGCTCGGCCATCGCATTGCCAAATTGCAGAACTGCAGTTTCTGAAGTGGAGGTGACATCAGAAGAGAAAAACCACTCAAGCGGCAAACCCAGCTGCACGCTCAATTGATACAAAACCTCTGGCCGCGGCATAGATTTCCCAGACAGGTACCGGCTGAATTGTGTGCGGTTCACACCGATCATCTGACTGATTTCCGTAACGGACCCAACTTTTGTAACCGCGAGGGATAATCGATGTGATACGTTCTCACGCAACTCGCGAGTGGACGGAATGATCTGGTTATTGCGCATCGAAAAAACTTTCAAATTATAGTTGGTTTGGCGCGGGCCACACCCCCATGCCTCTGTAATCTATACGTAATTTATAGAAAATAATAACACGGTAATGAGACTAGAAAATAAGCATAGTGGAAAATGTCCTGTAAAAATGAACTAGTAATAAGTTATCTAATTCAAGCTGCTGGTAAATCAAACCCTCAAGGTGTCATTTTGAGAAAAAATTATTCTCTTATTCTAAACCGGCAACAGCGCAATTAATGTATTATAAAATACATTTTTCAGCTTAACCAGAAAACATACTCAAATAATAAACTACCCCATACTTCAAAAACGCGCTAGAAATATGCGCCTATGAACAGTGGTCTTGTCCCGGTTCAGTCCGGGTCTCTTTCGAGCAATGTTTACTATGAAAGAGAGAACCAATTTCGGCGTGATTCTGTGCGGATTGCCACTACCGGTGGTGTAACGCGACCGCAGCTTTCATCGGATTTGTGGGGCGGTCAATCGACACCTGAAAGCAAAAATGACCAGTCGCGTTTCTTTGCAAAGTTATGCAGGTCACACCGCATATTTTCTGCGCGTGGCGGGCTCAGCCGATGAGCCAGCGTCAACACGATGATATGGCGATGCCAGCTCATATCCGTGAACAGCGCCACTTAAGCCTGCAAAGCTACGGGCGACCACGCATGAGTGAAAAGTTGCAGGACCTCGGGGTGTGCTTTGGGCAGCGGCGCGTGGGCCGCCTGTGGCGCCGGAATGGCATCGAGATCAGCAGAACCCGAAAATATAGTATAACAAATGACAGTAATCACACGGTCAACATCGCACCCTATCTGCTGGGTCAAGACTTTTCCACCACTGGGCCAAAACCGGTAATGGGCCGGCGATATGTCCTATATCTGGGCCAGCCAAGGGTGGCGCTATCTCGCTGTCATTCTCTGTCTATTCTCGGCGAGTGATTGGTTGGGTCCCTCTCGGGCATGCTGCGCAAACCCTGCCGAGCAGTAGTCAGCAACCGAATGCAAAAGGATCTGGCGATACGTGCTGGTGATGGCAGTGGCTTTGCGTCAGCCATCCAAAAGCTGCAGTCATCTCAGAAAGTTAGGTCACCGACCAGTACACTGAAGTGGTCCTACTTTTCCGAACAGGTTTACGTCTAAGTTAAGGTGTATCGAGTTTGGTTATCATGCCGCTTTCTTGAGTTCT
>ENA-OQVM01001520-OQVM01001520.1-marine-metagenome-genome-assembly--contig:-NODE-1520-length-30427-cov-4.651862_pt1 | contig 30427 bp, 31 predicted proteins | sample MGYA00237776_ERZ505498 | MGnify/ENA primary metagenome ERZ505498 (study PRJEB26159, sample SAMN06265151) | marine metagenome | isolation source: Helgoland LTER site | place: Germany:Helgoland, sampling...
TACCCCGAACGGTTCAATAAATGACCCGTCAAAACCGCATGGGCTAAGCCTCATACACAGAGTTTCGGATACTCCCGCTTGCATTTCGAGCCTGATCTTGTTGACTTTCGCCACTGCGGAGCTGACAAATCCATCCTTCAAGTTTTGGCCACCACCAAAGAACGAACCGTGGAAAAAACATTGTTCATGACGCTTTTTCGGATTGTGGTTTATGGATTGGTTTTCGCTTCTATCATCCATCTTTGGCAGGATGGCCTGCAATCTCCCACGTCAGTAAACATAGTCGCTATCCTGTTGCTTTTGTGTGGATTTATCATCGCCTTTTGGGCAACTGGGGCGCTCGGTTGGGCAAACGCTTTTGGGTCAAAAGAAGGTTTGAGAACAGACGGAATATTCGCATATTCACGCAACCCGATTTACATAGCCACGTGGTTCGGGCTTGCAGGATGGGCGCTTCTTGTACCTACCCCGTTCATAGTTGCAACGCTGTGTCTCTGGGCGTTGCTCTATCTGGTTGCCATCTTTCTCGAAGAACGTTGGCTACTTGAGGAATATGGCGAACCATTTACTGAATTCTGCCGTGCAGTCCGAAGGTTTATTTAATACCGTTCGGACTCAAAACAGACCTTTCCACTTTTCCGCCTGCCGCCCCATTTTCAAACCTACGTCGCATTCAAACTAGCGCCCGCGCCGATTCTGCGGCACCTTGCTGCCCAACAGGAGGACCGACCCCATGAACGCACCGCACCGCACTGCAAACATCGCCCATTGGCAGGAACGTGTCGATCTGGCTGCCGCTTTCCGCTGGACCGCGCGGCTGAACATGCACGAAGGGGTTGCGAACCACTTTTCACTGGCCGTGAATGACAGTGGGTCGCAGTTCCTGATGAATCCCAATCAGATGCATTTTGACCGGATCACCGCCAGCAATCTGTTGCTGATTGATGCGGATGATCCGACGACCTACGAGGGGCCGAATGCGCCTGATCCAACCGCTTGGGGCTTGCACGGTGGGGTGCACGCGGCCTGCCCGCATGCGCGTTGCGTGATGCATGTGCATTCGATCTACGCCACCGTTTTGGCATGTTTGCAGGACAGCCGGTTGCCACCGATTGATCAGAACTGCTGTACCTTTTTTAACCGTGTGGTGATTGATGAGGATTACGGCGGGCTGGCCTTTGAGGATGAGGGTGCGCGCTGTGCGGCGTTGCTGACGGACCCCAAGCAAAAGGTCATGGTGATGGGCTCGCACGGGGTGATGGTGATCGGCGACACGGTCGCGGATACGTTCAACCGTCTGTATTATTTTGAGCGCGCGGCAGAGACGTATATCAAGGCGTTGCAGACCGGCCTGCCGTTGCGCCGGATATCCAACGAGATCGCGGAGAAGACGGCAAGCGAGATTGAGAGCTATCCCGAACAGGACGAGCGGCATTTGGCAGAGTTGAAGGCGATACTGGACGCCGAAGGGTCTGATTATGCGGGGTAGGTTTCATGTCTGAACGCCGCGAATGGAACCACACGCCTCCCTTACCCATCGAGGTGTCGCCGCTGTTTCGCTGGCCGGTGCGCCCCGTGGCTGTGTTGAAATGGTACGCGGATGCGTGGTTTTTCCTGACGATCAATATGGCGATTTTGGCGATGGCCGTTGGCAGTTACCTGTGGTTCAGCCCGAGTTTGGCGCAGGCGGCGAGTTTTGCGCCCGGATGGGTGGCGATTGTTCTCCTGCGTAATCTGGTGCTGATCACGCTGGTTGCGGGTGGATTGCACCTGTGGTTTCACACCTATGCGCGCGAGGGGCAGGACAAGAAATACGACCCGCGCCCGTTTCCGCGCCAAGGGCGGATGTTCAGTTTCAACTCGCAAGTGCTGGATAACATGTTCTGGACGCTGGCCTCTGGTGTGACGGTCTGGTCCGCGTTCGAGGTGCTGTTCTGGTGGTTGCTGGCCAATGGCATGGTGCCCGCTACGACTTTTGCGCAGACGCCGGTTTGGTTCATCGCGTTCTTTTTCCTGATCCCGGTGTGGGAAAGTTTCTATTTCTACTGGATTCACCGCCTGCTGCATTCAAACGCGCTTTACCGGTTTCACGCGCTGCACCATCGCAATACCGATGTCGGTCCGTGGTCGGGGCTGTCGATGCACCCGATTGAACATGTGATGTTCTTTGGCACCGTCGTGATCCATCTGGTGCTGCCGACGCACCCTGTGCATCTGATTTTTCATTTGATGTATTACGCGATTTTCGCGGTCACGACGCACACGGGGTTCGAAGGGCTGTGGGTGCGCAACGTCAAACGGCTGAGCCTCGGGACGTTTCACCACCAGATCCACCATCGGTATTTTGAGGTGAATTACGGCAGTCTTGATGTGCCGTGGGACAAGCTGTTTGGCTCGTTCCATGATGGCACGCCTGAGGGCAAGGAACGGATGCGTGCACGGTTGAAGGCCCGCAAGCGCACTTAGTTCGCGATGCGCGCAAGGCCCAAAGTCGCGCCCAGAATACCCAGAACGTTTTGCGTATTGGCCAATGGGCTTTCGGTCGCCAGCACCAGATCACCGGGTTGAACGTGGAAATGTCTGGCCGAGAACAGACCGTCAGAGGCGGTCATGTCGAGGGTGAAAACCACGCGGGTGTCTTCCGGCCCATTCGGTCCAACCGACGCGGCGGGATATTCGCGCAGGATCAGGATACCCTTGGGATCAGCGCGTGTATCGGACACGCCGCCGATTAGCGTCAGGGCGTCAAGGGCGGTCACCGTATTGCGGGGAAACGGAAACTGCGCCTCTTGGCCTGCGGCACCCAGCGATAGGAAATAACGCGCATCGGCCTGAACGATGATCTTGTCACCGCCATGCAGACGGGTGTCGAGTTTTGGATTGTTGTACAGGCGTTGCAAAGCGGTTGTGTAGACCCGTGTGCCGCGCATCAGCTTGACCTGCGGGTTGGTGAGCGCGCTATCGACACCACCACCCGCCGAGAGGGCAGACAGAACGCTGAAATTCTGGCTGGGCATCGTGATGCTGCCCGGTGTGTTCACGCCGCTGACCAGATCAACGGTGTTGCGGCGGCCCTCTGACATCAGCAGTTGGACTTGAACCGAAGGCGCGCTTTGTTCCAACTGGCGCTGGACAAGGGCGCGGGCGGCGTCGGGTGTGCGGCCCGAGACCTTGAGCTTGCCCACGTAGGGGACAAAAATCGCGCCATCACCAGAGACACGCAAACCCGTCAGGGCGGCGGCGCGCTGGTCTGTGCCGGTCAGCAAGGAATTTTCACCGCTGTCCCAGATTGTCAGGTTCAACATGTCGCCGGGGCGGATGATTTGCGCGTCTGATCCGTGGCTGGCGTTCAGCCAGTTGTGCGGCGTGTTGGCATGCGCGGGCCACGTTGCCAATGTGGGCAGAAACGCGCGTGTGATGGGATAGACAGCGATGTCGGGGGCCTCTTGTGCGCCTGATGCGACGATTTCGCGGTGCAGGGCCGCGCCGCGTGGCAGTTGCGCGCAGGCGGTCAGGGACAAAGCAAGCAGGCAGAGCAGAAATTTCGGGGCGACACCCATGGCAGTGGCCTTTTGTCGGGCAGGTCCGGCGCGCCGGGCTGCGGTTAAATATTCAAGTAAATTGTCTACATTAATGGGTGTTAATGGAGGGTTAACATTTCTGACGGCATCTTGGGGGGCAAACAGGTGTGGTGATAAAGGGAACGTTGGATGTATCGCGGCAAGCGCATGTTTGATTTGATCATCGGCGCATCGCTCGCGGTGTTGTTTGCGCCTGTCTTGTTGCTGTTGCTGGGCATCGTCCTGATCCGCGAGGGGCGCCCGCTGTTGCATGCATCTGAACGCATGCAAGGGCCGGACCGCGCGTTTCGGATGTGGAAAATCAGGACAATGGCGCCGGTTGCCCAAGCTGACGAAGTAACCGGTGGCCATTCTATGGGCCGTATCACGACGACCGGCAGATGGCTGCGCAAATGGCGGCTGGATGAATTGCCGCAGCTTTGGAATGTGCTGCGCGGCGAGATGAGCCTTGTCGGCCCCCGCCCGCCGATCCGGCGCTATGTGCAGCGGTATCCGGCGCTTTATGCACAGGTGTTGCGCACGCCACCGGGCCTGACGGGGCTGGGCGCATTGAGGTTTATCCAGCATGAACAACGCCTGTTGCGACGCTGTAGAACGGCCGCGCAGACCGATGAGGTTTATGCGCGATTTTGCCTGCACCGAAAGGCGCGCGTCGATCTTGTGTACCTGCGGCACGGGTCTGTCACGCTGGACCTGTTGGTCGTGTGGCATACCGCTGATGCATTTCTACGCGGGTTCCGGCATGAGGCCCTCTTGCCCTTGCGGCGCAATCGGGTCAGTTTCGCAACATGGATAAAACACTGCTTTCATTTGGCCACGGGTTCAGTGCGCGCGCTTTGGCGGAACGGCTGATCCCGCAGGGCTGGCGCATCATCGGAACCACACGCAGCGCAGAAAAGATGGACGCGATTGCCGCCACCGGGGTCGAGCCGTTGCTGTGGCTGGGCAGTGATGTGAGCGGGCTGCTGCGCCAAGCGCCGTATGTGTTGATCTCTGCCGGTCCGGGGCCGGACGGTGATCCGGTGCTGAACGCGCTTGAGGGCGAGATTGCAGCGATTGCCCCAAACTTAAAGTGGTGCGGCTATCTGTCGACCACGGGCGTTTACGGCGATCATCAGGGCGATTGGGTGGATGAGCAAACGCCGCTGACCCCCGCCACCAAGCGTGGCCAAGCAAGGGTGCAGGCAGAGGCGCGGTGGCAGGCGATTGACGGATTGCCACTGCATATTTTCCGGCTTGCCGGCATCTATGGTCCGGGACGTGGCCCCTTTGCCAAGGTCCGCAAGGGCACGGCGCGCAGGATCATCAAAGAAGGGCAAGTGTTCAGCCGCATTCACGTTGAGGACATCGCGCAGGCGGTTGAACTGTCGATGGTGCAGCTTGGTGCGCCTGCGGTCTATAACCTGTGTGATGACGATCCCGCCCCGCCGCAGGACGTCATCGGCCACGCAGCTGAATTGCTGGGATTGCCCTTGCCAGAGGCCGTGGATTTCGAGAGCGCAGAGATGACCCCGATGGCGCGCAGCTTTTACGCCGAAAGCAAGAAAGTCCGCAACGATTTCGCCAAACAGGCGCTGGGCTGGACCCCGAAATACCCTGATTACAGAACCGGATTGGCCGCGATGCTGGCCGATGACCCCTAAAGTCGGGATGCGTTGCCCTTTCATAGGCGCGCGACCGCTACTTTTTTCAGCATGCCATGTGCCGCATCATGGATGGTCCTTGTCTGGGGTCGGGCACGCGGCCATATAGGCACGAATTGGCCAGAGGCGGACCCATGACAGACCAGAACCCCCTAGAGCGATTGATCAAGTCGCCGCGTTTTAGCACGTTCATCATGTGCGTGATTATTTTTAACGCGATTTTGCTGGGTATGGAAACATCCAAGACGATCATGGCGCGTGCGGGTAGTTTGATCCTGCTGCTGGACAAAGTGTGTCTGGGTATTTTCGTGGCCGAACTGCTGGCCAAGCTGATTGTGTATCGCGCCCGGTTTTTCCGCGATGGGTGGAACATCTTTGACTTCTTGATTGTCGCGGTGTCCTTGATGCCTGCGACCCAAGGCTTCTCTGCCATTCGGGCTCTGCGGATTTTGCGAGTCTTGCGCCTGATTTCGACCGTGCCCAGCTTGCGGCGTGTGGTTGAAGGGTTCATCACCGCCCTTCCCGGTATGGCGTCCGTTTTCATGCTGATGGCGTTGATTTTCTACATCGGGGCTGTGATCGCGACCAAGCTGTTCGCGGAGAATTTTCCGCAATGGTTCGGCACGCTGGGGCAATCAGCCTATTCGCTGTTCCAGATCATGACGCTGGAAAGCTGGTCAATGGGCATCGTCCGTCCCGTGATGGAGATTTATCCGCTGGCGTGGATGTTTTTTATTCCGTTCATCATGGTCACGACCTTTGCGGTGGTCAACTTGCTGATCGGTCTGATCGTGAATTCTATGCAAGACGCGCATCACGAAGAAACAAATGCAGAGACAGACCATTACCGTGATGACGTAACCGCCCGTCTAAAGGGGATCGAAGAACAATTGGCCGCCTTGTTGAAAGAGCACAAAAAATAGCGCTTTTCCGCAGGTTAAGCTGTCTGTGCGCCGATGCGGGATATGCCCAGAACGTTCAATACCTTGGCCTCGATATCGGCGGCATTCATTGCTGCTGCTGCGTACATGTCCTCAGGGCTGGCGTGGTCGATAAACGTATCAGGCAGAACCATTGAGCGGTATTTAAGCCCCGCGTCGAACACGCCTTCTTCGGCAAGCAGTTGCGCCACGTGGCTGCCAAAGCCGCCTACCGCACCTTCTTCGATGGTGATCAGCGCGTCGTGATCCGCCGCCAGTTGCAAAATCATCTCGCGGTCCAGCGGCTTGGCAAACCGCGCATCTGCAATTGTCGGCGTGATCCCTTTGGCGGCCAGCGCCTCGGACGCTTTCTGGACCTCGGACAGGCGTGTGCCAAAAGACAGCAGCGCAACCTTGGAGCCTTGGGCGATGATCCGGCCCTTGCCGATCTCAAGCGGGACGCCGCGTTCGGGCATGTCCACACCGGTGCCTTCACCGCGCGGAAAACGGAACGCAATCGGGCCATCGTTATGGGCCGCAGCGGTGGCAACCATATGCACCAGCTCTGCCTCATCGGCGGCCGCCATCACGACGAAACCGGGCAGATTGGCAAGGTAGGCAATGTCAAACGCACCGGCGTGTGTGGCCCCGTCGGCACCGACCAATCCGGCACGGTCAATGGCAAAGCGGACAGGCAGACGTTGAATGGCAACGTCATGCACCACCTGATCATACCCACGCTGCAGGAACGTGGAATACATCGTGCAAAACGGTTTCATCCCCCCCGCAGCCATGGCGGCGGAAAACGTAACGCCATGTTGTTCGGCAATCCCCACATCAAAACACCGCGACGGATAGCGTTCCGCAAACAGGTTCAATCCCGTGCCGTCGGGCATCGCTGCAGTCACGGCGCAAATCTTGTCGTCACGGGCTGCTTCGTCCAGCAGGCTCTTGGCAAAAACACTGGTATAGCTTGGCGCGTTTGACGGTGTTTTCTTCTGCTCGCCCGTCACCACATTGAACTTGGCAACGCCATGCCCCTTGTCACGCGCCTGTTCGGCAGGGCCGTATCCCTTGCCCTTTTTGGTGATCACATGGATCAGGATCGGCCCTTTGGCGCGGTCCTTGACGGTGCGCAGAACGGGCAAAAGCTGGCTCATGTCATGGCCATCAATCGGCCCAACATATGAAAACCCGAGCTGTTCAAAAAGTGTGCCACCGACAGTCATGCCCTTCAGCATATCCTTGGCACGGCGCGCCCCCTCGCGGAAAGGTTCGGGCAGCAGGCTGACCGCGCCCTTGGCGGCGGCTTTGAAATCCTGAAACGGCTCTTCGGCATAAAGACGGCTCAGATAGCTGGACATCGCGCCCACGGGCGGCGCAATCGACATCTCGTTATCGTTCAGGATCACGATTAGCCGCTTGCCCAAATGGCCGGCATTGTTCATCGCCTCATAGGCCATGCCCGCCGACATCGACCCGTCGCCGATCACGGCAATCGCATCCCCCAGCCCTTCGCGGATGTTGCCGCCCAGATCGCGCGCAACGGCAAATCCCAACGCCGCAGAGATCGACGTCGAAGAATGCGCCGCGCCGAACGGATCATAGGGGGATTCACTGCGCTTGGTAAAACCGCTCAACCCGTCCTTCTGGCGCAGGGTCCGGATGCGGTCACGGCGTTCGGTCAGGATCTTGTGGGGATAGCATTGGTGGCCCACATCCCAGATAATTTTGTCTTTCGGCGTGTCAAACACCGCATGCAACGCCACGGTCAATTCCACCACACCAAGGCCCGCACCCAGATGCCCGCCAGTGACCGACACCGCAGAAATCGTCTCGGCGCGCAGTTCGCGCGCCAGCGTGTTCAGTTGCGCATCGGTGAACCCTTTAAGGTCCGCAGGGCGCGCTACCTTGTCCAGAAGCGGGGTGTTTGGTCTGTCGGTCATGGGCGTCCTCAGCTTTTGCGCGCAACAACGAAATGTGCGGTTTCGCGCAGGATATCGCCGTCCTTGCCATAGACACTTAAGGCATCACAAGCAGATTGCACCAGTTCTTCGGCGCGGCGTTTGGCCCCATCAAGGCCCAGAAGCGAAACAAATGTGGCTTTGCCGGCGTCGGTATCCTTGCCTGTAGCTTTACCAACAGTTGCCGCATCGCCCTCGATATCCAGAATGTCGTCAGCGATCTGAAAGGCAAGTCCCAGCGCTGTTGCATAGGCAGCCAATGGTGCGACATCGGCCTGCCCTATGCGCGCACCTGCCATGGCAGACCATGCAATCAATGCGCCGGTTTTGCCTTGCTGCAATGCGGTGATTTCCTCGATCGTCAGCGGCGTTGTCGCCGTTTCTGCCGCGATATCCAATGCCTGACCCAACACCATACCTTGCGCACCGGACGCAATGGCAAGGCTTCGTGTCAATTCCGCCCGCACATCCCCCGACCCGACAGCCACATTGCTGACCAACTCAAACGCCAGTGATTGCAGCGCATCCCCCGCCAGAACCGCCGTCGCTTCGTCCCATTTCAAATGCACCGTCGGCAGGCCGCGCCGCAGGTCATCATCATCCATGCAGGGCAGATCGTCATGTACCAGCGAATAGGCATGCAGCGCCTCAATCGCAGTAGCAGGCCAGATCGCACAATCAGTGCCGATGCCATGCAGCCGGGCGGTCTCCAGCACCAAAAACCCCCGCAACCTTTTGCCGCCAAGGGTGGCGTGCGCCATAGCATGTACCACCGGCACATCCGCTAATCCGCCAATCACCAAATCAAAATGCGCCTGAACAGCGCTTGCAGCCTCTGCCAGCTTCACACTCAGCACGGGGCGTTACAGCCCTTCAACAGGCTTTAGACCCACCGCATTGCCATCCCCGTCCAGAGTGATCGCGGCGACCTTTTCCTCGGCCTCTTTCAGCTTTTCCTCACAGCGCTTCTTCAACACCGCGCCACGCTCATAAAGCGCAATACTCTCTTCCAGCGCGACATCGCCCCGCTCCAACTGGCCCAATACTTTTTCAAGCTCGGCCATCGCGGTCTCAAAACTCATCTCGTCTACGGGGGTGTCGGTCATGGCGCTGGCTCCTCAGAATTTATGCCACAATAGCCATGATGCGCCGCACTCACCAGACGCGGGCTTCATCTTTCTTTTTGGCCCTAAATACCTTTGCAGGGGGTCCGGGGGACGCAAAGTCCCCCGGCGCTCTCCACTCAGTCCGGCGCCAGCATATATCCCGCCCCACGCACCGTCTGCAAGTACCTCGGCTGCTTGGGATTATCCTCGATCTTGCGCCGCAGCCGCGTGATCTGCACATCGACCGCACGCTCTTGCGCCTGCCCCCGGTCGCGGCCCAATTCCTCGACCAGCTTGGCACGGCTCAACGGCGCGCCGGGCTGGCCTGAAAATATCTTCATCAATTGCACTTCGGTTGCCGTCAGGCGCACCAACGCATCGCCCTGCCACATCTCGCCGCGCTCCATGTCATAGCGAATCGGGCCCAGCGACAAAACCTTTGGTGCGGTGTCCTTTGCGCTGGTGTCAGGCATGCGACGCAGGATCGCGTTGATCCTAAGGAGTAGCTCTTTCGGCTCGAACGGTTTGGCCAGATAATCATCCGCCCCGGCCTCCAGCCCCTCGATGCGGTTGCCGGTCTCGCCCTTGGCCGTCAGCAACAGGATCGGCGTTTGCATGGTCTCGCGCAAGGATGCTGTCAGCGCCAGACCGTCCTCACCGGGCATCATCACATCCAGCACGATCATGTCGAAATCCAGACCCGCCAATATCCGCCGCGCGTGTGCCGCATCCCGTGCCGCCGTTACCAGAAACCCGTGTCGCATAAGAAATTTCTGCAGCAGGGTCCGAATGCGTTCGTCATCATCGACAATCAGCAGGTGGGCGTCCATCGCGGTCATTTACTTGGTCTCCCTCAGACGGGTGTAGCTGTTGTACATCTCCGGGTCCATCATCGCCTCCAGCACCGTGCGAAACCCCGCCACCGCCTCTGGTCCTGCATCGCGGAACGCTGCCCGCAGCCGTGCGCGCTGTGCGTCCGACAATTGCTGTTCCAGCGCTTGACCGGCTTCCGTCAGATGTAAATGCCGCTCGCGTTTGTCGTTGCGCCCCACCTTGCTCTCGACCAGACCATCTGAAATCAACGTGCGCAACACACGGTTGAGTGACTGCTTCGTGACACCCAGAATATCCAGCAGATTGTTCACCGTCGTGCCGGGTGCCCGGTTGATGAAATGGACCGCCCGGTGGTGCGCCCGACCATAAGCCAGATCCACCAGAATGCGGTCGGGATCAGCGGTAAAACCACGGTAGGCAAAGAACATCGCCTCGCTGCCCTGCCGTAATTGTTCATCGGTGAGAAACAGCAGACTGTCTCCGCGCGCGGAGCTGGGGGTGCGTCCGTCGGCCATGATCTTCCTCGCGTGATTTCAAGTGTCAGTTTACGTCAGCCTTATTGACACTCCAAGGGTGAAAGGCTACCCAATCGCAGCTTTTGCGACAGGAAATGTCCGCATCGGACCTATCTGCGCAACTTTCGTAAAATACACCTCTGACGTATAAGGATGAACGACATGGCAGGCGCATATGATGACCGGGACGGTCTGATCTGGATGGACGGCAAGATGATCAATTGGCGCGATGCCAATGTCCACATCCTGACCCACGCAATGCATTATGCATCTTCGGTGTTTGAAGGCGAACGCGCCTACAATGGCAAGATTTTCGAGAGCCGCAAACACTCCGAGCGTCTCAAAGCCTCTGCTCGGATGATCGACTTTGAAATCCCCTACACCATCGACGAGATCGAAGCCGCCAAGGTCGAAGTGCTCGCGGCCTCTGGTTTGTCTGATGCCTATGTCCGTGCCATTGCATGGCGCGGTGCGGGCGAAGACATGGGTGTTGCATCCGCCAAAAACCCCGTCCGGATGGCCATCGCGGCATGGGAATGGGGCGCTTATTACGGTGACGCTAAAACGCGCGGCGCCAAGCTCGACATCTCCAAATGGAAGCGTCCTTCGCCCGAAACGATCCCCTGCCATGCCAAGGCGGCAGGTCTCTACATGATCTGCACCATGTCCAAGCATGCGGCAGAGGCCAAAGGTTGTTCCGACGCCATGATGTTCGACTATCGCGGCTATGTGGCCGAGGCGACAGGCGCGAACATCTTTTTCGTCAAAGACGGCGAAGTGCACACGCCAACACCTGACTGCTTTCTCAACGGCATCACCCGCCAGACGGTTGTAAAAATGCTAAAGGAAAAGGGCCTGACCGTCCACGAGCGCCACATCATGCCCGAAGAACTCGAAGGGTTCGAGCAATGCTGGCTGACCGGCACTGCTGCCGAAGTCACGCCCGTGGGCCAGATCGGTGACTATACGTTCGAGGTTGGCGCGCTGACGCGTGATGTGGCCGAAACCTATGAAAAGCTGGTTCGCTCTTAAACGCGTTTGATCAATGAACTACGCAAAACGGGGCAGCGCAAACTGCCCCGTTTTTTGTTCCGCTCAATACAACGCGATCGGGTTGATCATCGCTTGCACCGTGCCTTGAATGCGTGGCTGGCCGAGTACGAACATGAACTCTGACACACCTTCACGTACCAACGGCCCGACGTTCATCGTCTCCAGAATATAGATGCCGTTTTCCTTGAGCAGGGTGACGTGGCCATAGAAAACCTTGTCGCCGGGTGCCGGTGGGATCACGTCCAGACCCCAAGTGTCGGCACCAACCGCCATCGGGTTCAGCGACGCCATATAAACAGCGCCTTCGTTGCTCAGCCCCGGCTCGGCAGCACCCCATGCGGCGGGATCGCTTTCAAACATGCCTTCGGTCCAACCGGTGTGGAACAGGACGATGTCGCCCTCGCCAAGCGTCACACCCTGCGCTTCGGCGGCGGCTTTGATCTCGACCTCGCCAAAGTACTGACCGGCTTGCATGACCTCAACACCTGCCTGTGCTGCCATGTCCAGCACCACGCCGCGCCCGACCAACGGAGGGACTGCGTGTGTACCCAGCTTGGTCAGGCCGGTAATAACTGAAATCTCTTTTTCATCCAGACAGTTATAATACTGCCCATTTTCGCCCAAATGACCCAAACCATCCAACTGCGATCCAATGCCGATCCATGTCTGCAAAATGTCGTCGTTGTAATTGCCCTCATAGCCAAACCCGGACAGCTTGATGCCGCCTTGTTGGTTTGGCTGAACGATTTGCAGGTTCAGGGAGCGTGGTGGGAATGCGGGTGTATCCGTGCCGATGGTGATGCCAAGCGGCAGCGACTTGCCCTGTTTGATCAGTTTGGTGGCTGCCAATGTGCGTTCTGGCGTCACCAGATTGGCCGATCCGATGGTATCATCCGCGCCCCATTTAGAGGGCGCGCAATCTTGTGCCAAAGCGACCCCTGTGCTGAGGCCGAGCGCGATTGTGATCTGTGTAAGTGTCTTGAACATGTCTGTCCTCCCTTGAGTGTGGGACGGGCGCATTTTTGGGATGCGTCCCATCCAAGGCTCTCAGGCTAACATGATTCTTCTATCGTCAGTTGTTACGTAGCGTCAGGTGGCGGGTGTCCGCCTTAGTAATCCACGCCGCGCTGCGCTTTGATGCCTGCTTTGAACGGGTGTTTCACCTCGGTCATTTCGGTCACCAGATCGGCGTATTCGCACAGCTCAGGCTTGGCATCGCGGCCCGTCAGGATCACGCCCGTGCGTTTGTCCCGCGCATCCAGACCGGCAATCACATCCGCGACAGAGATATAATCATAACGCATGGCGATGTTGATCTCGTCCATAACGATCAGATCATAATCGCCGCTTTCCATCATCTCGCGCCCTTTGGCAAACGCGGCTTGGGCGGCGGCAATATCGCGGTCCTTGTCTTGAGTGTCCCAAGTGAACCCTTCGCCCATCGTGTGCCATGTGACCTCACCCAGACGGTCGAAAAACTGACGCTCACCGGTCTTCCATTTGCCTTTGATGAACTGGATCACGCCAACCTTTTGCTTCCAACCCAGCGCCCGCACGATCACACCAAAGGCCGAGGACGACTTGCCCTTACCCGCGCCGGTATGCACCAGCACCAAACCTTTTTCAGGGTCTTTCAATTCAGACACACGGGCGCGCTGTTTGGTCTGGCGTTCTTTCATCTTTTCTTTGTGATCGTCGGCGTCTGACATTTCGGTCGTCCTTAGTTCGGGCTGCCCGGAGGCGCTGTGATAGATTTGGATGTGCTGCGGTCCATGCCAAGCTGTCGTTCGCGCCATATGATCAGCACGCCGCCCGCAATGACAAGGGCCGCACCGATCAGAATGGCGGGTGTCGGCACTTCGCTAAAGATCACCCAGCCGATCAGCGTGGCGAAAATCATCGAAGAATAATCGAAAGGGGCCAGCATCGACGCGGTGCCAAAGCGGTACGACGACGTCACCATGATCTGTGCCACGCCCCCGATAAGGCCCGCGCAAATGATCAACCCGATGGGCCCCCAACCCGGTGCGGTCCATGCCAATGCCTTGATCGGGAAAACCCAACCCAGCGGCATCGACAGCAGTGATGTGACAGTGGCGGTGAGCGAGAAATAAAAGACGATGGCAGAGGTGCTGTCAGTTTGCACAAGACGGCGCACGTGGATCTGCACAAGCGCCCGCAAGATGGAGGCGACAAGCACCATCAGCGCACCAAGGGTTGCGACGCTGCCAAGCTCTGACCCGACAGACAGGCGCGGGGCGATCACGATCATCACCCCGATCAGCCCAAGGGCCACGGCAGACAATCGAAACAACCGCACACGTTCGCCCAGAAAAATCGCGGCAAAGATGACCGTGAACATCGGCGTGGCATAGCCGATGGCAGTGACTTCGGGCAGCGGCAACAAGGCGAGACCCGCGAACGTCATGGCCATAGCGGTCGTGCCGCACAACCCGCGCCAAACGTGGCCCATGATGTTATTGGCTTTGAACCCGTCATGCAGATGGCCCTGCTGCCACAACCAAAGCGCAATGATGGGAATCGCAAAAAGCGAGCGGAAAAAGACGGCTTGGCCCGGTGGCACATCGTCCGACGCGGTCTTGATCAAGGCGGCCATCACCATGAACAAAAAGACGGCGCTGACCTTAAGGGCGATTGCGCGGCCGGGACTATTCTGGGTCATAGATGCAGACATATCTGCTTAATGCGCCTCACATCTTCAAAGTGCAAGTCGGCGCTGCCTGATATGGATTCTTTGCAAGAAAACGATCCGGAAACTTTTAAAGTCCCCGGTGTGCGTCACCCGATATGCCCGCGATTTTCCCCGACCTGACCACGGTGCAGCAACATGTGATCCAGCAACACACATGCCATCATCGCCTCGCCCACCGGCACCGCACGGATGCCCACACAAGGATCGTGGCGGCCTTTGGTGATGATCTCGGTCTCTTCGCCGGTTTTGGTGATCGTCTTGCGGGTGGTCAGGATGCTGCTTGTCGGCTTCACCGCAAAGCGCACGACAATGTCTTGGCCGGTGCTGATGCCGCCCAGAATGCCACCCGCGTGGTTGGATGAATAGCGCGGCTGACCATCGTCCCCCATGAATATCTCGTCTGCGTTCAACTCCCCTGTCAGCATTGCCGCTGACATGCCTTCGCCAATCTCCACGCCCTTTACCGCATTGATCGACATCATCGCAGCGGCCAGATCGGTATCCAGCTTGCCATAAACCGGCGCACCCAAACCGGCAGGCACATTGCGCGCAGTCACCTCAATGATCGCGCCGACAGATGACCCTGATTTACGCAACCCATCCAGATACGCCGCCCAATCCGTTGCGGCCTGTGCATCCGGCACCCAGAACGGGTTCTGTTCGATCTGGTCCCAGTCAAACGTATCGCGGTCAATTTTATGCGGACCCATCTGTACCATGTAGCCGGTGATTTGCAGGTTCGGTGCCAAGGCTTTGATCGCCTCACGCGCCAATCCACCAGCGGCCACACGGCTGGCGGTTTCACGCGCCGAGGACCGTCCCCCACCGCGATAATCACGCACACCGTATTTTTGGTAATACGTAATATCGGCATGACCGGGCCGGAACTTGTCCATGATATCGCCATAGTCTTTGGAGCGCTGGTCGGTGTTCTCGATCATCAACTGAATGGGCGTACCCGTGGTCACGCCCTCGAACACCCCAGACAGAATGCGCACCTCATCTGCCTCACGCCGCTGCGTGGTGTATTTGTTCTGCCCAGGTTTGCGCTTGTCGAGCCAGTGCTGGATCATCTCGGGCGTGACAGGCACGCCCGGAGGACAGCCATCGACCGTCGCGCCCAAGGCAGGTCCGTGGCTTTCACCCCAAGTGGTGACACGGAAAAGGTGGCCAAAGCTGTTGATCGACATGTGCAGTGCTCCTGTTGTGCACTGCATTAACGGGCAGGGCGCGGTGTCTCAAGACCCTTTGCCCCAAACGTAACGCTTCTTGTCATTCATACGTCGCAGAGCATTTTCGTTGGTCGCGTGACCACAGTGCGATTAGTCGACCATTTCTGGCATGCAGTTGGTTTTTCGACGCAGCAGGCTCGAAACGACGGTGCGCTGCATTTGGCTATCGGGGCTGGCCAGAAAACCTGGGTCAAACCTGTAATGGCAAGGTTGATTCGCACTGAAAACGCCGGTAATTCTACCTCCAATACCCTAAAAAATTATAAACAGGCGAATTGGATATGCAAAAAGTGTATTTATATTGGCAGGTGGCCAGAAATAGCTGAGCAGACGATATATGTGTTCGCTAAGGGCAATGTCACGATTACCCGTGACCTTGGTGGAGGGTCGCCTGTTCAAAGCGACGTGATCGGTAATGCTTTGAATGGTGATGCTTTTAGCTGGCAGAATCCTAGCGATCTTAGCCTCACGTTTTCAGGAGCCATGACTGCCATCACATTCGAGGATTCAGACGGCATTCTAAGTGATGATCCGTTCTCGGGGTCCACTGTGACGGATCAATTTTTAACACAGCCTGTCACGATCAATGGCACGACCTACACCCCTAGCACGGGCACAGTGAGGTGGGCGAACCCGCAACCGGTAAATGTCGAAAACGAATACGAAGTCACGTTGTTCGATGACAACGGGGTCGCCTATCGCATGGTTGGCGTGTCGATCACGCAGGGGTATTCAACCCAAGTGGTTGGGGTCACATTTGATGGAGCATCACCACCGTCCGGCACCACGCTGCGCTACATTCAGGGTGTATCGAGCTATGGTGGAACAGGGCAAACCGTCGTCGTGCCGGACGCGACCGTCTGCTTTCTTGCCGGAACCTTGATCGAGACACCAGCAGGGCCTCTCCCGATTGAAGACTTGAAAGCGGGGATGTGTGTTCTGACGCTTGACCGCAGCGAAAAACCTATCCGGTGGATCGGTCAAAGTTTGGTGTGCGGTCTGGGAATATTGGCACCAATCTGCATCAAGTCCGGCGTTCTTGGAAATACCCGTGACCTTTACCTGTCTCCCAACCACCGTATCCTTTTGAGATCAAGCACGGCTGAATTAAGCTTTGGCCACCACGATGTGTTGGTTCCGGTCAAAGCGCTTGTGGACGGGATGAATGTGGTGCGCATGCCGATGCTAAAGGCCAGTTACTTGCACCTTTTGCTTGATGAACACGACATGGTTTTTTCTGAAGGTATCGCTACCGAAAGCCTATTCACCGGTGCCGGCACAACGAATATCTTGGCAGCGAGCGCCTTGGCTGAATTGAACGAAATTTTCCCGCATTTTCAACAGTCTCTACAACACATCAGTCACCTGGATCTGACAATGTCAGAAGCAAGGTATCTAATGAAAAGCGCGTCAAAAGGCGATGTAAAGTCGATAGAAAAGCGCGCAATTGCATAGCCTATATGCAAGAGCGTCGGCTGGTTTTTTCAATATCTTGAGCGGAATGAACTGGATGGTGACTTAGGTCTTAACCTATTTCTTGATCTCAACTGCATTGATGCAGATTGCCTCACGAGGCCCCAGCGATTGGTATGACACACAAGGCCGGGCATTTTTTCAGTTCGATAAGCGTTGTGGAATCCGGTGTTTGCCATGCCTGATCCAACATTGGAAACAGATGTTAGGCACCTACCGCGACTTTGTTATTATCTCATTCTGTCGAACCTCCCCTTGCCAACCTCCGCCCATCCTCCTACATCTTTTCGTACCTCGGGGGGCTAACGCGCCTTCGGATTTAAAGGCATCCGGTTACACACTTAGAGTGTGTGAAACCAAATACATGATGATTTTTTGAATTCCGAAAACGCTTAGCTGAGATAGCGCAAGCTGACCCGTCGAACCTGAACCGGTTAACACCGGCGGAGGGAAGGTCTGGACATATCCTCCTGCACTTCTCGTCGCCGCATTTTGGAGGATGCCATGAAGGCTCTTACACTTGCTGCTACATCACTACTTGCCGCCACAGCAGCGGCTGCACAGACGGAATTGACCGTTTATACCTATGACAGTTTTGTTTCTGACTGGGGCCCTGGCCCCAAGATCGAGGCTGCGTTTGAAGCGGTCTGCGACTGCGACCTGAAATTCGTCGGCAACGGCGATGGGGCGGCGTTGATAGCACGGCTCAAGCTGGAAGGCGCGCGCACGGACGCGGATGTTGTGCTTGGGCTCGACACCAATCTGATCGCGGCGGCCAAGGAAACCGGGCTATTTGCGGAAACGCCTGTGACCGCCGACTATGCCTTGCCGATGCCGTGGACTGACACAACGTTCGCGCCCTACGACTGGGGTTATTTCGCGTTTGTTCACAACACCGACATGACGCCGCCTACCAACTTCAAAGCGCTGGGCGAGAGTGACCTGAAGATCGTCATCCAGGACCCGCGCACCTCAACCCCCGGTTTGGGCCTGCTGATGTGGGTCAAGGACGCTTACGGCGATGAGGCCCCCGCGATCTGGGAAGGTTTAGCCGACAATGTCGTGACCGTAACAAAGGGCTGGTCCGAGGCCTATGGCCTGTTCCTTGAGGGCGAGGCAGACATGGTGTTGAGCTATACGACATCACCCGCCTACCACATCATCGCCGAAGAGGACGAGACCAAGGCGGCAGCAGTGTTCGACGAAGGTCACTATATGCAGATCGAAGTTGTCGGGCGACTGGCGGGATCGGATGCGCCTGAATTGGCGGCTGAGTTCATGCAGTTCATGGTGTCAGATGCCGCGCAATCCATCTTGCCGACAACCAACTGGATGTACCCGGCTGTGATGCCCTCGGGCGGTCTGCTACAGGGGTTTGAGGAGTTGGTCAAGCCAGAGAACGCGCGTCTGATTGATGCGGACAAAGTGCCAGCGATTCGGGACGAGGCGTTGGCAGAGTGGCTGACCGCACTCTCGCAATAAGCACAAAGTCAGGGATCAGTGCGGCGACTTTGGTCGTTGTGCTGATCCTTGGGGCGCTGCTGGCGGTGCTCAGCCGCGCAGAGGCAGGCGCGGGTTTCGTGCCTGCCGATTGGGCTGCGGTGCGGTTCACAGTGTGGCAAGCGTTTTTATCCTCAATGATATCGGTGGTTTTGGCGGTGCCTGTGGCGCGTGCGCTTGCGCGGCGGCGGTTTGTCGGGCGCGGCGTATTGGTCACACTCTTGGGCGCGCCGTTTATCCTGCCGGTGATCGTCGCGGTGCTGGGTCTGCTGACAGTATTTGGCAGGAATGGCTGGCTGAACATTGCGCTTGAGGGCATAGGTCTGCCGACGGTCTCGATCTATGGATTGCACGGTGTGGTACTGGCGCATGTGTTCTTTAACCTGCCGCTGGCGACGCGGCTGTTGTTGCAAGGCTGGCAAGGTATTCCGGCAGAGCGGTTTCGTCTGGCCGCGCAACTGCGCCTGACGCCTTGGGCTGTGTTTCGCGCGCTGGAATGGCCAGTGCTGAAACAGATCGTGCCTGGTGCGGCGGCGTTGATATTCGTGATCTGTTTGACCAGTTTCGCCGTGGCGCTGACGCTGGGGGGCGGGCCGCGTGCAACGACAATCGAACTGGCAATCTATCAGGCATTCCGGTTTGATTTCGATCTGGGCCGCGCTGCGTTGCTGTCCGTGACGCAACTGGTGCTGGCGGGGGCTGCGGCGGTGTTCGCGCTGTGGATTATCCCGGTGATGTCGACGGGTGGCGGGCAGGACCGGCCCTTGCTGCGCTGGGATGCGCGGGGCGGTATGCAGCGGTGCGGCGATGGTATTGTCATTGTGCTCGCGGCTGCGTTTCTGTTGGTGCCCTTGGCGGCGGTCGTTCTGCGCGGGCTTCGGGGTTTGGGGCAAGTGCCTGTGACGGTCTGGCAGGCAGCGGGGCAGTCGTTGTTTGTGGCGGTCATCTCGGTGGTGGTTCTGGCAGTTCTTGCCCTGCCGATGGCGGGGTGGATCGCGGCGCGCAGGTCTGGCGGGGTTGAGGCGATTGGCCTGCTGGGGCTGTCGGCATCACCGCTGATGATCGGGACGGGATGGTTCATTCTGATTAATCCGGTATTGGATCCTTCCAGCGTGGCTTTGCCCGTGACGGCCTTGGTGAACGCGCTGATGGCGTTGCCTTTTGCTTTGCGGATCATTGTCCCGCGCCTGCGTGACACGGTGCAGGATTATGGACGGTTAGCTGAGACACTGGGCCTGCAAGGCTGGCCGCTGTGGCGCTGGGTGATCTTGCCGCGCATCCGTCCGCAACTAGGGTTTGCCGCCGGATTGACGGGCGCGCTGTCGGTGGGGGATCTTGGGGTGATTACGCTGTTTGCAGATCAGGAGCGCGCGACATTACCGCTGCAGATGTACCGCCTCATGGGTGCCTACCGGATGGAGGCGGCGGCGGGCGCTGCGTTGATCTTGTTGGCGCTGGCACTGGGGATATTCTGGGCCTGTGACAGGGGAGGACGCATGCATGTTGAGGCTTGAGGGCGCACAGATCGTGCAGGGCAATTTCGTGATGACGGGGGATATGGCGCTGGAACAGGGCCAGAAATATGCGGTGATCGGGCCGTCCGGTGCGGGTAAATCAACGTTGCTGGCGGCACTTTGCGGGTTCATTCCACTGGCGCAGGGGCGGTTGTGCTGGCATGACGCCGATCTGACCGGTGCGGCCCCCGGTGCGCGGCCCATGACCATGCTGTTTCAGGACAATAATCTGTTTCCGCATCTGACGGTGACGCAGAATGTGGGGCTGGGGATCAGGCCGGATTTACGGTTAAGGGCGCAGGACAAAGCCAAGGTTGAGGACGCGCTGGGGCGGGTTGGCTTGCACGATCACGCAGACAAGAAACCCGGCGCGCTGTCGGGTGGGCAGCAAAGCCGCGCGGCACTGGCACGTGTGTTGGTGCAGGCGCGGCCTTGGCTGTTGCTGGATGAGCCGTTTGCCGCACTTGGTCCGGCGCTGCGCAATGAAATGCTGGATCTGGTACAGGATCTGGTGGGACAGACAGGGGCGGGCCTGATCATGGTGACGCATGCGCCAGAAGACGTGCGGCGCATTGCAGATCAGGTGATATTTGTCGCGGGCGGCGTGGCCAAGGCCCCTCAACCTGCACAGGCGCTGATGGACAATCCGCCGCCTGAATTAAGGGCCTATCTGGGCTAGTCTGCTGTGATCGTGATATCGGCGGGCAGGCTGTGTTCGGCGACTGTAAGCGCATTGGGTATGTCGTTAGTCATCGCCTTGGCCTTGGCATCTGCGTGGTTGAACCCGTGGTGCCGCCAACGCGCAATCAACCGCTCAACCAGAACCTGCTGCGGCACGACAAGGCGCACCGACAAGTCCCAATGGTCCGAAAGGTCGCGCCAGATGTCATGGTCCAGCAGCAGGTAATTGCCTTCTATGACCACTGTCTGGATCTGGGAGCCCACATATCCTGAGGCATTGATGGACGCATCAAGGTGGCGGTCGAAGGTGGGATAGAACACATCGTCTTCTGATTTCAGACGCCCGATCAGGTGTAGAAAGCCGCTAGCGTCAAAGGTGTTTGGGGCGCCTTTGCGCGACTGCAAACCGCGCGCATCCAGCAGATCATTGCTGAGGTGATAACCGTCCATTGGCAGCGCACACATGTTTGCATGGCCTTTTACCAACGCTTCAGCGAGCGTTGATTTGCCGCTGGCAGGTGGTCCTGCGATGGCGATCAATCTGCGACGCCCTGTGAAAGGCGTCGCGTTGATCTGTGCCAAAAGCGTGGCGGTCTCCATGCGGATCAGCCTGCGCGCGCCAGAACGCCGTCGGTCTGTGCGGCCAGCGATTGATGCGCCTGCACGGTTTGCAGTGCCGCCTGTCCGGCTTCGCGGCCCTTGGTCACGAAATGATCGCGGTAGATGGCGTTGTGGTGGTCGGTTTCCTGATAATGGTGCGGCGTCAGCGAAACCGACAGGACCGGCACGCCCGTATCAAGACCTGCGCGCATCAGCCCGTCGACGACAGTGCTGGCGACAAAATCGTGACGGTAGATACCGCCGTCCACGACAAAGGCTGCACAGATGATCGCATCATATTTACCGGTCATGGCAAGCTTTTGCGCCATCAAAGGCAGCTCGAATGCGCCGGGAACGTCGATTACGTCAACCTGACCGTGGGGGACGATTTCAGTAAAACCATCAAGCGCACGGTCAACGATGTCGGCATGCCATTGTGCTTTGACAAAGGCGAAGCGGGTGAGTTGTGTCATGTGTAATCTCCTTTTTGGTCCAGACACGTCCACCCAAGGCGATTACACGCATAGCGGGTTACCCAGGGGTAACCATACAATGCCTGCATTCTCTTCCATCCGGACTATGACCGTCGGCTCTGGCATCTCACCAGATCTGCTGACACCTCTCTTTGGAAAGGCCGCTCGCGGGCTGGTAGGATCACGCCCCACATACCGCCGGTGGGGAATTTCACCCCGCCCTGAGAATGATGCCACGTTGCATAAGGTCGCGCGCGACTGCAAGAAGAACGTGACGTTTGATGATAAGGACATACCATGCACCCCAATCCGGTTTTCCATGATGCGGACACTGCGCAGAACCTCGCCTTTGCACGGGAACGGGGTTTTGGGGTGTTGGCCGCAATGGCACAGGACACGCCGATGCTGAGCCATGTGCCCTTTCTGCTAAGCGAGGACGGCGCAACGGTTGAGCTGCATCTTGTGCGCTCAAATCCCATTGCACGGGCGTTGAAGGTGCCGTTGCGTGTTAAAATCGCGGTCTCGGGGCCGGACAGCTATGTTTCGCCCGATTGGTACGGCGTTACAGATCAGGTGCCGACGTGGAACTATGTGGCGGTGCATCTGACCGGCGTGCTGGAATTGCGCCCGCAAGAAGAACTGCATGATTTGCTGGATCGGCAATCTGCGGTTTACGAGGATCGCCTGCTGCCAAAGCCACCTTGGAAGACTGAAAAAATGACACCTGACGTAATGGAAAAGATGATGCGCATGATTGTGCCGTGCCGGATGCAGGTCACGGGCGTCGATGGCACGTGGAAACTTGGGCAGAATAAACCGGATGCGGTGCGCCATGCGGCCGCAGAACAGGCAGCGGCCTATGGGTTCGGGTCGCAGGCTGATGTGCTGGCAGCACTGATGCGGGGGGCCAAAGGGTCAAGCTAACGGTTGTGTTGGTGCGTGCTGCGGTGAATAGTCGGCGTTGAAACCTGCAGGAGCACAAGATGAGACTTTTCCATTCCCCGGCGTCGCCGTTTGTCCGCAAGGTCGTTGTGCTGTTGCATGAGTTGGACAAGACGGATGAAGTGGCGCTTGACCTGATCCAAACAACAGCGTTCGCGTCTGATGCGGCGCTGATGGCAAGCAACCCATTGGCCAAAATCCCGGCACTGGTGCGCCCCGACGGGATCACGCTGTATGACAGCCGGGTGATTTGTCAGTATCTGAACGATCGTTTCCAAGGGGGTTTGTACCCGCAAGATACCCGCAAGTGGGAGACCCTCACGCTTGAGGCGACGGCAGACGGCATTATGGATTCGGCGGTGTCGATGGCCTATGAGGTGCGGCTGCGGCCGCAAGCGCAGCAATCGCAGGACTGGATTGAGGCGCAGTGGGCCAAAGTATCGCGTGCAATTGGCAGTTTGAACGAGCGTTGGATCAGTCATTTGTCAGGGCCGTTGGACATGGGACAGATCGGGATTGCCTGTGCATTGGGCTATGTTGATTTCCGCCACGGCGCGCGCAATTGGCGCGATGGAAACGACGCGCTGGCAAAATGGTATGCCGAATTTGATTCGCGCCCTTCCATGCAGGCAACGCGCCCACCAGCGGCCTGAGGGCTCAATTCGCGCGCATTCGCATTACCTTAACCCGAAACTGCGACGCTTTGCGCGGTAATGCCATCTGGACGCGCGCGGTTGTGGACGCTAGATAGCAGCAAGAAGATAGACGGGGTTTATGCGCCGTCATTATGTCCAATGGCCAATTCTATGGCCAAGAAGTCGGAGAAAACACGTGTCAAACGCAGAAGATCACGCAGGCACCCGCAGGGATTTCCTGTATTACGCGACCGCAGGCACCGGTGCCGTTGCTGTCGGCGCGGCGGTTTGGCCGCTGGTAAACCAGATGAACCCGTCAGCGGATGTTTTGGCGTTGTCCTCCATTCGCGTTGACGTGGCCGGTCTTGAACCGGGATCGCAGTTGACGGTGAAATGGCTGGGTAAGCCTGTTTTCATTCGCCGCCGCACCGAAGAAGAGGTCGCATCTGCGAACGCAGTTGATCTGTCAGAACTGCCAGACGACAACGCGCGCAACGAGAATATTGCCTCTGACGCGCTTGCGACGGACACGAACCGTGGTTTGCTGCCTCCGGGCGCTGAGCCGGGCACAGATAGTGAATGGCTGGTCATGATGGGTGTATGTACGCACTTGGGCTGCGTGCCTTTGGGCGATGCGGGTGATTTCGGCGGTTGGTTCTGCCCTTGTCACGGATCGCACTACGACACAGCGGGCCGCATCCGTAAGGGCCCTGCACCGACCAACCTGCCAATTCCACCGGCAGAGTTTGTCGACGAAACAACAATTAAACTGGGTTAAGGGAGCAAGAAGGTATGTCTGGAATTCCTCACGACCATTACGAGCCGAAATCGAACGGCGAAAAGTGGCTTCACCGCCGCTTGCCGATCGTTGGGCTTTTGTCTGACACCCTGCTGATCCCTACGCCCAAGAACCTGAACTGGATGTGGATCTGGGGCATCGTTCTGACGTTCTGTCTGGCGCTGCAGATCATTACCGGCATCGTTCTGGCGATGCACTACACGCCGCATGTCGACAACGCGTTCGCGTCAGTCGAGCACATCATGCGCAACGTGAACGGTGGCCATATGCTGCGGTATATGCACCAGAACGGCGCATCCCTGTTCTTTATTGCGGTTTACGCCCACATTTTCCGCGGCCTTTACTATGGTTCTTACAAAGCACCACGCGAGGTCACATGGATCATCGGCATGCTGATTTACCTGTTGATGATGGGTACAGCGTTTATGGGTTACGTTCTGCCATGGGGACAGATGTCCTTTTGGGGTGCGACTGTGATCACCGGACTGTTCGGCGCGATCCCGTTCGTCGGCGAGAGCTTGCAAACCCTGCTGCTTGGTGGACCTGCGGTTGATAACGCGACGCTGAATCGCTTCTTCTCGCTCCACTATCTGTTCCCGTTCATCATTGCGGGTCTTGTGATTGTTCACATCTGGGCCTTCCACACGACTGGCAACAACAACCCCACGGGTGTTGAAGTGCGTCGCGGTTCCAAGGAAGAAGCGCAAAAAGACACGCTGCCGTTCTGGCCCTACTTTGTGATCAAGGATTTGTTCGCGCTGGCGGTCATTCTGGCTGTGTTCTTTGCGGTTGTCGGCTTTATGCCCAACTACCTTGGCCACCCTGACAACTACATTGAGGCGAACCCGCTGGCGACACCGGCACACATCGTGCCCGAGTGGTATTTCCTGCCGTTCTACGCGATCTTGCGTGCCTTCACCTCCGACGTTTGGGTCGTGATCATCGCTGAGACGCTGACAGGCGGTATCATCGACGCAAAGTTCTTTGGTGTTCTGGCGATGTTTGGCTCAATCGCCATTATGGCGCTGGCGCCTTGGCTGGATACGTCCAGCGTGCGTTCGGGCCGTTACCGTCCGATGTTCAAGTGGTGGTTCTGGCTTTTGGTCGTCGACTTCTTTGTGCTGATGTGGCTGGGTGCAATGCCCGCAGAAGAGCCATATGCGACCTTCTCGTTGATCGCGTCGGCCTATTGGTTCGCCTATTTTCTTGTGATCCTGCCGCTGTTGGGGGTAATCGAAAAACCACTGCCGCAACCCGCGACCATCGAGGAAGATTTCAACGCGCATTATCCGTCAAAAGCGGATGGTGGCAGCGCAAGCGTGAAGCCGGCGGAGTAAGACAGATGAACATGATCAAAAGACTGACAGTATCCGCTGCCCTTATCTTGGGCCTTGGCACTTCTGGTGCCATGGCCGCCGGGGCCTATGATACCCACATCGAGGACTTCGACTTTTCGTTTGAAGGACCATTTGGTTCTTATGACGTGAACCAACTGCAGCGCGGCCTGCAAATCTACACCGAGATTTGTTCAGCCTGTCACGGGTTGAAGTTTGTTCCGATCCGCACATTGAGCGACGAAGGTGGCCCGCAGCTTCCTGAAGAACAGGTCATTGAGTACGCCAAGCAATTTGAAGTATTTGACCCTGAAATCGACGATTTCCGTGAGGCAGTCCCGACGGACCATTTCCCGGAATCAGGTCTTGAGAACGCACCTGACCTGTCTTTGATGGCGAAAAAGCGTGCTGGTTTCCACGGTCCTTACGGTCTGGGCATCAACCAGTTTGTCAAAGGTATCGGTGGGCCCGAGTACATTGCATCCCTGCTGACCGGATATACCGGTGAAGAAAAAGAGCAGGCTGGTGTGACGTTCTACGAGAACACCGCATTCCCCGGTGGCTGGATCGCAATGGCGCCTCCGCTGTATGGTGAGGATGTCGAATTTGCAGATGGCCATGAGAATGACCTGCACCACCTGTCCGCAGACTTGTCCGCGTTCTTGATGTGGACTGCAGAGCCAAAGATGATGGCACGCAAGCAGGCCGGTTTTGCCGGTGTGATCTTTCTGACGCTGTTGTCTGTGTTGCTGTATCTGACAAACAAGCGTCTTTGGGCGTCTGTTAAGAACAAAGAATAATATCCGAACCATTCGGTTCTGATGAAAAACCCCCGCAGTGATGCGGGGGTTTTTTGCGTTTAAAGGGCTGCCAAGGTCGTTGCCCTGTTTGACCAAATGCTAGCGGTGGAAACCTGCGACCATCTTTTGATGGGTTGCGCCGAACGCGGCGAGCCCTGCGCGGACGGTTTCGTTTGCGGGGCCGTAGACTGTGAATCGTTCTGGCGCAAAGGTGGTTAGAAAACGATCCGCAAACTTGGCGCCAAAATTGCCGAGATGGGCCATCACGGCGTCATTATCAGCATACCGTTCCAGCACAGTGCAGGTGCTGCGGTCGTCGGGCATATAGTATTCATAGTGCAGCGCGCCCGGCTCGTCGGCTTGCGTTGCGGCGACCATCTCATCCAGCAAGGTTTGCACCATGTCGGCCTGCCCGTCCTGAACGCGCATTTCCAGTACCCATTCGATGATATCACTAATGATCTGTCCTCCATTAAGGAGGCGAGCTTAGCCTGTGTTTCGCGCTTAACCAAGCAAAGCAGTGCCGATCAGCTGGCCATCCCGGAGACCTGTGATCCGGGTGGAAACAATGCTGCCCTCGGCCTGCGGTTCATCGAAAACCGTTTCGGTAAACTGTTCCGTGCGGCCCATGTGCGGGTTTTCCATCAACACATGATGGGTGCGCCCGATTTGGGCTGTCAGATGCTTGTCCACCTGTTCAGCGCCGGCAGCCCGGAGGCGGGCGGCGCGTTCTTTGATGATCTTGCCGTTCACGGCGGGCATGCGGGCGGCAGGCGTACCGGCGCGCGCGGAATAGGGAAAGACATGCAGCCACGTCAGATCGCATTCGTTGACAAGGCGCAGTGCGTTATCAAACATCGCGTCGGACTCCGTGGGAAAGCCGGCGATAATGTCGGCACCGAATGTCATGTCAGGCCGCAGCTTGCGGGCCTCTTGGCAAAACGCGATGGCATCGTCGCGCAGATGGCGGCGCTTCATCCGCTTGAGAATCATGTCGTCGCCATGCTGCAAGCTAAGGTGCAGATGCGGCATCAAACGTGGTTCGTTCGCGATGGCCTGCATCAGGTTGTCGTCGACTTCGATGCTGTCGATTGAACTGATCCTGAGGCGGCGCAGATCCGGCACCAGCCGCAGGATGCGCATCACCAGATCGCCAAGTCGCGGTGTGGCAGGCAGATCAGCGCCCCATGAGGTCAGATCAACACCGGTCAGGACGACTTCGTTAAAGCCCTTGTCGACAAGACGTTTGATTTGATCGACGACGACGCCGGCAGGAACAGACCGCGAATTACCGCGCCCGAACGGGATGATGCAAAAGGTACAGCGGTGATCGCAGCCGTTTTGCACCTGCACATAGGCCCGGCTGCGTGTGCCGAACCCGTCAATCAGGTGGCCCGCTGTCTCTGTCACAGACATGATGTCGTCGACCTGCAGCGCTTCGGTTTCGCCGATGAAATCCGCGCTGAGGCCATGCCATGTTTCTGGCTGCATCTTTTCGGTGTTGCCGATGACGGCGTCGACCTCTTGCATGGCGGCAAAGGTTTCCGGCTCTGTCTGTGCGGCGCAGCCTGTCACGATCAGCCTGGCGTCGGGGTGGGCCTTGCGCAGCTTGCGGATGTCTTGACGGGCCTTGCGCACGGCCTCAGCGGTGACAGCGCAGGTGTTGACCACAATGGCGTTCTTGAGGCCCGCTTGGCCTGCCAGATCTTTCATGGCCTCGACCTCGTAGGCGTTCAGACGGCAGCCGTGGTTGGAAAACACCGGCGCGTTCATGTGAGGCTGTCCAGAAATGCGGGCGTCAGTGTGCCGCTAAACACATGCATCGTGGGTCCGGTCATCCAGACGCCGTCATCGCGCCAGTCTATGTCAAGCGTGCCGCCGTCCAGATCAATCCGCACGGTGCGACCGGTGAGGCCCCTGCGCGCCGCGGCAACGGCGGTTGCACAACTGGATGACCCTGATGCCCAAGTGATGCCAACACCGCGTTCCCAGACGCGCATGCGGATGTGATCGGGACCGATGATCTGCGCGATTTGCACATTGGTGCGTTCAGGATAAAGCGGATGATGTTCAATGCCGGGGCCAAAGGTTGCCAGATCAATTGCGGTCAAATCATCAACGAAAAACGTACAATGCGGATTGCCCATGCCGGTGGCCGTTGGTGCACCGTCAATCGGCAGTTCCAGCGTATCCATTGCACGGCTAAGCGGAATTTCATGCCACAGCAGTTGCGGCTGACCCATGTTGACCGCCACGCGTCCACCGCCGACGTCACGTGCCATCAATTCACCGCGCCCCGTTGTCAGATGCAGCTCCTGTGCGCCGCTTTCATCCATCAGATACCGCGCGATACAGCGCGTTGCATTGCCACATGCGGCGGACAGGGAACCATCCGAATTGTAGAATGTCAGATGCGCATCGCCTGCACCATTCCCGATGACGGCCAACTGGTCAAATCCAACGCCAAAATGCCGGTCACCGATTCCTTTTGCCATCGCGGGTGTGATCGCGCGATCCTGTGCACGTGCATCCACAACGACAAAGTCATTGCCCAACCCGTGCATCTTCATAAAGGGTAAACTGATCTGCGCTGTAACGTCCATGGGCCGCATATAACCCCGGTGGCCGATCTTATCCAGCATGTGTCTGACATTTCGTGCTTTAAGGGCTTGACCCTTCTTTGAGTCCTTTCTAGATACGCCAGCGTGGGCCGTTAGCTCAGTTGGTAGAGCAACTGACTTTTAATCAGTAGGTCGTTGGTTCGAACCCAACACGGCTCACCACTTAACTACCCTTCAATATCAATGCCTTAGTTTTACCAACACATAACCCGCAAAGCGGGGCTATAGTGGTGTTTCCAGTGTCTCTACTGTGGTGATTTGGGCGGTGTAACTGCGAATCCGGCGGAACGTCTCTCGCGGGTTAGAGTGACGACCTTGTTTTTGGGATTTTGGCCCGGTTGTGCTTTAGTTGGCAGAGGCGATCAGGGCGTGCTGAGCAACCCAGCCGATCGGCAGATCTTGGTGCTTCAACCACTCTGTTGTCAGGGCAATCGGCTGTTGGCCGATGAGGATGTCTTCGATTGCGCGGGGTGCGAGAAGGGCAAATTCGATCATCTGTCGGATTCGCTTGATATCGACCTTTGCACTGAGAGCAATCTCTTTGAATGTGGCACCAGAGATGACCGCTTCGTACCAATACAATCCGAGCGCGATGTTTTGAACAAGTTTCAAGTCTATTGTTCCAGCTTGGCCCCCGATCACGATCTTGGTTTCAAAGCCACGTTTGCGAAGGTGGAATGGAGCAATGAGAGTGAGAGCGCCACCGGAATTACTCACGCTCGGAGTACTCGAGGCATCTGCGAGTGCATCTTGATCAAACTGCACCTTGATTTTTCCTACGCCGAGGTCACATCGCCCAATGAGTTGCGGCCAAATATCTGTTACCGCGTCTGCGCGTATTCGATCAGCCATTTCCTTGAGGCGATCGTGCAGGTTCCTTATCTCTGCTGCCGATCTCGTAAACAACAGGTCTTGCGCTGTGCGTTCATCTGCCAACCAATTCACTATCAGGCTGGCCAAAGCAGGCTCTAACTGCGCAGCCGGGAGGCGCCAACCGTCCGGGTGCTTCGCTCGGGAGCCGACAAGCAGCCGTCTGGAAACATAATAGCGGACGCGCTTGCCACACCGAACAGTGTGACTGGGGGTCAAACGGTCTCCGGTAGCGTCAAAGAGCTTTCCAGCCAATGGGGAAGGCATAGCGATGTTGCCTGCACCACGTCGGCGGGCAGATGCTTTTGAGAGCTGATCTTGAACTTGGTCCCACATCTCTTGATTTATGATCGCAGGGTGCTGGCCGTCGTAGATCTTATCTTTGTGTTTGATTTTGCCTGCATAGATCGGTGAGGTGAGCAGGGCATGCAGATGGGTTTTTGTGAACGGCTTGCCACCACGCGGCTGGCCGTCCTTGCCAATGTTGATGCGGGTTGTACAGCTGTCGAGGTCCAGTCCTTCTTTGACTCTGCCAATTGAACCCAAGCGAGGGAGTATCCGAAACTCTGTGTATGAGGCTTAGCCCATGCGGTTTTGACGGGTCATTTATTGAACCGTTCGGGG
>ENA-OQVM01001524-OQVM01001524.1-marine-metagenome-genome-assembly--contig:-NODE-1524-length-30363-cov-8.534108_pt1 | contig 30363 bp, 30 predicted proteins | sample MGYA00237776_ERZ505498 | MGnify/ENA primary metagenome ERZ505498 (study PRJEB26159, sample SAMN06265151) | marine metagenome | isolation source: Helgoland LTER site | place: Germany:Helgoland, sampling...
TCGTACCCAGCCCATCATCGCTCAACAGAATGATACGAGCACGCCAGACATGTTTCTGCAGGCTTCGGGGAGCGGCATCAATCGCGTGTAATCGCGTGTAATCGCAAGCGATCAGCCAAAGATACCGTGAAGGAAATACCAGTTCGCATCCATCTGAATCGCATATTCTGGGTGCAGTGGGAATCTCAAATCGGACTCTTCTGACCCAACCAATCCACTAGACACTGTGACAGAGCCTCTCGCCTTGGGCGATATGCTGCGCTAAGAAGAGCGCATGTCAAAGATTGAATCGCTATTTGCAACCCGCCTTTATCGTGCGCCCCTGGCCGAGTTCGGCAAACCGCTTGCCGCATCCGAGCTTGAATCCGCTTGTCTTTCCATTGCCTATGATGACGAGGCCGGGCAGGAATGGTGCGAGAAAAATGACTATCATGGCTATACCAGTTATGCGTCTTTGACAGATCTGGCTTGGCGGTTTCCAACCTTTAAAGACCTTGTTAAAATCCTTGATAAACATGTGGCGTCTTTCGCCAAAGATTTGCAGTTTGATCTGGGTGACAAGAAAATTAAGCTGGATTCGCTTTGGATCAATATTTTGCCCACCGGGGGCGTGCACACATCACATTTACATCCCCATAGTGTGATAAGTGGGACCACATATGTCACCATGCCCGAGGGTGCGAGCGCGATAAAATTTGAAGACCCGCGCTTGGCGATGATGATGGCTGCCCCGACACGCAAGGCTAATGCCCGGAACGAGTTGCGAAATTTTATCTATGTTGCACCTGAGGTTGGGGATGTTTTATTGTGGGAAAGCTGGTTGCGCCACGAGGTGCCGATAAATCTGGCGGATGAAGAACGCATTAGCGTCAGTTTCAATTACGGCTGGGGGTAATTTGTGCCAAATCTTGGGGCTTTCACAACACTTGATCTTAACATACCGATCAGGTGAGCAATATCCGCTAAGTTCCGGCCTGGCTGTCGCTTGATATTGCGCGCGCCAATGAGGCGCATGTGCCGCTTGATCTCAAAGGTCGTAACGACGTTAACTTATAATCCTTGGTGAGAAAAAATGACGGCTGACATGGAAAAAACACCGCAGCTTCGCGTTCTAGTAACTGCGGGGGCCGGTGGTATCGGTCGGGTAATTGCCGAGAGCTTTGCACAAAAAGGTGCGCGTCTGCACATTTGTGATATTGCGGATGCAGCGCTTGATGAGGTGAAAAAAACCCACCCAACTTGGGGGGTAAGCCACTGTGATGTTTCACAGCCAGATCAGGTGGCGCGATTGTTTGAAGAGGTTGGCGCCAAATTGGGCGGGCTTGATGTGTTGATTAACAACGCCGGCATTGCAGGCCCGACAGGCGGGGTTGAAGAGATCGCTGCAGATGACTGGCGCCGCACAGTAGATATTAATCTCAATGGACAATTTTACTGCGCCAACCGTGCGGTTCCTATGCTCAAGAAATCCCAAAATGCCTCAATTATTTGCATATCTTCAGTGGCTGGCCGCTTGGGATACGCGTACCGGACGCCTTATGCTGCAACTAAATGGGCCATCATCGGCTTGTCAAAAAGCCTTGCTATTGAGCTTGGGCCAAGCGGCATCCGCGTTAATGCACTGCTGCCCGGTATTGTTGAGGGTCCCCGCATTGAAAAGGTTATCTCTGATCGCGCTCAGGCACTGGGGGTCGCTTACGATGATATGGAACAGGAATACATCAATAAAGTATCGCTGCGGCGGATGGTGACTGCGCAGGATGTGGCAAATCAGGCAGTGTTTCTATGCTCGTCAGCTGGCATGAATATCTCGGGTCAATCCATCAGTATTTGTGGCAATGTCGAAGTGCTGTAAGTATCGCGTTTTTGGTGGGACATTGCGCTCAACCTTTGGCATTATTTTAAACCAAGCGCTAGATATTGCAGAGTGCAAGGGTGTTGATTAAAGGCGTTCAAGGTAAGATTTAGCCGCGTCACTGATGTGATGAAGGCCAGTATTAATTTTGTTGCCAGCCACTGACGGAAACCCGATTCTGAAGGAATTTTTTGTCACGCCACCATCATAGAAAATGTGACCAGGTTCGATTAAGACACTGCGCTTTTGGAGCTTTTTTGCAAAAATCTCAGCGTTGAAATTTTTGGGCCCTGTCAGCCAAAACGAGGTGCCGCCAGTCGCGTCACCGGGTGAAAACATCGGGAGGTGTTTTTTTATGCCCTCGCGCATAATATGCCAGCGCTGAGAGTATATTTCTCGGAGGTTCTTGATATGTGCGTCGTGATACCCGTGGGCAAGAAACATCGCAGTGGTTTCCTGAACAATACTTGGTGGATGCCGGACGGTGAGACTTCGGACAACCTTTGCGGATTTGATGATGTCGCGATGCGCAACAATAAACCCCATACGAATGCTTGGTGACAAGGTTTTTGACAGACTGCCTACGTAAATCACGGTGCCGTCCTCGTCGAGAGACTTTAGCGCCGGCTTGAGTTTTACATGACCAACAAGCCCGATTTCATAATCATCTTCGATAACCAAAGCATTGGCGGCTCGTGCTTTTTCGATCAATAGCACCCGCCTGTCGTCGGGCATCACCACCATGGTCGGGAATTGGCATCCTGGGGTGACATAGGCCAATTTAAACTCTGCTGGCAAACGGTCTACGTCAAAGCCGCCGATATCGACAGGCACGGGGGCGATTTGATTATTGTACAGATGAAACATATGGCGGGCTTCTTGATAGCCCGGGTTTTCAAAGGCGATGGGGCGGGGGTCGTCTGCGAACAGGGTGCCGATGATCGACAGCGCATGTTGGGCCCCGACAGTGACCAATATTTCATCCTCTGCCACATTGATCCCGCGATAATGCAGCAGCCTTTGGCGCAGCTGAAAAATCAGGTCCGGGCAATCGACATCAACGGCTTCGCTGGTCCAAATTGGCAGGGCTTTTCGCCCCAATGCCAGTCGCGAGCATTCGCGCCAAGCTTCAATGGGAAATAGTTCGGTATCGATTTGGTTATAAACAAAGGGAAACTGGTATTGCGTCCAGTTTTGGGGCTGGTTTGCGCGCATATTTGCGGCTGGCAAACGGCAATTGAATTGGCGTGGTTTGGTGGTTTTCCCGGGTGGGTCTTGCACGGTATTGTCTGGTGGAAGCTGGTTTTTGACCCCGGGTATATCCATCGCAACGGTAAAGCCAGAGCGGTTGCGCGCCTCAAGAATTCCGAGACCAACCAGATCGTAATACGCCTCATAGGCGCTATTTTTAGATACAAGCAATTGTCCTGCAATGTCGCGGCAGGATGGGACATTATCACCTTTTCGGTAGATACCGGTTATAATTCTTGAACAGATCGCCCGCCGCACCAAATCCTTTTTACCAATTGGTGATGGACCCGTGTCCTGTGACGTTGGCAACAGAGTGGAAGCATCCATTTGGCGATCCTTTTGATCAGTCACAGGTCTTGGCTGATGAATCCCAAGTGTGGCAGGCGGGCTGTGTGGCAGGCGGGCTGTTTCGGCAGGCTTTCATCTGCAAGCCTAACATGCTGGAAAATTTATTGGCAAGGGAGATGAGGCTCTTGAAAGCGGCCTTGCAGTCATGCGGGTCCTCAGGCCCCAAGGTATAGATCCCAAATCAAGACCTCAAACGTAGCTCCTGTGTGTTTGTGGACTTCTTACAAGGGGCATCTGAGCCTCAGGGGCTGCAGCGATGGCAGCCCCTGAAGTCTGATGGTTTGTTTGGTGCAAAGGCGGAGTACGTCACGCGCGGTGCCGCCATTCGCCCCTAACTTTGCGTCGCAATCCAGATGGTTTTGGTCTGCAGATATTGCTCTAGGGCTTCTGTACCATTATCGCGGGCCAACGAGCCTGATTGCTTATAGCCCCCAAACGGTGTTTTGATATCGCCTTCGGAAAATCCGTTTACTGATACAGTCCCGCAGGGCAGTTTGCGCGCCATGGAAATGGCCCGATCAATGTCACGGGTGAACACAGTTGCATGCAGGCCATAATCAGTATCGGTTGCGATTTCCAATGCCTCTTCGGCAGATTTCACCGCCATAACACCAAGAACAGGCCCAAAAATTTCATCTTTTGCGATGGTCATATCGTTGGTGACGCCGTCAAAAACGGTTGGCGCAACAAAATGACCGGGCCCGTCCACGTCACCACCCACAACAAGGTTGGCGCCTTCGGCTTTGCCTGACGCAATATACCCCATGACCCGGTCTTTATGTTCGGCCGTAATCATCGAGCCGATCGTGGTCTCGGGATCAAGCGGGTCGCCCAGTTTGAAAGCCTCGACGCGCTTGAGCATTTTATCCATAAACTCATCAACCAGAGGCGCAGCTATGATCTGGCGCATGTTGGCCGAACAATTTTGGCCACCGTTCCAGAACGCCGCCATTGCCGCATGCTCGATCAGATCATCGTTGATCATGGCGTCATCCAAAACAATAAACGGGCTCTTACCACCCATCTCTAAACCAACGCTTTTGAGATTGCTGTCACCGGAATATCGCATGAACAGGCGGCCGACCTCGGTTGAACCGGTAAACGAGACGGTATCAACGTCATTGTGCAGGCCAATCGCTTGACCGGCTGTTTCGCCAAGGCCGGGAACGATATTAAGAACACCGGCGGGGATGCCGGCTTCAACGGCCAGCTCACCCAGTTTTAACGTGCTGAGCGGAGTTTGTTCGGCCGGTTTGACAACAATAGAACAACCCGCTGCCAGCGCGGGGGCGATTTTCCATACCGCCATCAGAAATGGAAAATTCCATGGCAGGATGGCGCCAGCCACACCGGCGGGCTCTTTTACGATCAGTGCCAGCGCATCGTCGCCCGTGGGTGCGATCTTGCCAAAGGTTTTATCGGCCAGTTCGGCATACCAGCGGAAAAATGCAGGGGCCTCGGTACCGACTTCATGCAAACAGTCGGTGATGGTTTTACCGGCATCGAGGCTTTCCAAAACCGCGAGTTCATTTTTATTTTTGTCGACTAGATCGGCAAGTTTCAGCAGGATTTCTTTTCGGTACTCCGGAGCAGCACGTGACCAGGTTCCCTGATTGAAAACCCGACGGGCTGCTGCCACGGCGCGATCGACATCGGCCACGCCACAATGGCTGAAGGTGCCGATCACCTCACCGGTGGCAGGGTTCAGGTTTTCAAGTTTCGCACCGTCGGCAGCATCACAATACTGGCCGTCGATAAACGCCTGCGTGTTTGGTGTGAGGGTATCGCGAATGTTGTGAAAATAGGCTCTGGTCTCTGACATGTCTGTTTCCTTTAATCTGGGGTGGGGCGCTTATTTGATCGAGCGCACGAATTTGCGAATATCCTGAATTAATAGATCGGGCTGTTCCATGGCTGCAAAATGCCCACCGCGAGGCATTTCGGTCCATTGCGTGACGTTATAGATGCGTTCGGCATAGCTGCGCGGTGGCCATGCCAGCAATTCTGCTGGGAATAGGGCACAGCCTGTTGGCACCTCTACGCGTTTGCCTTCTGGCGACAGCAGGCGCCCGCCCTCTTCCCGGCGGCCATAATAAATCCAGGATGCGGTGTTGAACGTGCGGGTGACGATATACACCATGATGTTGGTCAGCAATTGATCTTTGGTATAGACGCTCTCGACGTCGTGGCCGACGGTGTCGGACCATGAATTCATTTTTTCCAATATCCATGCGGCAACACCAACCGGGCTGTCCATCATTGCATAGCTGAGGGTTTGTGGCTTTGTGGCCTGTTGTGTGCGATAGCCGTTTTCCATGATTTGGTCATGTTCGAACTGATCCGCCCAATGGTGTTCCTCTGGTGTTTGTGGTCCGTCTTTGTGGCGCATTGTCAAAATATTGATATGGATAGCCTGGCAGGCGGGGGCATGTTCGTATCCCAGCCAACTGGAAATGGCGCCCCCCCAATCGCCCCCCTGTGCCACATAGCGGTCATAGCCCAGCGTTTCGGTCATCAACGTGTTGAACACACTGGCCATTTGGCGTGGACCGTAGGGCCTTGGTGGACGTCCCGAAAACCCAAATCCCGGCAGCGAGGGGGCCACGACATCAAAGGCGTCATCGATATCACCCCCGTATTTCTCGGGGTGAGCGAGAAGATCGATAAAATCCAGAAATTCGACGATCGTGCCGGGCCATCCATGGCTGATGATTAAAGGCGTTGCGTTATCACCGCTGCCTTTTTCATGGATAAAGTGCAGATCAATACCATCGACTTGAGCCTTGAAGTGGGAAAAATAGTTTATAGCACGCTGGTGTTTTTGCCAATCATAGTCTTTTACCCAATAGGCGCAAAACTCTTTAAGATAATCGAGATTGACGCCGTAATCCCATCCCCCATCATCGGGCATTTCATGCCAGGGATATTCCGCAACGCGGGATTTGATACGTGCAATCGTCTCATCGGGGACATCTAAATGAAAAGGCTCTATCGGCGTCATTCTGGTCTTTCTAAACTTGTAGTTGTTCTTCTTGGTTTTGCTTGGCGCGTTTCTGTAACGACCGGCTTGTATCTAAACATCGAAACCGCCACCACAGGTGAACTATCTAAATAATAATCATTGGCGTAAGGAGCAAAATTGGTAATTTATAGGGACAGATCTTGGTTTTACGTACAAGTGTCACCTTGGAGGTAGCCGAATCTTGTCGTTTGAAACCGCAAATTCAGCATGATTTGCCACAATCGGGCCTTTAGCGCGTATTTTCTGACGTAAAAAATCTGCAGTACATACAATTCTGTCCTTACTATTAGACTGATCTGTACCTTCCTCATATGTCGCTCTGTGTCATCTATGAACAAGTAGCAGATTTGTAGTGTTGCGCGTTTTCAAAAAGCCAACTCGGAGCTGTGCTGAAAAGGAGCGAGAAATGAAAAATAATTATATGTGGAAAGCGGTGGCAGCCGCTGTGGCCCTTTTATGTAGCGTTGAGGGTGCCAGCGCTGAGAAGGTGCTGAAACTTGGGACGACTGGCAGATTGGGGATGCCGATCGGGGATGCCATAGATCAGGCGCTGATACCAGCCATGCAAAAAGCGTCTGGTGGAATGATGAAAGTCGAACCGCACTATCAAAGAAGCTTGTGTGCAGAACAGAAGTGCGGTGAACAGGCCAACCAAGGACTCATAGCTCTGTGGACTAGCTCTACGGCAAATTATGGAAATTTCGGATCAGAATTAGCAATTTTCGATTTGCCTTTCATCTTCAAATCACTCGAAGATGCGAAAAGAATATCAAATGAGTGGTTGGCAGAAAGGCAATGCAAGCTGGCGCTTGAGAATGCGGGCCACATTTGCCTTTCGGTATACTCAAGTGGTGGATTTCGGCAGCTTGGGAATGCAACCAAATCTATCCACGTTCCTGAGGATATGAAAGGTCTCAAGTGGCGTACCACCAAGAGCCCAGTTGAATTCATGCTTGTTAAAAATTGGGGCGCTGTTCCCACACCTTATGATTGGAGCCAGTTATACACAGGTCTCCAGTCGGGTGTAGTCGAGGGTCAGTATGTTGCCAGTCCTTGGCAAGAAGTAGCAAAACTTCATGAAGTTGCAAAATACTTCACTGAGATTGGTGGAATGTGGTCTGGAAATATTCTTGCAATGGATTCAAAGCAGTATAATGCTCTGTCTTCTGAAGAGAGAAAATGGTTACACGAAGCTGCAGATGCTTATGGAGAAAAAGTAAACCAGTTAGATAACGCTTGGATTAAGAATGGAGAAGATATCATTAAAGCCTCTGCGAAAGAGTGGTATGTGCCATCTGAAGCGGAATTATCTAAATGGAGAGAAGGCGCAATCGGTGCTTGGTTAGATGCCAAGGGCACGTTTGAACCTGATGTCGCCAGAAGAGTACTGTTAGAGCAAGGCATGGAAAGCTTTGTCGCTCAGCTTGAAAAAGCCGGCGCTCTGTAAAGCGTTTACCTACAAAATTTTGGAAAGATCATTTAGGCTATCAAGTAGTCCTAGATGGTCTTTTCCTACATAAATTAATTATAAGTGAGTAACCATGGAAAGTCTCTTTCTACTTGGAGTATTGCTATTCCTAATCCTCTGTGGTGCGCCAATCGGTTTCACTTTAATCCTAATACCTTTCTTTTATATTTTGATCACCGATGCTGTACCTCTGGTCTTAATCCCCAGTCAAATGTTCAGCGCAATTGATTCAGTTCCACTGACTGCGATTGCTTTTTTCATGTTGACGGGGGAGTTAATGACCAGTGCGACGATTACCGACCGGCTCGTTGCATTGAGCAGAGCTCTGATCGGCCGGATGCGCGGAGGTTTGGCGCAGGTTAACGTCCTTGTGAGTATGTTTTTTGCGGGGATGAATGGGTCGGTCGTGGCTGATACCGCGACAGTGGGTGCATTGGTGTTGCCAGCTATGAAAAAGGCTGGATATCCTCCCGCCTTTTCCGCGGCTGTTACGGGCGTTAGCTCCACCATTGGTGGCATCATTCCACCCAGTATTATGATGATTGTCCTTGCTAATGCGACTGAGATTTCGGTCGCAGCATTGTTTGCGGCTGGGATCATTCCGGGCCTGCTGATTGGCGTGGTGATCATGTTAATTAACCATTACTTCGCCATAAAGTACAATTTTGAACGCAGTGATGAGAGCTTTTCGATACGGCGAGCCGGGAAAGAGTTGTATCGATCCTCGTTCGCCCTGCTGATCCCTGTGGTTTTGGTTGGTTCGGTTATGGGTGGCATAGCATCGGTCGTTGAGGCCGGTGCCATCACAGCAATGGTTGCGTTATTTACCGGTGTATTTGTATATCGCACTATAAAATGGAAAGAATGCGCAGGCGCTTTCCGTCGGGCATTTCGTAATTCGGCAATGGTTTTTATTATCATAGCAGCGTCGGGACCCTTTAGTTGGTTGCTTACCTCATTGGGGGCAATCCGTGATCTTGAGAGTTGGTTACTAAGTCTCGCGGATTCCCCCATTATCTTTATTCTGGCCCTTCTTCTTTTTATTTTTCTACTCGGAATGGTGATGGATTCTGCAGTGAATATTATCATCGTTGGCCCAGTTCTCGTTGACGTTATGGCGCAAGCTGGCTTTCCTGAGGTTCAGGCCGCGGTCGTAGTCATCGTTGGCTTCTTGATAGGGTCTGTAACACCGCCAGTTGGCGTCGCCTTTTTCACTTCTGCAACCATTGCTCAAGTTCGACTAGAAGAGGTGGCCGTGGCCTTAGTTCCTTACCTAGTAGGTCTATTTTTGCTGTTATTTCTCATTCTCGTCATTCCGGAATTGACGATGTTTTTGCCACAGGTGATGAGTTAGATGAAAACTATGTTGAAATTTTTAAATAACTTTGACCGCACTATCCATCGCGCTTTAGAGGCTTTATGTTCATTGTTTTTGGCTTCGATGGTTGGATTCACGCTCTATACTGTTCTCATGCGATATGTGTTCGAAAACCCCCCTGTTTGGGGGGATTTGTTAACGGTACTAAGTAATATTTGGTTGATGTTTATAGCGCTCTCGCTCACAGCCAGAGATAATGAACACATTGCTTTGAACCTCATTTACGAAAAGTTATCCCCTCGGTTCGCCTTGTATATACGCCAGTTTTGGAAGCTTATGATTTTATTGGTCGGGATAATTCTGATCATCTATGGAATTGAGCTGGTCGAAGGCATGCGTGGCAAATATTGGGAAATGTGGCATTTTGAATTTACTGCACAAGGCATTGAGTTCAAAGAGAACTATATGCCAAAAAAATATGCTGTCATGATCCTGCCGTTAGCTGGATTTTTGACGGCCTTTGGGGCTGCTATCAGTTTAGTGAAAAAGGTCTAATCTTTTTCACTAAGCCTGAATCGATCATTTGGTTTGGCGTTCGCACCAGCGCTGCGCGAGGTGAAGCCCGAGCGTTAACGGCGAAAATTGCCCCTTTTCCTGACGTGTTTGCCGCCTGTAAAATTACTCAATAAAATTGTGAACGTCTTTATCTGGGCGTTGCGCAACAGCGTCGCATCTTTATCACCACTGCTGCGTCTGGACTGTTCAGCTGGTTACCAATAGCCATAAGCTTTATGAACCGGGAAAGGACCAGCCCAACGAAAAACTTCTTTTGAATCTGGATGGATGGGTTTGTAAAGTATTGACCGGATTTTGGACGCTTGATTTCTTTTTAGGATGGTGGGTTTTTTTAAATGACATGCCCAAAAGCCTTGCTGTTATGATTTCACCATTTGCTGCAAGGCTGGTGTGTCTTGCGGCGTTTGTCATTATTTTGGAAGGCGTCGCACATTACCGCAGCGGCATTTTCAAAGTGTCGGGAGCCATAGGAGATATTGATGCATGACGGGTCTATCGGTCTGGTTTACTTCGGTCTTGCTTGTGATGATAGCGCTCTGGGCATGGATGCTGGGGTCAATCGTCAAACTGGTGACTGCTGATGCTGTTTGCATGCTCGTCAGTCTCGTCTCCATGCTCGGTTCATAAAAATAGCTGGTCTAATCGGTTAGACACCCATTTTTCGGTTGGCAAAAACAGTTGATCCAACGGGTCTGGCAACGCGTGGCAGAGGTTTGCAATTATTTATTTTTCGCAGGCGATTATGTTGTTTTTCAAACCCATTGTGGGAACTTTTGCGATAGTCATTTGCCCTTGAACGGCTTATAGTTTTAGCATGCGTGAGGGTGAGCGACATCTGTTGATTTTAAGCGTTCTACAGGAAAAACCTGTGGTAACAGTGCACGAACTTGTTGCACTTACCAATTCTTCCGAAGCCACCATTCGCCGCGATATTGCCGCCTTACATCAAAAAAATAAATTACATCGTATGCGTGGAGGTGCGGAGGCTAAAAATACCCGTGCCTATCCCGAGGCAACTGGAAGATCGTTTGCATCAAACCAAAACATCAATGTTGCCCGAAAACGGGCGATTGCCCGGGCTGCTGTTGCTATGTGTGACGACAGCGACGCGATTATTATCAATGGTGGGACGACAACGTTTCAGATGGTGCATTACCTGACGCGGCGCCATCTTCAAGTGTTCACCAATTCCCTGCCGATCGCCAATCATTTACTCGACCATACCCAGAATACGGTGATTGTGCCGGGTGGACGAATTTACCGCGATCAAAACATTATTCTCAGCCCGTTTAAAAACGATGGCTCCAAACATTTTCAAGCACAGAAAATGTTTATGGGTGCGTATGGCATCGGGGCTATGGGGGTGCTGGAGATTGATAATCTGATCGTTCAGGCTGAAGAGAAATTAATTGATCAGGCCGAGGAAATAATCGTTTTGGTCGATAGCTCCAAATTTGATATTCGCACCAGTCTGGTGCTGTGTCCTTTGATGCGCATATCCACGTTGGTCACCGATACGGGTCTGAGCAGCCAAGCCCGCGATATGGTACAGGAGGCGGGGGTCAAGCTGGTTACGGTTGAAGCGCCGCAAGATCCAAACTGATTGTGGAAAAGATGGATGGATAAACGAAACCATATTGCCGTATTTGATCTGGGAAAAACCAACCAGAAAGTTGTGCTTATTGATGGCAAAAACCTGATACCAATCGACAGCCGCAAAGCGCCTAATTCTGTTCTACAGGGCCTGTATCCGCATCTTGATACCACCTCCCAATGGCGGTTTCTGTGCGATTGCCTGTCTGATTTTGAACAGGACCACGGGGTGGATGGTGTGGCAATCACCACCCATGGCGCAACCATAGCCTTGGTGGCCGGTGATAGGCTGGCTTTACCGGTCTTGGATTACGAGTTTGAAATGCCGCCGTCGGTGGATGAAGCTTATAACGGGTTGCGGCCCCCATTCGACGAAACATTATCACCAAGACTGCCTGGTGGGTTGAACATTGGGGCCCAACTGCATTTTCTTCTGACAAAGTTTCCAAAAGAGTTTGCCCGCACTGATTATATTCTCACCTATCCGCAGTACTGGAGCTTCCGATTAACCGGGCAGGCCCGCTCAGAGGCCACTTCACTGGGGTGTCATACCGATTTATGGCAACCCGAAACGGGACAGTTTTCAAGTTTAGTAGGCCGAATGCTGCCTAAAACTCTGTTTCCGCCGATTGCAAAAGCCAGTGATGTATTTGCACTATCGTCTGCGGCCGCGCAGGCCACGGGGCTGCGGCCCGGTATTCCGGTGACCTGTGGTATTCACGATTCAAATGCGTCGCTTGTGCCATGGCTGAACAGTGGTCATCCGCTTTCGGTCGTATCCTCGGGGACATGGACTATTGTTATGTCCTTGGGGGTGTCTCCGGGCGTGATGGATGCTGGGCGCGATATGTTGGCTAACGTTGATGCGTTGGGAAGGCCGACACCAACGGCGCGTTTTATGGGTGGTCGTGACCATGATCTGCTAACCAAAGGGTGCGATGGCGCGGCCAGTTTTTCTGATATCGCCACAGTGATTTCCAAAGGTATTTTTATCATGCCGGGGCGGGTACCGGGGGTGGGTCCGTTTCCACAAGCGCGCGGTGGCTGGCGTGGTACGCCGCCGGTTGGGATGGCTGAAAAATTGGCAAGTGCCACATTGTATTTAGCGCTGATGACCCAGACTTGTCTGGATCTGATCGGCATGGGCCAGCACATTATACTTGAGGGCCCACTGGCGGGCAATTTGCCGTTTGCGCGGTGTTTATCGGCGCTGACCGGTGTTGCTGTACATGTGTCATCTGATGCAACGGGCACCGCAACGGGGGCGGCTTTGCTGTTACTCGAAGCCGATCAGGGCCCACAGCTTGGCCCTGCGGTGGCGCCCGCCGATTTGCCGGGTTTGTCGATCTATGCAGAGATCTGGCGAGATCACGCCCAACGGGCCAGATAGGCCGGACCGCGATCAAGCCATGTGAAACACAGTTTCCAATGGCTTGGTGACAGGTGCGTTATCCGCATGTGTTTCCATAATATCTGCCATAAACGCCCACCATTTTTGCATGATATCAGTGGTCACTAAAGCGTCCAAATCATGATCTGTGCGGCGCCATAGAACTGCAAAAAGAATGTCGGTTTCCGGGTCAAGATGAATAGAATAATCCCGCACACCTGCCGAGGTCAGTGCCTGTGATAATTCGGGCCAAATCGCATCATGGCGGCGCTTGTATTCTGTGTGCATGCCGGGGTTCAACCGCATGGTGAAGGCAAATTTTTCTTCTGTCACTTGATGTTCCTTTGCTGCAGGCGCTTGGCCAGAATTGGCAGGGCAATAACGGCTATTAACAATCCGCCAATGACAATGGACATCACGATGCCGGGCACATTCAGCAGCCCCAACCCGAAGGTGACCAACCCCATGATAAATGCGGCAAGCACCACGCCTATGATGCTGCCCGCGCCCCCCAATATGCTCACACCGCCCAGCACCACCATGGTGATCACTTCCAATTCCCAGCCCTGGGCAATGGAGGGTCGCGTCGACCCCAGCCGTGAGGTCAGCAAGACCGCAGCAACCCCAGACATAATACCGGTCAGACAGAATAAAACGAGTTTTATGCGCCGCACCCGCACGCCCGAGAATTCTGCAGCGATCGGGTTGTTGCCGATGACAAATATCCAACGGCCAAAATTGGTCCGGTGCAGCAGAATATAGAACAACACAGCCATGATTAAAAACAACACAAATTCGAACGAGATAACCCACCAAACATAGCCTTGACCAAAGAAGGCAAAGCTTGTCGGATAGCCTTTGTAAGCTTGATCCCCCAGCACGATAAAAGACAGGCCGCGAAAAAAGCTCATGGTGCCGATGGTCACCACGATAGACGGAAGCCCAAGACCGGTGACCAAAACACCATTGAACGCACCGCAGATAAGTCCGGTTAGAATGCCAACGGCGACCAAACCGGGTGTTCCGACCCCAAATTGCAGCGCAAGCCCCATCATCGTCGAGGCAAACGCAATGATAGCTGCCACCGATAAATCAATTTCTCCGGAAATGATGACCAGTGCCATGGCCAGTGCAATCAGCGCTTTTTCGGTGAAATTAAACGTCGCATCCGACAGGGACCATGGCGATAAAAAATAGGGTGTGGCAAAGCAGTTCACGATGAAAATCATCACCGCCACGAGCAATAAAAGTGATTGCCATGAAAACAGCGCGGATTGAAACGGATGGGTCAGCCGATCAGGAATTTGGCGGGTGGTCAGTGGGACTTTGGTCATGGATCAGACCCCGTATTTTTCAAGATAATCCGGCCCTGCCGGCGTTCACTGCGGGCATTGAAAACTACGGCCAGAATGATCGCCGCCCCCGAGATCGCCATCTGCCAAAATGGTGAGATGTTGATCACCGGCAAAGCGCTGTTGACCAGACCTAAAAACAGCGCCCCTAAGACCGTTCCGACCACCGTGCCGATGCCTCCGGCGATTGACACGCCACCGATTACGCAGGCGGCAATAATGGATAATTCATAGCCTTTGGCCACTTCGACCGATCCAATCACGTAGCGCGATACCCACAGATAGCCGCATAGGCCTGACACCAGACCCGAGATGCAAAAAGCGGTAAAGACGGTTTTACCTAGGTCTATGCCTGCATAGACCGACGCCGTTGGATTGACGCCCACAGCATAGATTGATCTTCCCGGTGCGGTGCGTGTCATCATCACAAAAAACGCCAAAGTGATTGCAATGGCACACCACGAAAGCAATGGCAGGCCCAGAAAATCCAAGCGGGTGCCTTGGATGAAAGCCGGGCTCAACTGATCTGCATTGACCCATTTCCCACCGGCAATCAGGAAAATGACACCGCGATAAATGGTCAATGTGCCTAAGGTGACAACAATTGAGGGAATGCCCAATTTCCAGATCAGCAAGCCGTTGAACGCCCCGAGGATTGTGCCGCAGGCCATTGCAATACACACGAGGACTGGCACCGAAATCTCAGGATACGCTGCGTTAATCAGCGCCACGCACATCCCCGACAGCGCCAGATTTGCCGCCATCGACAAATCAATGGAGCGGGTGATAATCACCACCATCTGTCCTAAGGCCAGAATGATCAACATTGAGCTGTTGTTAAAAATACCCAGAAGATTGTTCAACGATCCAAACGCCGGAGAGCGAAATGTGGTACAAATAACCACAGCCACCAGTGCCAGAAACAGCCAGATTTCGCGCGATTTCAAGAGGTGTTTCATACCATTGCACCGCCGCCTATGCCCGCTGCGGCCATCACCAAGCTTTCCGAGGTCAAGGCATCATCATTGGTATAAATGTCAACCATCAGGCCTTCGCGCATGACCACGACCCGGTCGCTCATGCCCAGAATTTCAGGAAGTTCTGACGACACCATGATCACGCTGAGTCCTTGGCTGGCGAGATCGCCCATAAATTCATGCACGGCTGCTTTGCTGCCTATATCGATGCCTTTTGTTGGTTCATCCAGAATAATGACTTTGGGTTGGGTGGCGAGCCATTTGGCCACCACTACCTTTTGCTGGTTGCCGCCCGACAGGGTGCCGGCGTGCTGGCTGAGCGAACTGGCGCGCAGGTCAAGACGCGTGGCATAGTCTCGCACCAATGCAAATTCTTTGGCCAGTTTTAAAAAGCCGTTGCGTGACGTTTTACCAAGAGACGGCAGTGATACATTTTGAAAAATTGGCAGATCGGTGACGATCCCCTGTTTGCCGCGCTCTTCTGGCACATAGACGATACCGGCGTTGATTGCGTCTGCTGGGCTTTTAAAGTCAACGACTGTGCCTTGCAATGTGACCGTGCCGGCGGTTGGCGTTGTGATCCCGAACAGCGCTTGCATCACTTCACTGCGGCCAGCGCCAACCAGACCGTAAAATCCCAGAATTTCACCTGTGTTTAATTCGAATGTGATGTCGTTAAACTCGGTGGGGTGGCTCAGATGAGAGACGTTTAGAACCGGTGCGCCAATTTTAGCTGTTTTCTGCGGGTAAATCTGGTCGACTGAGCGCCCGACCATCATTTGTACAATGTGCGATTGGTCGGTATCACCAATTAGGCCTTTTCCAATAAATTGGCCATCGCGAAAAACCGTGAATCGGTCGGCAATGCGATAGATCTCGTCAAATTTATGCGAGATAAATAAAATTGCTTTATCCGCATTTTTCAGATGCTCGATCAAATCGAACAGGTCTTTAATTTCTTTATGTGACAGGGCGGCCGTGGGCTCATCCATGATTACTATGTCGGCTTTGATCGACATGGCGCGCGCAACAGCCACAAGATGTTTATTAGCAATTCCCAGTTCTTTGAGGACGCTGTTGGCGTTGATATGAGCCGCGCCCATTTCGTTCAAAACATCTCGGGCTTTTTGCCGCAAACGGCCCCAATCTATGGTGCCAAAACCCGTTTTTGGCGCATGGCCCAAAAAGATATTTTCGGCGACCGTCAATTCGTCAAACAGTACGGTTTCTTGGTGGATCGCCGTGATACCAAGCCCAAAAGCGGCATGGGGGCTGGGCAGCGACACAGATTTTCCACGGATTTTTATCACACCTTCATCCGGTTGGTAAATTCCGGTCATCGATTTGACTAGTGTGGATTTTCCAGCGCCATTCTCGCCGATGAGAGCCGTCACCTGTCCGGGATAAAGCTCCAGGCTGACGCCATCTAACGCTTTGACACCGGGAAAGGATTTGGACAATCCAGTGAGGGTGAGGAGAGGCTCTGACATCGTCTGATGTTACTGTCTTATATGAGAAGGCCAAGCGCTTTTGGCTTAGGTTTTTGCATTTTAGCACCTGCTCAATTAGGGCAAGATTTGCGCGAAAGCATTATAAACCCGGCAGCCATTGCGTGCCGGGTTCGTATTTGTCAGCAGTCTTAGTAGATCTTTGAGAAAGCTTCGATATTGGAGGCGTCGAAAGTGAACGGAGCAGCCATTGCCGCTGAGTTAGTTTCATCCAAAGTGATCTCGCCCACATGGCCGATTGAGATCGTTACGCCGGGTGCTGCCGTGACAGCGCCAGAGGCCAATGCATTGGCGATGTAGACCGCAGAATACCCCAAATCAATTGGGTTCCAAAGTGCGACGGCCTTTGACGAGCCGTTGTCGATGAATTGCTTGAACTCAGATGGCAGGGCCAGACCGGTAACGTTGATTTTGCCAATCAAGCCTTCATCGGTCACCACCTGTGCCGCTGCAACAACGCCAACAGTGGTTGGGGCAATAATGGCTTTTAAATTGGGGTATGAGGCGATCAAACCCTTGGCTTCATCTGTGCTTTTGACTGAATCGTCATCGCCATAGACTGTTGCAACTAGGTTGATATTCGCAAATTTTGTTGGCATGGCCGCTTTTGCGGCATCAATCCATGAGTTTTGGTTTGCTGCGGTAGAAGAGGCTGACAAGATTGCCACATCACCGCCATCCGGCAAGTAATCTGCCGCCAATTTGATGATTGTTTCACCAATCAAGGCCGTGTCTGACGGGTTTAAATGCATCTGGCGGCCTTCGGCGGCAACACCGGAGTCCCAAGAAATCACCGAAATGCCACGATCCATGGCTTTTTTCAAAACTGGCACCAATGCGTCGGGATCATTGGCCGAAATGGCAATGGCATCGACGCGTTGTGCGATCAAAGCGTTTACAATTTCGATTTGACCTTCGGCAGTGGCTGCGGTTGGACCGGTGTATATGATTTCGATACCACCAATTTCTGCCGCGGCTTCATCTGCGCCCTTTGCAGCGGCATCGAAGAATCCGTTGCCGAGTGATTTTACAACCAACGCGATTCGTGTATCGGCGCTTGCTGGGATTGCCAGCAAAGCCAGAGCCGAGGCCGCAGCCGCGGCGGTTAGTTTCTTGAATATACTCATTTCTATTTCTCCCGATGCTTTAATATCAGTCTGTTCACCACGATTTCAGACTGTATATGACCTTGGGTCATTCTCAAGTCTTGTTTGGAAACACTTTCACTGGCGCTACTTTATGTCAATCAATTTCAACCTATTCTGAATTGTATCAATCATTAATTGATCGGTAATGATGGAAAATGATTGACAATATAGAGGTCCAACGGGGAGACTGCTGATAACAACTTGGAGCAAGCATGACTGATATAGTGGGTTCAACGCGGTTAGCGTATTTATGGCAGGATGCCGTTGCAGACGATATGTCGGAGGCCGAGCGTTTGATGTACCGATCCAACTTATTGGGGTCAGACATGCGGGTGACCAATTACGGAGGCGGCAATACGTCCTCAAAAATTGCCCAGACCGATCTGCTGACCGGAAAAGAAGTTGAGGTGCTTTGGGTAAAAGGATCTGGCGGTGATTTAGGGACGATTAAGGCAGATGGTTTTTCCACCTTGTATATGGACAAACTCACGGCGCTTAAGGGCCTTTACCGCGGTCTGGACTATGAGGATGAAATGGTCGGGTATCTGCCACATTGTACGTTCAACCTCAATCCGCGCGCGGCCTCGATTGATACGCCCTTGCACGCTTTTGTCCCCAGACCCTTTGTCGATCACATGCATCCCGATGCAATTATTGCAATTGCGGCCTCAAGCGACAGCCAAGCACTGACCGCAGAGATTTTTGGGGATACGATTGGCTGGCTACCATGGAAACGCCCGGGCTTTGAACTGGGGCTCTGGCTGGAAACATTCTGCCGCGACAATCCCCAGGCCAAGGGTGTCATTCTCGCAAGCCACGGGTTGTTCACATGGGCAGACACGCCCAAAGAATGTTATCAGACAACGATTGATACGATCAATACAGCAATCAGCTGGTTGGAGGCACGCACCGCAGGCCAACAGCCGTTTGGCGGGCCGGTCTGTGGCGTGCTCGCGCAGACCGCACGTGCCGAGATTGCCAGTGCCTTGATGGTGCGTATCCGTGGCATGATTTCTGCTGATAGTCACAAGATCGGTCATTTGGACGACAGCGATGCCGTGCTCGAATTTGTTTGTTCAAAGAACCTTGCGCCCTTGGCAGCGCTTGGAACCAGCTGCCCGGATCATTTTCTGCGCACCAAAATATGTCCATTGCTGGTTGCACTGATACCCGGTGAAACCGATGTTGCCGCCATCGTTGACGGGTTGACGGCCACAATCGCCACGTACCGTAAGAATTACGCTGATTATTACAACAGATGCCGTCACGCGGACAGTCCCGCGATGCGTGATCCCAATCCGGTGATATTTCTGGTGCCCGGGGTCGGCATGATTTCATTTGCCAAAGATAAAGCCACAGCGCGGATATCTAGCGAGTTCTATATCAATGCGATCAATGTGATGCGAGGGGCCTCTATGGTGTCGACCTATCAGGGTTTACCGACACAAGAGGCGTTTGATATCGAATACTGGTTGTTAGAAGAGGCGAAATTGCAGCGTCTGCCAAAAGCTAAATCGTTGGCTGGCAAAGTGGCCTTGGTCACGGGCGGGGCCGGTGGTATTGGCCGTGCGACAGCCATCCGAATGCTGCGTGAGGGTGCCTGTGTCGTGCTGGCGGACATTGACGTGGCAGCACTTGAGCAGGCAGAACAGACCATGAGTGCCGAGTTTGGTAACGACGTTGTGCGCTCTGTGGTGATGAATGTGGTGGATGAGGCACAGGTGGGTGCAGCGTATCAAGCCGCGACGCTGTTTTACGGTGGTATTGATATTTTGGTGTCCAATGCCGGTCTTGCTTCATCTGCGCCTATCGAAGAGACATCCCTTGCCTTGTGGGACAAAAACATCAGCACGCTGACAACTGGCTATTTCTTGGTCTCACGCGCAGCATTCAAATTGTTTCGAGCACAGGGCATTGGTGGCAACGTGGTTTTTGTCGCCTCAAAAAACGGTCTTGCGGCCTCGCCGAACGCAGCGGCGTATTGTACCGCTAAGGCGGCGGAAATTCATCTTGCGCGCTGCTTGGCCCTCGAGGGTGCCGAAGCTCAGATCCGGGTGAATGTGGTCAATCCTGATGCTGTGCTGCGTGGATCAAAGATCTGGACTGGATCATGGAAGCAAGAGCGCGCAGAGGCGTATAATATGAAAACCGACGAGCTTGAGGAACATTATCGCAAGCGGTCGCTGTTAAAACGGTCGGTATTTCCCGAAGATATTGCTGAGGCGATTTATTTTCTCGCCTCTGAGATGTCGGCCAAATCAACAGGCAATATTCTGAATGTTGATGCTGGTAACGCGCAATCATTTACGCGATAGATAGATAGATGGGGGCAAAGCATGGCTGAAAAAATGATTAATCAAGAACAGTTAATGACTGAAAACCAGACCCTGAAAGCCGCGTTGCAGTCTGATTATGACGCGCTGGGCAGCCAGTTGGCGCGCCGGGGGATGGACATTGATGCGGTGTGCAACAAAGTCCAAAGTTATGGGGTGGCGGTTCCCTCCTGGGGGGTGGGCACGGGGGGCACCCGGTTTGCCCGGTTCCCGGGTCCGGGTGAACCGCGTCATGTTTTCGATAAAATGGAAGACTGTGCGGTAATCCATCAACTCACCAATGCAACGCCACGTGTATCATTACATCTTCCGTGGGATAAAGTCGATGATCCGGTCGAATTAAAACAGCGCGGCGACGCGCTGGGGCTTGGCTTTGATGCCATGAATTCAAACACATTTCAGGATCATGCTGGAGACGCCTATTCGTATAAATACGGCTCGCTGAGCCATGTGTCGGCCGAAACCCGGCAGCAGGCGATCGACCATAACATTGGCTGCATTGAATTCGGTGAAAAGCTGGGTTCTAAGGCGCTGACGGTTTGGATTGGCGACGGCTCAAACTTTCCTGGACAAGTGAATTTTGCAGACCAGTTCCAACGCTACCTAGACGCCATGGCGATTGTTTATAAGGCCCTGCCTGCGGATTGGAAGATTTTTTCCGAGCATAAAATCTATGAGCCAGCCTTTTATTCGACCGTAGTACAAGACTGGGGCACGAATTATCTTATAGCCAAAGAACTTGGGGACAAGGCCTTTTGTCTGGTGGATTTGGGTCATCACGCTCCAACAGTAAACATTGAAATGATTGTGTCGCGCCTGATCCAGTTTGGTAAATTGGGCGGTTTTCACTTCAACGACAGCAAATATGGGGATGATGATCTCGATACAGCGGCGATTGACCCTTATCGGTTATTTTTGGTTTTTAACGAGCTTGTCGAAGCCGCTGATAGAAAAACCCCCGGCTTTGATCCCGCGCATATGCTGGATCAGTCTCACAACGTCACCGATCCGATTGAAAGCTTGATGCAAAGCGCAATGGAAGTACAGCGCGCCTATACGCAAGCTTTGATTGTGGACCGTGCGGCCCTTCACGAACACCAGCGCCACAATGACCCGCTGATGGCTAGCAATACGCTTAAAATGGCTTTTAGAACCGATGTTGAGCCTATTTTGGCAATGGCGCGGTTCGAGGTCGGTGCAGCCATTGATCCGATCTCGGTGTTCCGGGCCGCAGGCTATCGCGCCCAAGTGGCGAAAAACAGACCAGCTGTTACCGCAAGTGGTGGGGGCATCGTATGATGCGCTGAATATAAATTAGTATTGCACGGCAAGGTAGATATTTTGAGAACCGGTTACAAAGAACGGTACCTTTGAAAAGTCTCGGTGCTGCACGCGTTGGCCAACTACTTTTTGGGCGTTCGCGTCTTTTCACTCCCAACCTGCGGCATCCATACGGAAAGCATCTGTTCCCGCGCGATACTTTTCAAAGTACGACATTCGTCGTCAGCCTTTGATCCGCGACGCGCAATATCAGATATTAAAGCTTAAAGAAGATTTAATATGTGATATCAATTGCTTAAAAATTATCTACAACAAATGTAACAAAATATTTGTAATTGCGGCATTGACTGTTGCCGTTTTGACAATCTAGCTGAGACTAAAGGGGGATTTTCAATGCAAATCGACCTGCCAAAGTGTTGCAGGTACGCCCCTGACGGCGAAAAAGGCCCATATATTTATTTTGTCAAAGACGGCAACCGGGTCCTTTTACCCGCTACTTATCCCTTTAATCAATCGAACTCTGAGTTTTGGGAAAAGTATGCTGAGTGTCTTAGCGGTAAGTTGGTCGCTAACATCGCGTGCGACACATTGAGCGATTTGATCCAGCGGTATCGTAGCAGTGATGAGTTCGCCAATCTAAGGTCCGACACATCTCGAAAAAAATACAGCCTCTATTTGGAACATATGGAAGCACAAGCAGGCGATCGCCGGGTCCAGCAGTTTAAAAAGCACGATTTAGTAAAACCGCGCGATTCCATGAAGGGTACCCCGTCACGGCCAACTATTTACTGACCGTCGCCTCTGTTGTTTTTCAAAAAGGGGTCAATTTAGGCTGGATTGACGTCAATCCTGCGCTCGGTGTTGAGAAATTGCCAGCGTGGTCATTGCCGAGGTTGGAACTTCAGCGCGAAGCCCTCAGGTGACCTTAAGGCCATCCAAAAGCGGATAACCACGACTGCAAAGCGCACTGCTCGTCCCAAAGCCATGCCTTGATCTGTATTGGAATTCTCACACTATCAGGCTTTTCAGTGCTTAAAAATACAGGGAGCCCCCTCTATTTTGTGCTAATCTGACGTGCGATTATTGCGCGAGGCTCGCGATGTGGCTGATGCGATATGAGGGTTTTATAATGAACAAGGTTAGTCGCGGTTGCGGTTCCCAATACATGGATTGTTTCAAACGCAAGATTGTCGCGGACAGCCGTGCTGATGGCATGAATGCTTCGATGTTGGCAAAGAAAAACGGTGTGGGTAGCAACCGGATTTAAGCGTGGCGCGGCGATGCGCGGTTCCAGCCGGAGGCGTCTGATGCTGCCGGGTTCACGGCCGTCGAGATTTCTGGCGGCGATCACGATGCGGCGGCTGTGAATCCCGGAGCGCTTGACGATGTGCACAGTCCAGCGGCCTATCGCCTTCAGGGTGTCTCGCAGTTTGGGGCCCGCATAGCCGCCGTCCGCAAAGATATGGCGCAGCATGAGATAGGGCGCGGCGACAGCCTTCAGCACATCCGACGGGCCGCCACCGTGAAACTAAGCGACAACCCAAAAAAATCCATGGGGCCACTTGACGAGATTGCACGTTATAGGCGAGTGTCCGGCGTGCGCAAACAGGAAAGTGTCGAGGTCATAGTTTAGGCTGATATTTTTAACTCTCTCGTTTTGGAAGAGCATTTTTACAAAATTTATTGAGAGACCAGAGCATCTTTCAGTACGGCTATTTTCACCACTATTAGGCGGTGTCGTAGCTGCCAGTGGCTTTGCTGTTACCCTTGATCTTCCAAAATTTTGTAAAGAAAGACCAGATTTATCTTGGTTAATCGATATAGTTGACCACCACTGGGTTTTTTGGTTATTTATTTTCTTTGCAATTTTAGCGTTTGTTGTGAACCTATTTTTGGCTTTCACGTCTCCTACATATTTTAGTATGAAGTCCGCATTGATCAAACAAAAAGCTGAAATTCAAGCGATTACAGACCATGTTCTTTTTTGTGTGGAGGGTTTTATTTGGGAGCAAGCCAAACGCGCAGGATTTTCTGTATCAGGTGTTTCTCGCATAAGCCTCTACGTTCACGAACCCGCAAAATCACGGTTTTTTTGCTTAGTAAGAAAATCTTACAATACCAAATTGGAGAAAATTAGACGAACCTTTTTCGCAGATCACGAAGGATGTATTGCCAAAGCTTGGGAGCAGGACTGGCATTTTGATAACGATTTTCCAAAGGACAATAGTGCCAATGCTGCGTATCACAAAAGGGAGTATGGAATTTCGAAAACGACCTTCGATAAACTTACCATGAGGCCCAAGTTAATTGCCGTAAAGAAAGTGGTTGACAAGAATGATCGACCAATCGCTTTGATCGTGGTAGAGTCAACCAAGTCTAATGCGTTTGTTGAAGCAGATCTAAAAAGCGCGCTGACTATTGCTGCTACTGATTGCGCAACTTTACTTATGGCTTGGAAAGACCATTTGCCCACGCCGAGTGTAGCACAAGATGAGGGTTTATGATGGCTAACTTAAATGATATTATTGCATATATTCTTCAAAATTACCCAAGTAACATGAAGCATGAACTTTCAAATGCTCGGGTTACCAAAATGGTTTACCTAGCCGATTGGCGCAATTGTTTGCAATCAAAAGGACAAGTTTCTGACATCGAATGGTATTTTGATAATTTTGGCCCTTTTGTTTGGGATGTCAAAAAAGCGGCTGAAGAATTCCTCGAGATTTTTGACGTTGGGTCCGAAAAAAACATGTATGGCTCAACCAAAACGATTTTTCGAATTAAGGACGATAGCTTCAAGCCTGACCTCACTAAATCCGAGAAAAAATCGATTGACTTTATCATAGGTGTGTCGAGCAAGAAGTATTGGGATAATTTTATTAAATTAGTGTATTCCACGCATCCAATCGCAAGTTCTGAAAGATACAGCTATTTGAACCTCGGAGAAAAAGCAGCAGAATATCGGGAGTTGAGGGACGCCTAAAACCTCACTCCTCCGCCTTCCCCTTCAAAGCCTTAACAGCCCCCACACTTTCTTCCCCTCAAGGCGTGGTTTGACGGAGATAACACGTCACTCCTGTTAGATTACTGTGTAAGCCTCTTGCATGCCCGCGGGCTTTAAAGTAATTGCCCTGAATAACAGTGTCGTTCCTGTTTATGTGGGCTTAGGGCGGGTTGGTAGAGTGGTTATGCAGCGGATTGCAAATCCGTGTACACCGGTTCGATTCCGGTACCCGCCTCCAATGATCTACTATTGCCTTATTCTCATACATAGTTAAACATAAGTCCTATAATAGGACATACTATGGTGAAGAATTTGGGACATACCTACCATCCATCAACGCTTACTAGAATGAAAGCTAAGGGCAATAAATGGTATGTGTTTGTCACTAAGCCCAAAGAACTTGCGACTCGTGCAAAAGATCAAGTTCGTCGGTCTACAGGCACCACGGATGAAAATGCTGCCAAGCGAATGCAACATAAGATTACTTGTGAAATATACGCTGAGTTCGACAAAGCACTTAACCGTGACCCCTTCGTAGAGTTAGTCGAACCGTACTGGAATATAGATAAGCACGGTCAAGTTTCTGACTTCTTAAAGAAGTGGGGAAGGGTAGAGGTATGTATGCGTGTGTGGATGGCCTCCGAAGGTAATAGAGAACTTTGTGAATCACTATTTCGTCATTTACAGTACCAAGAAGCATTGGAGTTCAGAGCAGCAATTACACCTAAGCCTGATCCCTACCCAGTTGAGATTCAGCAAGAAAAGATGAACAATCTCAGGCAGTTTATAGAAGAGTTAGACGGTGAAAAGTTAGTTGCCGATACCCTAAGTAAGAAGCCAGAGAAAATCCTTAATACCTCTGGTTGCCCAAGTATCTTAGGCTGCTTAAATGAGTATATGACCTCAAGGAAATGGAAAAGTATCAGGGAAAAGACCCGTAGATATACTCCCTCTTATATTGAAAAATGTGTTGGAATAATTGGCGACCTACCTATCGATCAACTCCTCCCTGTCCATGCAGTTAAAATAGCACAGGATTTAGAAAGCCGTGGGTTAGCTAATGCCACAATCAAGAACTACAAATCTGCTTTGGATGGTCTCGTCGTATTTGCGAAGAACAACTTAAACAATGAAACTGTGACACCAGTTCGGCCTTGGATCGTAGCTAATCCCCTAGCCGATGTCAGTATCTCCAATTATGGTGCTAAGAAAAGAAGTTGGGAGGCTTTGACCGAAGACCAACTACATCACCTCTTTAGTCTTCCAATGCTTGGTAAGGATAGATTATTATTAACTATCTTAGTGACAACAGGAATGAGGCTAGACGAGGCTGCGCTACTTCAATGGGATCAGGTAAAGAAAGATAAAAATGGAATTACCTACTTTGACCTATCAATGGGTGCTTTAGTTAAGAACGATAAGTTTTCTGCAAGGCTTGTGGCTTTACCAGACTGTCTGTCTCTTCCAAAGAAAGCTACGGGTAAGTTGTTTAACTTTAAGCTAGATGATGATGGCAAGTCAGCTAAAGACGCTTCAAGATATTTGAACGAGAAGTACCTGCATAGAGTTCGGTTTGATAAGAATGATGATAGAAAAGTAGTCCACTCGTTACGTCATAATCTGAGTGGTTTGTTGCAAAACTTGGTACCCACACCTTCATCGGAACATCTTGATTGGATAACAGGACATGACATGGAAGGGGCAAAGACAGCCTCGGAGAGAAAGCGTACTTATAATCAGGATATAGACCTCAGCATTAAGTACGAGATAGTAAACAGAGTGAAGCATCCTTGGCTCAGGTAGTCCTTAACAGCCGCTATCTATCACACTTCCATCGGTCATTGTTGTATTGCAGAGGATAGATGAGGTTACTTGTGTGTCTTTCAGTGTTGCACCAGTTAGGTTCGCACCAGTTAAATCTGCACCTACAAGAATTGCACCTATTAGATTCGCACCAGTTAGGTCGGCTTGCTTGAGATTGGAATTAACCATTTTGGCATTGGTCAGGTCAGAGTAAGACAGGTCAGCTTGGGACAAGTCAGTTTGAATAAGTTCAGAATTAGACAATTTAGTATCCGTTAGATCGCTGCTTTTTAGATTGCTCAGGTTAAGGTGGACTCCTGTGAGATCCGCATTGCGCAACTTGGCATCATTTAATTCTGCAAGAGTAAGTTTAGCACCTATCAGTTTGGCATCGTTAAGATTGACGTTAGAGAGTTTAGAAAAATTTAAATTGGCACGGGATAGGTTTGCGCCAGTTAGCTTGGCACCGGTTAGATCGGCGTGGACCAAATCACAATTTACACACTGATTAGTATCCTTCAGCTTCTTCAAATGATCTGGACTGAAAGCTAAAGTGCTGGATGCTGCCAGTGTGGTTGTTACGAGTATCATTTGTAGTAGTAGTTTCATGTTTCACTCCTTAATCTTGTCAGAAACAGTGGGGTTAACAGAGGGTTAATAGAAAATTAGCTACAAGTTACATTAAACTGACTTCCTTACCGCAAGTACTTATTGCAAATATTACAGGAAGAGTGGGCCCCGCACCCATAACAGCGGAGCAGAGATAAATTTGTTTTGCTAAATTATTTCCTCGACTTTCTGAATTCTGAATAACGTAGAGCGTCCAGAAGATAGCGAGGATAATTACCAAAGATTGAAGCAGGTGTGCATTATTCACCAACGAAGATCCCAGTTGCATCTTTTCTCTCGTAAAAAAACTGACAAAGTTATTCCAGAACTCAAAACTAATATCAACTATTTTTGGTATTTTACACTTATAGGTAGATAGAAGCCGCTTTTTATTCGTCTCATAGTTTAACACAGGGGCCCCACTAATGCAAATGCGTAGAGGTATGGTGGGGTGGAAATTAATAGCTGCTTGACCCTACATCTGCTGACTCCTTGGGTTGTACAAAACTTGATACTGTAGATTGAAGGTATGTACAGGAGCAGAGACCATGGCAGACAAGTTTATCTCACTACTCAGAGTTAGCACGACCAGACAGGGTGAAAGTGGCTTAGGACTAGAAGCGCAGCGGCAACAAGTGCTGTCACACGTCCAAAGAGTACAAGGAAACTTAATCACTGAGTTTGTCGAGGTTGAATCAGGCAGGAAGCTACAAAGGCCCATGCTTGAGGAAGCTATAGCGTTAGCAAAAGCATATAATGCGACCCTGATCATAGCTAAGTGGGACAGAATATCTCGTGATGCCCATTATTTGCTGGGGTTACAAAAGTCTGGTGTGAAATTAGTTGCTGCTGACAACCCTAACGCAAATGAACTTACAATAGGCATTCTTGCAGTTGTAGCCCAAGACGAAGCTATGAGGATATCGGACCGAGTAACCAAGGCATTAGCTGCTGCAAAGGCTAGGGGGCAGGTTCTCGGTGCATACGACAAAGAGGACAAGACTAGGTTCATTGGTCGTACTGGTACAAAGGCTGACTGTCTTAAAGCTGCTGCTGCAAAGAAAACCTATGCCAACGATAAAGCCCAAAACTACCAGCCCCTATTTGACCGCATTAACCCAGCGAGAGACATGAGCATGAATGCTTTGGCTAAGGTGCTGAACGATGAACAGGTACCGACACCAAGTGGCAAGGGTCAGTGGCAACACGTACAGGTGGCTAGGGTGTACAAGAGGCTAGGTGAATCCGCCATGTGCTGACGCAGGAAAAGGGAGGAAAATTACATGTGTCACGTAACGGGGAGTTAAGACCAAAGATTCACCTAGCATCATTACAGTACTAATCGAGATTATAAGGTCAAGACGGTTTTCCTGTGACCCCTACAGTGGAAATGCGGAGCATTGTAGAAATAAGGAAACACCCCCACAGTGGAAAATGAGGTCTTTGGAAAAAATTTGGCATACTCGGCGCGGACTCAGGCAGCAAATACAACCATAACTTTTTAAGTAAGTAACAATACACAATCTATAGTAAGCAGATGACAGTCAGGCACAATATGTGGGTTATGATCTTGCATTATCTACCTAAAAAGGGATCGCCAGCGGTTAAACCAACGACCCAGTGGTCTACTAAGGATAGTACAGTGGAATACTAACAACAATAAAGAGAGTGAATATGCGCAAACTCCCTCTTCATCAAAGTTATAGAGCGCCTATAAATCCTATGTGTAAAGCTATATTTTGCCAGTCTTAGAACAAAAACTAGAGACTAGAGACCGTGTTATGGCTTTGAATCTGGGCGAGCAGTCTTTCTCTTCGTGTCATTGACACGGTTTGTTTAACATCGGTCATACTAAGTTTTACCCTTTAAGTCACAGTAGCCATCTAATTCGCATCGCACTTAGCAACTCCACGCTCAAAAAGCAAAAACTAAATCTTACCAGTTCTTTTCCCATACTCAACCAAATCAGACCTCAGTTGTGCCAGCTTATCAGTCTCTTTTTCTGGGTTCTTACTTAGGTAATCCTGAGCGATGAGAACACGATGCCTGATATATGTTGGCGATTGCATGGACATTCCCGTTTCGTACTGTTTTTCCAATAAAGTCTCACCGAGGTTAATCACTTCACGAGCATTATGATGGTTCTGCTCAGCCATGTAATTCTTCCAAGCGTTTTGGTAGTCTCCAGCTATTACCGCTGCATCAAACATACGCTTACGTGTTTCAATTGTAGTTGCTGTTGTTGCTGTTGCATCTATCATTATTTAATCCTCTTATAGTTGTGTTGATTGTCTTGTCTTTGTGTTGTCGGGATTTCATCATTGTCAGGTACACCCTCAAGAGCAGTTTTATGTGCAAGCCAAAGGGGGAAATCTCTGTCATCTACTTCAAGATGTTCACGAACAAATTGTCTCATGCGGGACAGAAGCCATTCATAGTAATCAGCCCGTTTTCTCATGCTAGCTAGCTCCGTATCAGGGTGGAGAAGGGGTTCATTCATTGCTCTCTCTCCTGCTGCCACTGCTCAAACTCCAACGGGTGAATATGCCGTGTAAGACAAAAGAGTTTTAACTGCTCCAATTCATCTAAAGCGTCATGCATTTCCTGTTTAAGTTGGAAGATACGAGGGTTGTCGCAGGTACAAGTATTGCTGATATTAAGCTGCTGTTTCATCTACATGACCCGCCTGATGCTCTAGGGTTTGTTGGTAAGGGGAGCCATCGACAATATTCACTCGTCCAGACGCCCTATCGTGTACCTCTGTTGCAGGAATAGTCAGCTTTAACTGATTGCTCTTGAACCAAGGCGTAGACCAGTCCAGCAAATGCCTCCCAAAATCAACTGCACGGGGCTGTGAGACGCAAAAGGCTATTCGGTTAGGGCTGTTCCCATGTTGAACTCTAACAGCGTTGTAGCCCTGTTTCAGCATCTGGTGATCTACGTAATCGTACCAGCTGGCGACAAGTTCTAATGATCTATGCGAGAGGGGCTTATTCGGTAGCTGTTGCCATCGTGGGGGAAACTTTGTGCGGGTAACAATCATTTCAAAGATAGTGCCTAGGTCTAGCACATACACAGGCATTGTTCGCAGCCCATTCATGAGCGTTACAGCCGAGGCGGTAGGTATCCCATTTGGTGTTGTGTATCTTACGCCTTGACCCTCTACCCTCATCAGTAAGGTTGCATCATTGCTTTCGACGACAGAGGTTGCAGCGGTAAACTCAGGGGACAGGCTGTATCTGTTCTTGCCTGATGAACGACGAAGCAATGATCCCATATGTCGCTCCTGGATTAAGTCCCAAGACCTACCCTCAGCACGGGTTAAGCTGCGTTTATTCACAGCAAATGTTTCTTCTTGTCGTAATGCCAAGATACCAGCGAGAACGGCATGACCAGACTTGTAATCTGATGCTCCTCTCTTTCGGCTGTCTATAGCGTCCCAGAGAGCGTGTATGACCCTCTGAGTTGGTAAGTCGTGATGTCGCCAGTGCGTCGTTAGTAGTGGTGTATTAGCCATCAGTTAGGCT